>Ga0310697_10005632_pt1 | contig 12056 bp, 15 predicted proteins | sample 172DNAGHGlowgp2_FD_203883 | JGI IMG/M metagenome (GOLD analysis project Ga0310697, IMG submission 203883) | Sheep rumen microbial communities from Palmerston North, Manawatu-Wanganui, New Zealand - 1728 DNA GHGlow gp2 (v2) (version 2) | ecosystem: Host-associated > Mammals > Digestive system >... | reverse complement strand
TTGGCAGAAAGATATATCACAGATAGAACATTGCCAGATTCAGCATTCGACATCATTGATTTAGCTGGAGCAAATACATCACTAATGGATAGAGAGCCTATTGAGATTCAAAACCTCAAGAAGAGACTTAGAGGGATTGAGAAAGAAAAGGATGCGGCACTTAACAGTGGTGATTTTGAAAAGATTGACTCTCTCAATGCAGAACAGAATGTATTGAATGCAGATATTGCAGATTACAAGAGAAGCAATAATAAAGATATTGAGACAATTGAAATCAATGAAGATGATATTTCAAATGTAGTATCTGAAATTACAAAGATTCCAGTTAGCAAGCTTTCGTCTTCAGAAAAAGCTAAAATTGCACACATTGATGATACACTGAAGAAAAGCATTATTGGTCAAGATGAAGCCATCGACAGTGTATGTAGAGTTATCAAGAGAAACAAGGTTGGACTTGGTGACAAGACGAAAACAATGGCAAACATTTTAATGGTGGGACCAACTGGTAGTGGTAAAACACTTATCGCTAAGAAACTTGCAGAAGAAATTTTTGGCGATGAAAAAGCACTTATCAGAATTGATATGTCTGAGTATTCGGAGAAGAATTCAGTTTCGAAGTTAACTGGTGCTGCGCCAGGTTATGTTGGCTACGAGAATGGTGGACAGCTTACAGAGGCTATCAAGCATAAGCAGCATTGTGTTCTTCTTTTAGACGAGATTGAAAAGGCAGACCAAGAGGTTTACAACGTATTCCTTCAGCTATTCGATGAGGGAAGACTTACAGACAGTGCAGGTCAAGTTGTCAACTTTAAGAACGTCATCGTACTTATGACATCTAACATCGGAGCTAGAAAAGCTTCTGAACTTGGAAATGGACTTGGATTCGTAAGTAACGAAGATACTAATAAGAAATCAATTATTGATAAGGAACTGAAAAGAAAGTTTACTCCAGAGTTTATTAATAGAATAGACCAAATAGTATATTTTAATAGTTTAACAAATGATAATTTAAAGAATATTGTTAAGTTAGAAATTAATAAATTTAATAATAGACTCAATAATATAGAGTATAATATAGAATATACTGATGATGTAGTAAACTATATACATGCAGAGGCAATTAAGAAGAAGGAACTTGGAGCAAGACCTATCATAAGGCTTATCCAAACTAACATTGAGGACAAGATAACGGAACTCATGCTTACAAACGATTATAAGCCAAAATATGTGTTCCACGCATCTTGTGAAGGTGATGAGATAGTAATTAAGTAACTCTTTAATTCTCATAATTTCAAATATTTTATAGTTAAACTGAGGGGGAAAGCGATTTATCTGAAATAAACTTTCCCCTAACTTTTTTAAGAAAATAAGCAAAAATATCTTAAAATTTTTGGATATTTCAAAATTTTTTCATATATTTGCATCCGTAAATCATAATCTCTTATGAAGATAGATTTATGCAACAAGTTGGTAGACAACGATTTAGCTCGTGAAGACTTGTTGAAACGTGTAGAAATACGCAAAACATCCGTTGAAGATTTGGAGCAGATTTGTAAGGTACTAGCGAAGTCCTTCAATCTTAGTTCACACTTGGAGGCTCTATTCCAGTTAGAGAATTCTAAAGCAAGACTAGATGAATCTGTGAAACTTGTTGATAAGGAGACAGGTGATATATATGGCTTGTTGATTTTCACCGAATATCCAATTGACAAGGGTTCTCCTATACGAATGGTAGAAAGTGGTATATCAGAATTTTTAAGTGACTATAAACAAGTTAATGGTCACTCATTTATTATTGATGAACGCTTGAGAAATTGTGGTTTAGATAAAAAAATGTTATATTTCAATACCGATTTTCTTATTGAAAATTATGATTTCATTTGGATTGGTGTTGAAGAATCTTTAAGGTCTAAATCCTATTGGGAAAGATTAGGGTTTACAAAGGTATTCGAAATACCAGAGGCAACATTTTATCTTATTCCATTGAGTAAAAAGATGATTAACGAATATTTATAATAAATGGTAAGTTTGTTATGAAAACGATTATATTGTCTGAAAATGGCTTTAACAAGATAAATAATGCGATTATCGAAGAGTCCTACAGTGATAAGGTTGAATTGATTAGAAAATACCTAGACAACAACTTTATGAGAGCCACATTTGAAAAGGATGGGGAAAATGTAGGAATCTTCGTAAAACTTAGCAACCACCTTCCAACAGAGAAATCTTATTGGAAGCAAGACGTGTTAGATATTTTAGATAAGGAATTTAATAATACAGTAACTGATAAAAAAGAAAGAGACGGATTTCTAAGCCAATTGCTAGACGATTGGTATAATAATAAGATTAGTAAATATGGAAGTCTGTCGGCATACAATTTTTAACTAAGAGGATGTAGTGACGTAACTCGCTCTCACATATCGTCACCAATCGAATGGTTTGTACCCATTCGAGCCTCACGTAAATTTTAAAATGATGAGAAAAGCAAAAAAATTAATTTTGACGTGCTTGATGTCGATTCTTGTGTTGACAGCTAGTGCACAAACAAACCAAATGTATGATTGGAGTAAAATAATGAATGCAATCATACAAGTAGAAAGCCAAGGTAATGCAAAAGCTCATAATGCAAAAGGAGATTGTGCAGGTATCTTACAAATCACACCAATATTGGTGAAGCAGTGTAACATCTGGCTCAAAGACCAGAAATCTAGTAAGCGTTATACCTTGAAAGATAGATATGACGTAGAAAAATCGAAGGAAATGTTTATAATGATTCAAGAGCATTACAATCCTTCACACAACGTAGAAAAAGCCATAAGACTTTGGAATGGAGGGCCAAATTATTCCGTAAAGAAAACAAATGGCTACTATAAGAAAGTTATGAAATATTACAATGGGGGCAATTAAGCCTCCATTTTTTGTTTTATTAACATTTCATACTTGCCAAATACATTTTTTATCCATATATTTGCATTATGGAAGCAAAACAATTGGAACTATTCAAAGAAGCTGATTTTGAAAGAATGAAAACATTTATCAAAGAATACGAGGGATGGTATCTATTTGATAACGTTAGGGATAGGAAGGATTTTTCTTGTAAGGTGTCAAACAGATATTTAGCTGTCTGTAAAGTCGGAACTACTGTATTTAACTTATTTGGTAATGATACCACAGAAGCACGTGTCGCTAGTAGTGATAGAAAAGCCACACCAATAGGAATATTTCAATATATGGATTTGGCACGTGCAATTAGGGTCAATAGTAACTATGTCTATAATAAAAGGAAAGGTAAACTAGAATTAAAAAATGGGAAAGGTTAACCCCTCCCCATCTTATATCTGTTAATTCTTTCACTTCCATTAGCTAAACTATCGTAGTTTTTAACTCCACCATTAATTCTAGACTGCCTTGGGAACTCTTTAAAATTCCTTGCAGCATTTGGAGTATTAAGCCACTGGTTAGTTATGTTATCTTGACCATTTCCTTCAATGCTATCTAGACTTTCACTATCTGAATCCATTTTATTACCCATTCTATCTGACATCATAGAGCGCATGGTAGAACCAGTGATATTACGAACCATTGGGTCGTTCATCTGAGAATATATTGAAGCCATTCCTAGGTCATTGACGTTCTGGTTTGAATCCAATTCAATATCCATCAAATCTTTTGGGTACTTGTCAAAAGCACCTTCTTGGATAACTCTTCTTACTGAAGCTTCTATTATTTTGCGTAAATCGCTTTCTGTTAATCTTATAATCTGTTTCATAATAAAATCCCTATTAGTGGTAGGGGAATTCCTAAATCTCTTTGGAAAATCCCTAAATATACTATAAATACTTGGTAAATCGAAAATAAACACATATCTTTGCAATAGTTATTAAAAAACAATTTGCGTATGAAAAAGATTATTGGTATTTTAGCAGCATTGATGATGTGTTTCACATTATCTTCTTGTGTAACAGCAGCGCAAGCTCAAGTTGATGGAGTTTACTACGATGACAATGTTGACATCAGCGTAGTTGTTACTTATGGTACACCTTACTATAACACAGAAGGTTTACTATTGTACTATATCTATCGTGATATGTTCTATTATCCTTATTACTATAATCATAGGTATTATCTACATAGGTATCACAGACCATTGCCTCCAGAGAGAATGAGAATGTATAAACCAGTTCCTAGAGATTTCTATAGGCATGAGCCACCTCGTAGGTATCATGTGACACCACCAAATAGGAGTACACAGCACATGAGACCTAATACACACCCAACTCAGCCAAGACCAAACGGAAATGTTAGACCAAACACTAATAATAGACCAAATGGCGGCATGAGACCTAATACAAATGTTAGACCTAATAATAATAGAGGTGGTAATGTTGGTAGACCAATGACACCAAGAAGCTCAACTAGAGCAACTGTGGGCGGTGGAAATCGTGGTCATTTCGGTGGTAGAAGGTAAAATATTAAAAAACATTAAAAAAAAGTTGCGTAAAATTTGGAAGTTAAAAAAAAAACTTATATCTTTGCAACATCAAAGTAAGAGAAATATTAACGTTACAAATTTAATTTAGATTATGGAAGCAAAAATTTTTGTTATCGCTTTCCCAACTATGGAAACAGTTGCGGAGAAAATTAGCTCAATTCTTGACGATGCTTTCAACTGCAAGCCAAAGAAGACTGAGTGCAAAAGAACAAAGTGTTGCGACACTCCCAAGAGAAAGGTTTGGGAGGATTTGACACCACTAGAGTTCAAAGTAAGAAACGAGTTTGGTAATGCACCAATCCCAGAGTGGGGTATTGGCGGTACACCAGCTGATGATAACTTGAGATTCGGCTACGGTCTTGAGGTAGATGAGCCACGTTGCGAGGATTATGACTGCCGTTGGGAATTTGAAGATGACCACGCTGCATTTGACCGTTTCGTTGAAGCTGGCGAGGACTGTGTGGCTCGTGGCTTGGAGAAAAAGTCTAACGCACCTATTACAAAGTGCAATGCAGTCCGCAAGAGACTGAATGAAGCACCTCCTATGAGGGATGAACTACCTTCAGAATTAATTGGTGAGACACATTGGTGGGAGACTTTTGAAGACTTTGATTTTTAACCTAATTTAACGTGGAGGATTTTGAATCTTCCACGTTTTTTTATATATTTGCGATATGAGCAAAAAATTAGAGTATTTTTTATTAGATAGTCCTCTTTTACCTTGGAGTTTTTTTATATCCGTTAAACTGTGGAAAAAACTATGTATTAGGAAGCATAAACTAGCTAAAAAATTGGAAATATATGATTATACGAAAATTTGAATTCGAGAATGTAACCAAAGATTTCGTATCGAATAAACAGACAAATAAAAATGAAAAATCAATGGAGTAAGCCTATAGTTTTAAAATCTTATAAATACAAAGGCTTTATAATAGAGTATTGGGAACAGTCATTCTCAACAAATTATTCTGTTGTATGGCATCATGAATTTGTTGGTTTTAAAAATGGAGAAAGAGTAACAAGTAAATCAAATCAACATCGTAGATATGCTGATTGTATTAACGAAATTAAAAACATTATAAAAAATGAGTAATAAAAGAGACGGTCTTGGGGATAGAATGAAAAATAACTATGAGAACAGAGCCAAGACATATTTATTGAGAAGAACACCAGTAATTATTAGGCTAGATGGTAAAGCATTCCATACATTTACTAGAGGATTTGCAAAGCCATTTGATGCGAGACTTATGCGTGTAATGCAAGAAACAACATTAGAGCTTTGTAGAAACATCCAAGGTTGTGTATTTGGTTATACACAATCTGACGAGATTACTCTTGTGTTAGTTGATTATAATACACTTGATACTGACGCATGGTTTGACTATAGCGTTGAAAAGATGTGCTCAGTAGCAGCATCTATGTGTACATTATATTTTAACAGGATATTCACTAAAATTGCTAGTGATTTTATAAAAGAACACGAGCATCAAGCGAAAGATAAAGAGAATCTTGGCGATGTAGCAGACCAAGTTGATAGGGTTTTGAAAGCATATATGAGAGCCATTAAAACTGGTGCATTGTTTGATGCAAGATGTTTTAATGTTCCAGAGGGAGAAATCACAAATTGCGTACTTTGGAGACAGAATGACGCAACAAGAAACTCTGTATCTTCATTAGCCCAAGCATATTTCTCACCAAAAAAACTACATGGTAAAAACGGTAGTCAAATGCAAGATATGCTGATGGAGAAATATAATATCAATTGGAATGATTTGTCAATTCCAGAGAAGAGAGGTACTGCAATTATTAAAAATGGCGAAGGCGATTGGGTAATTGATGAGGAAATGCCAATACTAAGAGGTGAAGGTAGGGAATACCTAGAATCTAGAATCCATTTTGAGGAAGAATGTTAAATAATATTAAAATTGGAGTAGTTATTTGGCTATTCCAATTTTTTTTCATACCTTTGCAAAAAGCAATAAAACTATGTGGGAAAAACTTTTATCATCTTTTAAAAAAAATCCATTTACTTACTTAAGACTTTGTGAAAAAAACATTATTGTTGAAGAAAAGTTTGGTAAAAACAAAGATATTATCAAAAAATATCACATATTAGATATTTCTGAAAAAGACAATACAATAATATATTCATTGGTGGGGTGTAATTTTATATACTCAGCACCTTTTAAGTATTTGTCTAAAAATTTTATAGAACAAATGTTTAAACAAATTAATAACGACACATTAATTTCTGACGAAGAAATTGCAGAAATGGCATAAATTATGACAAAAGATACATTTGAAACAATTACCAAAGATGGAAGACTCTTTTACGAATATGTAAGGGGTTCACATCTGTATGGACTTAACAATGAAGATTCTGACGTAGATACGAGTGGTCTCTTCATTGCTAAGAAAGAGTCTCTTCTTGACCTTGGAATCGGTTATCAAGACCAAGTATCAGACGAGAGAAACGATACAACATGGTATGAGATTGGTAAGTTCTGCAATATGCTGTTGAAGTCAAATCCGACAGTATTGGAGGCACTGTTCGTTCCAGAATCTAAAATTATCACACCCCCAAGTGAACTCATTGCACCTCTGTTCGCCAACAGAGACCAATTCATTACCAAGGAGTGCTTCAAGCCGTTTATTGCCTATGCTGTTGAGCAGATTCATAAAGCTAGAGGCTTAAATAAGAAAATTGTGAACCCAGTAACGGAAAGACTTACTCCATTTGATTTCGCATACACCTTCTATAACCAAGGTAGTACAAAGATTAAGAACTGGCTGAATAACAGAGGTCTTAACAAAGATTTCTGTGGTCTCGTACATATCCCTAATATGCACGATACATATGGTGTGTACTACGATTGGGGTGCTCATATCCATCATTACCTTATCAAATACGAAGACCTCGAAATGGCTGCATTCGGTGCAAATGCATTCGGTCTTTTATTCTTCGGATGGTTTGGCTATGGACAAGTAGACGAGGACACCAAGAAGTTCGCTAAGTTCATCAGACAGTTCTATGGTATCAATACCAAAAAGCAATTGAAGGAGTGGTACGATAAAAACCAAGAGGTAATTCATTATCGTGGCATGTGCCTTGAGAACTCAACCGACATGAGAGGCTCTTCTGTTTCAAAAGGAGAGAAACCGCTTTGTTGGATGGTGTACAATGAGAGTGGTTTCAAAGACCACTGCAAGAAGTACAAAGAGTACAAAGACTGGGAGAAGTTCCGCAATCCAAAGCGTTATGAGTCAAATCTTGATAAGAACTATGACTCAAAGAACATGATGCACTGTGTTAGGCTTATGCACATGGGTCAAGAGATTGCAGAGGGTCGTGGAATCAACCTTGAGAGAACATGGGATAGAGAATTCCTTATGAACATCAGAAACCATAAGTTTGAATATGACGAGCTTATGGCAAGAGTGGATGCCGATAAGGTAAAACTCGATGAAGCCATCAAGAACTCTACACTTAGAGAGACTATTGATGTAGATGCTGTAAACGACATATTAATTGAAATAAGAAAGAAAGCTTATGGGATGCTTTAACAAGACTGGATTCTTTAGCCATCTTCCTATAACTTATGGGGATGAAATTGTGATGTTTGTCTGTGCTGACAGCTATTCTAGGTCATGCACTAGAGACAATACACCTATCAGCATTGTTGGTACAGGTATGACTCCAATTGCACCCCCATTTTTCGGTGAATACGATGACTATGGAGCAATTGAGAATGTGGTTGATGATGCCAACCACCAACTTTTCACAAAGACTTTTGGAATGACTCTTGAGGAATTTTGCGATGTTATGCACGACCTTGCAGGAGTTACCATTGGTGATGTAAAGGAACGTCTCGCTGAATTGAAAAATGGTGAGAAAGACCCAAACAACTATCACCATGAGACCATCGAAGACTATGAAAAGCTTTTAGCATTGTTTGAAAAAGTTTTCGGACACGAGCCAGTAATGCGCAAGTATGAAGAGAATAACGAACACTCTGAAGAGCTTAGAAAAGTCTATGCTAGTATGCATGACTACGAGGTCAAAAGGTACAACGGAACGTGTTTTATGCTTTGCATGGACCACAAATCCGTCTATGATAAGATGGTTGCTGTTGGTAGGGAGCACTATTTCGACCATTGGATTGGTTATAAAAACGAGAAAAAAGTAACTCCAGAAGAGGCATTCGACAATACAGCCGAATCAATGAGGAAATTGTCTGAATTTTCTGAGGAATATATGGGCAATCCGTTTAAATTCGGATTGGGAACTGAAACTATCGACTTTATTGATATACTATCTTCCAAGATAGAAAACCGTGAAAATAGTGCAGAAGAGCAATTGGAGCAGTTGAATAATCAATCCAAGCTGTTAGACCTTCTTAATTTCTCTAGAGACATAATGAAGATGCATGAGCACTTTGGTATAAAGGCTTGTATGCATGATACGGTACATAGTGATAAGACTGATTTTGCCCTCTATAACAACATGAGGGGTGACATAACCGCTTTCAAAGACATTGCTTGTAATTTTGTCTACTTCATTGAGTCAATGAGGCGAACATGCACGACATTTGAACCATCACCATATCACAATCAGACTGTGTGCTATGATACTGTTATCCCAATTTTTGAAGAGATTTTGGCTACTTTGAAGCGAAAAGCTAAAGAATATGGGGAAGAATAGTTAAAATCTGTTAAATCATTTGGATATTAAAAATAAAAAATATATATTTGCATTGAAAATTATCTTAAATTTTAGAAAATGAATAGAGAACAGTTACAAAAATTAGCAAGCGAGTGGACTCGCATGGCTAAAAACGACATTAGAAACAAGGTTATCTCTTTTATGAGAGAGGTTGATGCCAGCGAGAGAGAACTTGCTTACGTCCTAGCAATTTCTGACGGAGAACTGAAGCAAATTCTTGAGGGTAATGGAGAGATTTCACTCTCAACATTCGCCAAGCTGCTTATTGCAACTGGCAACGCCTTAGAGATTAAGCCTATTGAGGACACCCCTATCGGTGATTATGAGAACATTCCTTCTGAGGAAGAGTTTGAGCGTCCGCTTCCACGTCCAAACGTGTTTGCACGTCCGAAGCCACAGCCAATGCAGCCTCAGTTTGGTAGGCCAAGTTTCTCTCGTCCTATGCATCCTATGCACGAAGAGGATGAAAACGATTTCATTCCACCAATGCCAGAGGAATTGCGCAGAGCAATGGAAGAGAGATATGGCAGACCAGTACATCGTCCTGAGCAGCCTCGTGACGAGTACGGACGCTTCGCTCCCAAACATCCACAGATGCATAAGGAAGAAGCTCCTAGACGTGAGGTTTCTCCTTTCGAGTCCAAGTCAACTGATGAACTTGTAAAGATTATCAGAGAGAGACTTTGGGATTCTGAAATTAACCTTAATCGTGCTTCTAAGGCAGAGCTTGTAGCTTTCCTTGACGAAAAGAACAAGCGCATGGCTGAGTACAAGCGCATGAAAGCTCTTGAGGAAGACCCAAAGGTTAACGAGTTCAAGAGTAAGATGAAGAACACTCTCCACAATAATCCGCATCTGCGTGAGTGGGCTAAGAAGTTCTTGGGCGAATTGGTTGACTCTGAGTAAGTTTTCAGATTTTTTCATAATACTTGATTTTTAGGTGGGGTGGAATTAAAAATTCCTCTCCACTTTTTTGGTTTTTTAACATTTTTTTTATATCTTTGCCAAAAGATTAAAAATGGCAAGGAAAAAGAAAACAGTAGAAAAAATAGAATATCCTTGGAGCAAGTACCAATTAGACATCTTCGATTATATCGAGCATGGACAAGGGCATCTTGTAGTTGAAGCTGCTGCTGGAAGTGGAAAAACATCAACACTTGTGAAAAGTCTTGAGTTAATTCCAGAAACCAAGAAAGTTTTACTAACAGCATTCAATACAGACATCGTAAAAGAATTGGAAAAGAAAACCAAGGACTTGAAAAATGTTGACACAAAAACACTGCATGGATTAGGATTAGCATTCTTGAAGAAAAACTTTCCAGAAAAGAAGCTTGTACTAACTCCATTCAAATATGATTCTTACCTACAAGAGAATATCAGTGATTTAACATCAATCAACACTTATAGATTGGGTGGAAAATATTTCAAATATCTGGATAACATCAAGAAATACATAAATTACGGAAGGTTCTATTTATGTGAGACTGTTAAAGACCTTGATTTTATCCAAGATAGATATGATATAGAAACTATTGCAGACGAAAAGGAGATTGCACTTGAAGCGTTGAGGTGGGGTAAAGAGGAACTAGACTATATCGACTACGGAGATATGATTTGGATGCCCCATGTGCTTTATTTAAAGCCTCTAGGACTGCTTTACGACTTTATCATGGTAGATGAATGCCAAGACATGAATAAAGCAGAGAGAGAGCTTATTTTGAAGTGCTTTAAGATGGGTACAAGATTGGTGAGTGTTGGAGATTCCCAGCAAATGCTGTACTCATTCGCTGGTGGGGACCCACAATCATTCAATGCTCTCAAATCAATACCAAATACAGTTTGCTTGCCTCTTAGTATTTCGTATCGCTGCGCCTCTAAAATTGTGGATTTTGCAAAGAGAATTGTTCCATCAATTGAGCCAAACAATGACGGTAGGGTGGGAGAAATTCTACATGACGTTCCACTAGACGTTGTTTGTGACGGAGATATGGTACTTTGCCGAAATAATGCTCCACTAGTTCAAGCATATAACACTTTCTTGAAATTGGGCAAAAAAGCATTTATTAGGGGAAAAGATATAGGCGCAAACTTGAAAACATTGGTAAGAAGCACTAGACAAGATAAGCTTAATGCTGATTTAAAGGATGATGGCGTATTTGTAAGGCTATATGACGATTTATTTGTCTCTAGGAATAAACTGATGGATAAATTCGGAATAGACGAAGAGACAGCAATTAAAAGCCAACAGATACAAAGCAAACTTGATAGTATAAAGGCATTAGAAATTCTCTCTGAGGGATTAACCACAGCAGAAGAGGTTATGGCTAAGATAGATGAGATTTTCCCAGCTAGGGATAAAAAAGATGGTATCGCACTATCTACAGTACATAAGGCAAAAGGTCTTGAGGCAAATAACGTATACATCGTGTGTAACTCACTGATGCCTAGCAAATCAGCTAAGAAAGACTGGGAAATCAAGCAAGAGTACAACCTCATGTACGTTGCCTATACTAGAGCAAAAAATACACTTGGATTCATTGACGAAAAAGAATTTGAACAATTCGATTTCTCAAACAGCAACAATATAAAGATTCTGAAGAGAATTGAAACTCAAGTAAACCAAGTACTTAATAAGTCAACGAAGATTGTGCTTAATGAAGCCAATGTGAAAACAATAATTAGAAACGCGCAAAAAATAAATAAAGATATACTTACTAGTGCTACAGTAAGCATGAATTCAATGGGTAAGAGAAAAGTAAACGCTTTCTCTGACCTACTTAAAAATAAAAAAACCAAAAAAGTTAAATTATGAACACGAACAAAGTTAAGAAAATAATCAAA
>Ga0310697_10005630_pt1 | contig 12058 bp, 12 predicted proteins | sample 172DNAGHGlowgp2_FD_203883 | JGI IMG/M metagenome (GOLD analysis project Ga0310697, IMG submission 203883) | Sheep rumen microbial communities from Palmerston North, Manawatu-Wanganui, New Zealand - 1728 DNA GHGlow gp2 (v2) (version 2) | ecosystem: Host-associated > Mammals > Digestive system >... | reverse complement strand
AATAATTATAGCAGTCGTTGCCTTCCTAATCGATACGGTGATTGGCGACCCGCGCAGTAAATTTCATCCCGTAGTTCTAATCGGAAATTTAATTTCTCTGCTTGAAAAATTTTTGCTCCGCGAGAGCGACAAGCCGCTAAGAAAAATTTTTAAAGGCGGCGTGTTGGTTTATGCCGTCTTGATAATCATTATGCTGATTGGCATTGGCATTGAGCTTTTAACAAAAGAAATTCCCTACCTCGTCGCGCAGATTTTTATTCAAGCGTTGGTTTTGAGCTTCATGATTTCCCCGAAGAGCTTAGCTAAAGCCGGCTACGAAATTTATCTTTTGCTTTACACCGAGCACCTTGACTACGCCCGCAAAAAAGTTAGTTGGATTGTTGGACGCGATACGGAAAATCTCAACGAAGCGGAAGTTACTCGCGCCACCGTCGAAACTGTTTCAGAAAATACGGTTGACGGAGTTATTTCGCCGCTGTTTTTTTTCGCGATTGGCGGTTTGCCGCTTGCAATGTTTTATCGCGCCGCCAACACAATGGATTCAATGATTGCCTACAAGAACAAGAAATATTTTTTCTTTGGACAAATCGCGGCGAAACTCGACGATATTTTAAATTATATTCCTGCGCGGATAACGGGCTTGCTGTTCATCTGCGCGGCATTTATCTTGCAACTCGATTATAAAAATGCGTTCGCAATGATGAAGCGCGACGCAAAAAAACACCCCAGCCCTAACGGCGGTTGGGCTGAGGCGACGGTTGCGGGTGCGTTAAATATTCGGCTTGGCGGCATGAATTATTATTTTGGTGAGCCGCACTTTAGAGCTTACATGGGCGAGCCTAATGAAAGTTTAGAAGCGGCGCACATTTTAGGCGCGATTCGCCTTATGTACACCGCCACAATTTTATTTTTAATCGTCTTATGTCTGATACTTTAGGAACTATTTTTTCATATGGAGAAGACTTTCTGCCCTTCAAAGTAAGTCGCAGCAGGTCGGGCAGTATGAATTTCTGTTACGGGGCAAGTCAGCACGTCTTTGTTGACGAGGAGGAAGTCAGCATATTTTCCTTTGCTGATACTGCCGCGTTCATTTTCTAGGAACATTTGCTTTGCGCAACCGATTGTCAGGGCGTTAAGAGCCTGTTCGCGGGTGACGAGTTCTTCCGACCACCAAGTATTGCCGCCTTCAAAGTAACAGACGCCTGTCAATGAAATTTCCATAATTCCAAACGGGTCGTCGGGGCTATTGCTCAATGCGGGGTAATCCGTGTGGAAAGACACAGGGATGCCGTTATCAAAGAATGACTTTATTGGATAGCCTTCGTACGCCATGTTTCCTGGAAGCGTGATTTTATATTCCTCCGCTTGTTCTTTGGAGGCATGGTGCCAAATCATACCGGAGGTAACGTAGATATTATTGTCTGCCATGCGCTTATAATCCGGCTGATTGACGTTGCGCAGGTGCACAATCGTATTGCGCATTTCAGCCTTGCCGCCGCTTATGTATGCGCTGACGACGCGATTGACACCAGCGTTGCCGAGTGCATGTATATGCATGGTCATTCCGTTTGCATTAGCCTTGCGCGTGATGTCTGTTATTTCCTCTTCCGTCCAGTTGACAATTCCTTGATGTCCGTCGGGATATATGGGGTCAATAAAGCCCGTGCCGCTTTCAACCGTGCCGTCCATGAAAAGTTTAATCCAGTTTGGCTTTATTCTTGAGGAAGCGAATTTTTTAGCGTCAGCGGCTTTGGTCAATTTCTCGTCAAGGTTCATCCAGCTATCAATTTCGTAGGTCGTGCCAAGTACGAAGTGCATATCGCCGGATTTTTCAAACTGCTGAGCCGCCTGATAATAAACGTCGTTAAAGAAATAGGTTGAGTAGCCGTCAAGGTACATAGTGTAGCCTTCTGACAACAACTGCTCTTGAACTTTTGCTAAGGTTGCTTTTGCCATGTCGACAGGAAAGAGGCTTTCGTTGTCTAGGAAGGAACGTACATAAGTTGAGGCTTGCTCCTTAAGAAAACCGGTAGGCGTGCCGTCGTCACCCATTACAATTTCGCCGCCGCGTATGTCATCAGCCTTTTTTAGGACAGTGCCGTCTTCCGCTATAACTCCTGCCTTGACAAGTAGAATTGTATTTACCAGCGACTTGTGGTTTTCCTCGTCTGCAAAGTACATAGGAATATCGCTACAGATAGCGTCCAACTGTTGACGAGTGGGCATATTGTCTTTAAATTTCTCGTACTCCCAACCCATGCCGTATACAGCTTTTGCGCCCGATTCGCGTGCCTTTTTGATCGTAGAGGGAACAATTTCCGTCATGAATTTATTAACGTCGTCATTATAGTCAATCATCGTTCCGAATGATTGTACAGCATAAGCGGACAAATAATGCGCGTGCCCGTTGCCGCAACTGGGCATAACAAGCCCTTTGTCGGTGTAGTCAATAATTTCAGTTTTGCCTTGTTCGATAAAGGGTTCGGCTCCTGCCTTGTCGCCGACATAAACAAATTTGCCGTCCTTAACAGCGAACGCTTCAACAATCTTGTTGTCTTCGGACGTAAAGATTTTGCCGTAAACGACCAAATCAGCTGGTTTATCATTTCCGTTGCCGCCCGCCGCCGAATCGCCATTGCCGCCGCAACCTGCTACGATAAATCCTAGTGCCGCCAGTGACGTCGTCTTGATGAAGTCTCTTCGGGTTAGCCCTTTGAACATAAAAATACCTTCCTTTCAAACGAGCCGCCAATTTCTTCTTTTGTCCACCGTTCCTAATTCATTACGCATTACAAAAGACTTTTGGCAAAAGCTCGGCAATATCAATCGTTATCGGCATGAAGTAAAGCCCGCCGCTTGAAGTCTTTATAAAGTTTATAACTTCTTTGGCGAAGTCGATATTCCAATCCATTGTCGGCTTAAAATTTTTCGGGAAAACGGCTTTGTCCTTGCGCTCCCAATAACCTTTTGAACGATTGCTAAGGACAGGCGACACGCCCCAATAAATTTCGTGCCCGTCAAGCAAATCAGCGTACATTTCCAAAAATCGCAGGTCGAAGAAAGGTTGAGTGAAAAAGCCCGCCGCGCCCGCTTGCGCTTTGCGTTCCACGCGATAAAGTTCCTCGCGAATGCCACTGCGATATTGATCTATGCCCGCATAAACTTTTACTTCGGGCAATTCTTCACGGAACTTGCGGATAACGTCAATCGTCTCCGTCGGATAAACCGTGCGTGTTAAATCTTTTGGCGGGTCGCCTGCGATTATCAGCGCCTCTTTGATTCCGAACTTTATAAAATCTTCGCGCATGGGTAGCGGCTTTGATAAGTCAATATCCATTGCGCGGACGTGCGGGATTGTCGGGAGCGCGGGCTGTGTGATTTTTGCCGCTTGCCAAGATTTTAGCTCGAAACTCATTAAATCTGGAATGTTCACGCAGTCAACCTGCGGATATTTTTTTATAACGTCAATGTCCGTTTGAAGGCTTGCCGCGTTTCGCGGAATTATTTCTACTGCTATTCTTCCCATAAAAATTTTCCTCCTTAAACGTCTGCTTATCATCGGCATTGCTATTAACAACACCTGCTTAAAATATTTTAAACAGACGATTTATTTTTTGCAAGTTTTTTTGCATCTTAGCAGTCAACTTGAAAAAGTCTATCGGTTTTCGTATAATGCAAAAAATTTTTTAGGGAGGAATTGTTTTGAAGAGAGAAATAAATGCTTTCGATTACGCGGGCGATATTTTGAAGGCTCTGCCACGCGGAATTCTTTTGACGAGCGAAGCAGAAGATTGCGTCAACGCTATGACAATCGGTTGGGGAACAATCGGAATTGAATGGGGCGTTCCGATTTTTACGGCTTACGTCCGCACGAGCAGATTTACTTACGAGCTTATGGAGCGCACAGGCGAATTTACAATCTGCGTTCCTTACGGCGAAAAATATTCCAAAGAGGCAGCTAAGGCTATCGCGTTTTGCGGAAGTCAAAGCGGTCATTACGTCGACAAAATTGCTAAACTCGGTGTTCACCTTGTCGAGGCGGAAGCTGTTCGTCCGCCCGCGATTAAAGAATTACCGCTAACTTTGGAGTGTCGCGTTGTCTTTAGCCAGTTGCAACCGATTAAAAATATTTCTTATCGATTCGACAAATTTTACGTTCCGAACACCGAGCATTCTGAACCTCACGTTGCATATTACGGAGAAATTGTTAAATCTTACATTATCGAGAATGACTAGCTCAGATATAAACACTAACAGATTTGCGACAGATTAGTCATAGCTTTTATCCTTTCAAAAAAGTTGAGCGTATCAACATTGCTGTTTGATACGCCCAACTTAAATTTTTTTATGGGTTATTTCCTGAAATCATTATTTAAAATTTTTATATTGGATTTGGAGTCGAGCCGTCTGGAATTTTAGGTTCAACTTCGACAGGTTTAACCAACTCAACGGTTATGGATTCGGGCGGCGGCTCTTCAATGGTTGGCTTTTCAAGTAAAATTTTCTTTTCCTCACCGAAGACAATTTCTTTAAGTTCCTGCGCCGTCAACGTTTCCTTATCCATCAAGGCTTGCGCAATTTTCTCCAACTTGTCGCGGTTTTCGTTGATAATCGTTCGGCAAGCCTCGTAAGCCTCCTCCATGTACTTGTGAATTTCCTTATCAATTTCGCCGGCAACTTCCTCTGAATAATTTTTTTGTGGTTGCCCGAAATAATATTGTTGCGCGGGGTCGCCGCCATAAGCTACGGGACCTAGCTTATTGCTCATGCCGTATTGCATAATCATTGCGCGAACGATTCGGCTTGCCTGCTGAATATCCTGCGAGGCTCCAGTTGAAATTTCGTTGAGAACAATTTCTTCAGCGACGCGTCCACCCATTGCGACTTTCAAACGGTCGATAAGTTCGGAGCGTGTAGCGTAACTTCTGTCCTCTTTAGGCAACATCAGCGTATAACCGCCCGCCCTGCCGCGTGGAATTATCGTTACTTTGTGGACGGGGTCGGCGTGCTTTAACATCATGCCAACAAGCGCGTGCCCGCCTTCGTGATAAGCCGTCAACTTTTTTTCGTCCTCGCTCATGACTTTTGATTTTCTTTCGGGACCAGCCATAACGCGCTCTATTGATTCTTCAAGCTCCGTCATGTTAATTTCGTGCTTATTTCTACGCGCCGCCAAAAGTGCCGCCTCGTTGACGAGATTAGCCAAGTCCGCGCCCGTGAAACCTGGAGTACGCCGCGCCAAAATATCAAGGTCGGCGTCCTTTGCAATCGGCTTGCCTTTCGTGTGAACTTTTAAAATCGCAACGCGCCCCGTAACGTCAGGCTTATCAACGACAATTTGCCTATCGAAGCGTCCCGGTCTAAGTAAAGCCTGGTCGAGAATATCGGGACGGTTAGTCGCCGCAATGATTATAATCCCCTCGTTGGGCGCGAAACCGTCCATTTCTACAAGCAACTGATTCAAAGTCTGTTCGCGTTCGTCGTGCCCGCCTCCGACATTCGCGCCGCGTTGACGACCTACCGCGTCAATTTCGTCGATAAAAATTATGCACGGCGAATTTTTTTTAGCTTGCGCGAATAAGTCACGAACACGCGACGCGCCGACTCCTACGAACATTTCAACAAAGTCCGAACCACTTATCGAGAAAAAAGCAACTCCCGCCTCGCCAGCAACAGCTTTTGCTAAAAGTGTTTTACCGGTGCCCGGCGGTCCGAAGAGCAGAACGCCTTTAGGAATTCTTGCGCCCAAGTCGTTAAACTTTTTCGGGTGCTTGAGGAATTCAACGACCTCTTGAAGTTCTTCCTTAGCCTCGTCCGCGCCCGCCACGTCGTTAAACGTAACTTTGACTTTGTCGCCGCCCATGAGTTTTGCGCGGCTTTTGCCAAACGACATGACTTTTGAGCCGCCGCCCTGCGTCTGTGTTATTATGAAATACCATGCACCGACCAAAATTGCTATCGGCAAGAGTGAGGAAAGGAGCGTCATCCACCACGGCGGATCTTTCGGATTCTGCGCAGTTATTTCTACTCCTTTGGCTTCGAGTTTTCCGACAAGATTTTCGTCGCCAATCGGCTCGTCGGGTGCTATCGTCGTGAACTCGCCGCCGTCCTTTTTCGTGACTTTAATCGAGTTTTTTACCAAGATAACTTTCGTGACTTCGCCCTTGTCTACCATCTCCAAGAATTGTGAATAGCTGGTTTCTTCAACGGGCTGTGGCTTTATTGAAAAGTAATCGTAGGCAGTTATCGCTATAAAAATCACCAATAAATAAAACCCGACGTTGCGCAAGAAACTGTTCAATCAAAACGCTCCTTTGTTAATGTGTAATGTGTAATGTGTAATGTGTAAGGAGTAATGTGTAATGGAGAGGTTGGAATTTGTTAAGACGTGGTTTTTACGGTTTTGGTAATGGCAGTTAAAATTTTTATAAGCTCAATGCAATCTGTCTGAAGACTGTCGGCTTGCTTTCTTGTTATGTAATCTGTTTTTTCAAGAAACTCAATCCAATATCCTGTTTCAGCGGCTTCCTTCATGGCAATATACATTTTCGCATTAAAATCTGCTTTCGATTGAGCATAATTCGCCTCTCTAATGTTAGCTCCAATGCTCGTGCTGCTCCGCAAAACCTGCTTTGAAAGAACATGTTCCGAGCGGTTATTCTTTAAAAACTTATATAGATTAACAATCCTTACTGCAAAGTTCATGCTCTTATCAACGATAATATTTGATTCTTTCATTTTACATTCCAAATTTATTACTCATTACTCATTACTACTTACTAATTGCTTTTCATTTTCCGCCGTAAACACTGCGCTTGAGAATTCCAAGATAAGGCAGGTTGCGATAATGTTGCGCGAAGTCAAGCCCATAGCCAACAATAAAATCGTCCGGAACTTCAAAGCCGCAATAATCAATCTTAACATCAATTTTGCGGCGGCTCGGCTTGTTTAAAAGCGTGCAAACTTTTACGCTGTTCGCTTTTTTGTCGAGGAAATAATCAATCAGGTAGTTCATCGTCGTACCGGAATCAATAATATCCTCCACAAGCAGAATATCGCGCCCTTTAGGGTCGTTGTCGAGGTTTTTAAGAATATTTACCTTGCCGCTTGTGTGCGAATTGGCGTCGTAGCTTGAGGCGATAAGAAAATCGAATTGGACGGGAATCGTCAAGCGGCGCACAACATCGGTATAAAACATAACCGCGCCGGTAAGGACGCCGACTGTCAACAGCGGCTTAGAAATATCTTTGTAATCTTCGCTGATTTGCGCGCTGAGCTCTTTGGCACGAGCAGCGATCTCCTCCTCAGTGTACAGCACGCGTTCAATGTAATCTTCTTTACTCTTCAAAGCAATCAACCCTTTCCATTAAATCTTATGTAAAGTTTTCCTTTCCTCAAATCTGCCCGCAAATTTTTTGGCAACTCGACGCCCGATAAATCATTTACTAAAACTTTTCGGACGCCCTCGAAGTGTATAAAACCGAAATCTTTTACTGAACCCGTCACTTTTGCCAAAAATTTTTTTATGATGACGCGCTGAAGTGCGGGATGGAGTTTCAAAAATTCCTTGCGGACAATACACTTTCCATTGACGACGACAGGAAAAATTTTTTCTGCCTGCGCGGAAATGAAATCTGATTCTTCCGCTGTGACTTCGCCCAATCTGCAAAGCGTTTCGACCAATGCGGGATTAAATTTTTCAAGCGTCGGGATAAGCTCCAATCTAATTTTATTGCGCGTGGCGTTCGCCTCGAAATTTGTTTTGTCGAGACGTGGCGATAAATTTTTTTCGCGGCAGAAATTTTCAAGCTCCAATTTTCTAAAGCGTAACAGCGGGCGAATCAATAAGCCGTATTCAGCGGAAAATATTTTGAACTTCATTGCCGATAAACCTTCCGAAGTCGCGCCGCGCAACAACCGCATTAGAATCGTTTCTGCTTGGTCGTCTGCATGGTGCGCTAAGGCAATCGCGTCAAAATTTAAATCGCTTTTGACTTTGCTTAAAAATTCGTAGCGAAGAATTCGCGCCGCAGTCTCGACAGAAATTTTATTTTCCGTCGCAAAAGCTTTAACGTCGCCGCGCCCGCCGATAAATTTTATCCCGCGCTCTTCGGCAAAAGCTTTGACAAATGCCGCGTCGTCAAGTGAATCTTTTCCGCGCAAACCGTGCTCGAAATGCGCAATGGCAAGTTCCAAATTGAAACGTCGTTTGGAATTTATCAACAGTTCAGCCAACGCTAGAGAGTCTGCGCCGCCCGATACCGCGATTAAAATTTTACGGACGCCCTCGAAAATTTTTTCTGCCGCGCAGATGTCAATGAACTTTTTTAACAAGAAAAAACACCTAATTTCAGTTATTAGGAGTAACACTTTTCTTTACGCATTGCTAGCTTTTAGCTAATTCCCTACTAACCTGCGTCAGTCTGCTCGGCGTGAACCGCGCCCGCCGCGCTTAGAATCCGTCTTTCTTTTTAAATCCGTCAAACGCTCGTCGCTGTCCTTAAGAAATTTCGACAGCTTATCTTCAAATGAGGCGGACAGTTGCTTTTGCGGTTTACGAAAGTCTCCGCGCCGATTTTGTTTGAAGTTTTCAGCCTCCGGCGGCTTAACCTTTGCCTGCTTGAGCGACAACGCAATTTTATTGCCGTCAATGCTTACGATTTTAACTTGAACCGTGTCGCCTTCGTTCAAAAAATCGTGAACGTCATTAACGTAGACTTCGGCGACTTCAGAAATGTGAATCAATCCGACCTTTCCTTCTTCAATCTCAACGAAGGCTCCAAAGTTTGTGATTCGCGTAACCTTACCTTCCACAATGCTGCCTACTTCCATTGCCAAAATACCTGTCCTCCCCAAAAATTTTTTTTATTGCCGCGCTTGATAGGGCATTTCGCCTTCTTTGGCAAGTCCCAAATCTTCACGCGCCAATTTTTCAATGTTGTTAATGTCTTTAAGTTCGGCTAGTTCCTTGCGCAATTTTTCGTTCGTCGCTTTTGCTCTCTCCAATCTTTTATCGGCGATTCGTTGACTTTCGCTCACGTGCGCCAAGTGAACTTGCTGAGAAATTAAAATCGTCGAGAAGTAAACGATCATTGCCAACAATAACAAAGCAAACCAGTTGAAACTTTTTCTTTGGGTCATTACGTCGCCTCCCCAATTTTTCATATAATAGCAGTTAGCTTGTTCTTTCGCAAGTTTTATATTTTACAGCGGAGGATTTTCCGCTATGTGTAAAATTTTCATTCTTATTTCAACGAGCTTTATTCATTTCCTGCCTTGACAAGGAAAATCGGCAAGCTTATTATTCAAAAAATTACTTTACACTTTGAGGAGCGATTAAAAATGTTCATTGACGACAACGATAAAAATCTGGTCGAGAAAAAAATTTCAAGCGAAAAAATCTTTGACGGCGTCCTCTTGCACGTCAGAAAAGATGATGTTGAATTGCCCAACGGTCATAAAGCCGTTCGAGAGTGGATTAAACATCCGGGAGCCTCCGCTGTTATTCCTCTGCTTCCCGATAATCAAATTATTCTTGTGCGCCAATTCCGCTACGCCGTCGGAAAAGTTACACTTGAAGTTCCCGCTGGCAAGCTCGATAAAATCGGCGAAGATCCAATCGAATGCGCTAAGCGCGAACTTTCCGAAGAGACGGGCTACACGGCGGGCAAAATTTGGAAATTGACGACGATAGCCACGACTGTTGGCTTTAGCGACGAGTATATCCACCTTTACGCGGCAAGCGATTTATCAGCGGGCAAAATTCATCCCGATTCAGACGAATTTATTAACGTCGTGAAAATTCCGTTGACTGCCGCGCTTCAAATGGTCGAGTCGGGAAAAATTTTTGACGCCAAGTCCGCCGTTTCGATTCTGCTTTTAGCTAAACAAGTTTTTCTTAAAAAATCGGAGGCGATTTAATGTTTGATGATATTGGCGATTTCCTGATGAATTTAATCGCGGGCTTGCCGGGTCTAATAATCGCGATGACGATTCATGAATATTCACATGCCCGCGTTGCTTACGCGCTCGGCGATTATACGCCAAAAATGCAAGGCCGTTTGACGCTCAATCCTGTCGCGCACGTCGACCCAATTGGGCTGTTAATGCTTTTTATCGTTCATTTCGGCTGGGCTAAACCCGTGCAAATTAACCCGATGAATTTTTCCAACCCGCGCCGCGATGATATTTTAGTTTCGCTCGCTGGTCCCGCGTCAAATTTAATTGTATCGTTCGTCGCGTTGATAGTTTTAGTTTTAATGGCGAAAATGGACTTCCCGCTGTCGGAAGGCTTGCTGGTCGTCTTCAACCTTATTATCATTTACAATATCAACTTCGCGATTTTTAACATGCTACCAATCCCGCCGCTTGACGGCTCGCACATTTTGAGAAATCTTTTACCGTATGAATTGGCTCGCGGTTATGAACAGCTCGAACGTTATAGCTTTATCTTTCTAATCATAATCATTGCGACGCCGATATTGCATTATGTCTTTGTACCATTGCAAAAATTTATCTTCGGAATTTTTCAAGGCATAGTAAATATTTTGCTTTAAAGCAGACGATTGCCCGTGTCGAAGTCGTAAAGCGATTCGGTCTCTTCTATAATTTCTTCAAGCTCCGTCCGCGCAGAATATTTTTTCATGTTGCGCCAAAAATTTTCTCTGTGAACGACGACCGAACGAATAAACGCCGCCGCATAATCCGTAAAAATTCCTTGCGCATCGAAGAGCCGCCAAAAATTTTTAACGCTATCTTCTGTCGCAACGTCATATTCTATTCGGTGCAGAAGACGTGATAAATCTGCGCGGACTTCGGGTGTAAACATTGATTTTAAAAGTGAAAGCTCCGGCATTGAACGATTTGCACGCACTAACCAAAATTCTGTTTGTAAATCGTCGTCGAAATTATCGAAGCCACAAGTTATCAGCCGCTCCAAAAGTTCGGGCGGCGCATTTTTTTTTAGCGGCAACAGTTGAACTTCCTTATAAAACGACGCGTAGAGTAGCCGCTCAAATTCCGTGCGCGTGTATAATCTCGATACGATTCCGCCGAACACGCCGCGCATTAACTTTTCCAAAACCTTCCAATGTCGAATATTTCTGAAGCTCGTTAGCCAACAGCCCGTTTGCCTTATGAACGTTGAAAAGCCCGCCGCTATGTCTTGTGGATTCGTCACGACCTCCAACGTCAAGTCGCCGATGATTAAATCGAAAGATTCTTCCGCGAACGGCAAACGCTCTTCCCGATAATCCAAATGAATCGTGTTCGGATAATCTAATTCCTCGTTTGAAGTCACAAAAAAAATTTCGGCAGTCGGAAAACGTTCGCACAACGGTTCAAGATAAGTCGCGCTCTCCACAACCAAAATCTTTTTGAAAAAATCTTCGCCCGTGATAAAATTCGTCAAGCTCGGTTTAATATCTTCCACAGTTAAACCTCCGGATTAAGTTCCGCGCCGTATTCGCGCAGGAAAATTTTTTGGTAGCGACGATATTTCGGGTCAAGCGGCTTTTCCTTCGGGCAGTGTATGCACCAAAAATCTTTTTCCTGATTCGGCACGACAACCCGATAACCTGCGCGGCTCATTTCCTTGCAAAGTGAAGCGTCATACATATGCCAGCCGTCAAACAAATCCTCGCGCCACGTCAAATCATGTTGCGTCGCCAAAAAAAGCCCGTCAACCGATTCAACCTCTTGATAAAAACCTTCCGGCTCGTCGCAATGGGAATCGACAACGCTTTCAGGCTCGCAAGCGTGCAAAACTCGTCCGTAAGTCCTCATGCCGTCCCACCAAACGCCGGTCGCAGGAAGATTTATACAGCCAATCACGCCCACAACGCCGATTGATTTATCAGAAAAAATTTTCAGCAGGTCGGCTATCAAATTTTTGTTCACGATAAAAGTATCTTGGTGCAGATAAATTTTGTATTTGGCGTCAGAATTTTTCATGGCGCGATTGTAACCCGCCGTCATAGATTTTGCGTCGCGCACGTCAATAAATTCCGCCGTCATACCTTCGGGAATTTTCAAATGCTCAAGATACAATCGACATTCC
>Ga0310697_10005629_pt1 | contig 12060 bp, 10 predicted proteins | sample 172DNAGHGlowgp2_FD_203883 | JGI IMG/M metagenome (GOLD analysis project Ga0310697, IMG submission 203883) | Sheep rumen microbial communities from Palmerston North, Manawatu-Wanganui, New Zealand - 1728 DNA GHGlow gp2 (v2) (version 2) | ecosystem: Host-associated > Mammals > Digestive system >... | reverse complement strand
GTTGCCCGTGAGGTGGAACTGGAGGACGAATTCCAGAATATCGGCGCCCAGCTCGTCAAGGAGGTCGCCAGCAAGACCAACGATGATGCTGGTGATGGCACCACCACCGCAACCGTTCTGGCCCAGGCCATCATCAACGAGGGTCTCAAGAACGTAGCCGCCGGTGCCAATCCCATGGACGTTAAACGCGGTATCGACAAGGCCGTCAAGGTCGTTGTCGAGGGCATCAAGAAACAAGCCCAGGAAGTAGGCGACGACTTCAGCAAGATTGAGAATGTGGCCCGCATCAGCGCCAACAACGACGATGCCATCGGCCAGCTCATTGCCGAGGCCATGAAGAAAGTGAAACAGGATGGTGTCATCACCGTCGAGGAGGCCAAGGGAACCGAGACCCGCGTCGATGTGGTCGAGGGTATGCAGTTTGACCGTGGCTACATCTCGCCCTACTTTGTCACCAATGCCGACAAAATGGCATGTGAGATGGAGCGTCCCTATATTCTCATCTTTGACAAGAAGATTTCTGGCCTGAAGGACCTGCTGCCGCTGTTGCAGGGTGCTGTACAGGCTCATCGTCCCATGCTCATCATCGCCGAGGACGTTGACGGTGAGGCTTTGGCATCGCTGGTAGTGAACCGCCTGCGTGGCTCGCTCGAGGTGTGTGCCGTCAAGGCTCCTGGCTTTGGCGACCGTCGCAAGGAGATGCTTCAGGACATCGCAATCCTTACCGGTGGCACTGTCATCAGCGAGGAGACCGGCCTGACGCTTGAGAAGGCCACCCTCGAGATGCTGGGTACTGCCGAGAAGGTCACTGTTGACAAGGAGAACACCACCATCGTCAACGGCGCTGGCAACAAGGACATGATTGCCGACCGCATCGCCCAGATACGCGTGCAGATCGAGAATACCAAATCGACCTACGATAAGGAGAAATTGCAGGAACGTCTGGCCAAGATGTCGGGTGGCGTAGCTGTACTCTACATTGGAGCTCCCAGTGAGGTCGAGATGAAGGAGAAGAAAGACCGCGTTGATGACGCCCTGAGTGCAACGCGCGCCGCTGTTGCCGAGGGTATCGTACCCGGTGGCGGCACCGCCTATATCCGTTGCCTCAAGGACCTCGAGGGCATGAAGGGCGACAACGACGACGAGACCACCGGTATCCACATCATCCAGCGCGCTATCGAGGAGCCCCTGCGCCAGATTGTTGCCAACGCTGGACTCGAGGGTGCCGTAGTGGTGAACAAGGTTAAGGACGGCAAGGACGACTTTGGCTACAATGCCCGCACCGAGAAGTTTGAGCAACTCTTCAAGACCGGTGTCATCGATCCTGCCAAGGTGGCTCGCGTCGCTCTCGAGAACGCTGCCAGCATCGCCGGTATGTTCCTCACCACCGAGTGTGTCATCGCCGAGAAGAAAGAACCCGAGCCCGCTATGCCCGCTGGAGCTCCCGGCATGGGCGGCGGCATGGGCGGAATGATGTAATTTTTTCATAGCAGTAATAGTTTTGGACCTCTGCAAGGCGTTTTGGCGCTTTGCGGAGGTTTTTTTATTCCCATTTCGACACTTTGCCCCCTCAACGCAACATGCTGTTATTATTGCCGTTATACCAATAAGGCTAAAAAAAACGCGATAAAGTGTCTAAAAATGAGGATTTTTTTCTATATTTGCAGCCAATATTAGACATAAACCAATTATTCCAAAAATAACCATTATGAACAAACAAATCACATTACAGCAAGCCGTCGAGAAGGTACATGACGGCATGACTATCATGTTTGGCGGTTTCCTGGGCAATGGCAGCGCCACCCAGATTATTGACGCCATTGTAGAAAAAGGTGTAAAAGACCTCACCATTATTGCTAACGATACCGCCTATGACGAGGTGGCACACGGCAAGCTTGTCTCCAATCATCAGGTCAAGAAAGCCATCGTGTCACACACAGGCACTAACAAGCAGACAGCATTGCAGAAAAACGAGGGCACGCTCATCGTCGAGTATGTGCCGCAGGGAACGCTGGCCGAGCGCATCCGTGCAGCCGGTGCTGGCCTGGGTGGCGTGTTGACCCCCACTGGCCTGGGTACCATCATGGCCGACGGTAAGGAAATCGTCAAGGTCGATGGCAAGGACTATCTGCTCGAGAAACCCCTGCGCGCCGACATCGCCTTCCTGCGCGCCAACATCGTTGACGAGTTTGGCAACATGGTATTCCTGGGTACCACCAACAACTTCAACCCGCTGATGGCAACCGCTGCCGACTATGTTGTCGTCGAGGCCGAGAAACTGGTTCCCGTTGGCGAAATCGCTCCCGAGCACGTGCACGCATCGGGTATCTACGTTGACGGCATCTATGTAGAGCAATAAAAAACAGCCCTAGGGCAAAATACTAACTCAAGATAAAACACGATCGAATACATGGAATACAAGACAATGATCAGACTGCGCATGAGCGCTAAGGATGCCCACTATGGCGGCAACCTGGTTGATGGAGCACACATGGTACACCTCTTTGGCGACGTGGCCACCGAGCTGCTGATTATGCGTGACGGTGACGAGGGCCTGTTCTGTGCCTATGACAATATCGAGTTCCTGGCTCCTGTCTATGCCGGCGACTTTATCGAGGCCGAGGGATGGATTGACCGCGAGGGCAATACTTCACGCCACATGATCTTTGAGGCCCGCAAGGTGGCTCAGGCGCGTCCCGACATATCGGCATCGGCTGCCGACATCCTGGACGAGCCCGTGGTGGTGTGTCGTGCATCGGGTACCTGCGTGACCCCCAAGGACTGCCAGCGCAAGAAATAATGGTTCACCATGCCACAGCTCAGCCGTGGCCAACAAAAACTAAGGACTAGAAACTAAGGACTAAAAACTAAAATGGATAAACTGATTATCACTGCCGCAATTTGTGGCGCCGAGGTCACCAAGGAGCAGAATCCTAACGTGCCTTATACCGTGGAAGAAATTGTTCGCGAAGCCAAGTCGGCCGTTGACGCCGGAGCTGCCATCGTTCACCTGCATGTGCGTTGGGACGACGGCACGCCCACCCAGGACCGTGCCCGCTTCCAGGAGTGTGAGGAGGCCATCCTCAAGGTGTGCCCCAACGTCATCCTCATCCCGTCAACAGGTGGAGCTGTGGGCATGACCCCCGACGAGCGTCTGCAATCGACCGACACGACCCCGCTGCCCGAGATGGCTACTCTGGACTGCGGCACCTGCAACTTTGGCGACGAGATCTTTGATAACACGATGCCCACGATGCGTGCCTTTGGCAAGCGCATGATCGAGCGCGGCATCAAGCCCGAGTATGAGTGCTTTGAGATGGGTCACCTCGACACCATCCTCAATATGGCACGCAAGGGTGAGGTGCCCGGCAACCCCATGCAGTTCAACTTCGTGCTGGGCGTGCCTGGCTGCACCCCTGCCACGGTAGCCAACCTGTGCTGGCTCGTGAACGGCATTCCCGCTGGCTCGACCTGGACCGTGACGGGCGTTGGTCGCCATGCCTTCCCCATGGCTGCTGCTGCAATCGCCATGGGCGGCAACGTGCGTGTGGGCTTCGAGGACAACCTGTATCTCTCTAAAGGCGTGCTCGCCAAGAGTAACGGCGAACTCGTGGAGAAGGTAGTGCGTCTGGCCAAGGAGTTGGGCCGTCCCATCGCCACCAGCGATGAGGCCCGCGAAATCCTCGGCCTTCCCAAGCGCAACTAAAAAATTAAGGACTAAAAACTAAAGACTAAAATAATCGTTTAACACTTTAAAACAAAGAAAACAATGCAGAAACACGGAAACAGATTCGGTACGCACCGAGTTATCGAACCCAAGGGCATCCTTCCTCAGCCCGCCAACAAGCTGGACAACAACATGGACGAGATCTACGACAACGAGATCCTCATCGATGTGCAGACCCTGAATATCGACTCCGCTTCATTCACCGACATCCATAACTATGCCAAGCAGCAGGCCAAGGATCCCAACAACGAGGCCGAGGTCATGGAGGAGATCAAGAAGGAAATGCTCCTTAACGTTGAGCTGCAGGGTAAGCACCGCAACCGTCGCACCGGTTCGGGCGGTATGCTCCTGGGCAAGGTAGAGAAGATTGGTGACGCCCTCAAGGGTAAGATCGACCTCAAGGAGGGCGACCGCATCGCTACCCTCGTGTCCTTGTCACTGACCCCGCTGCGCATCGATGAGATTCTTGAGATCCGTGCCGATGTTGACCAGGTGGACATCAAGGGTAAGGCCATCCTGTTTGAGAGCGGCATTTATGCCAAGATTCCCGATGATATGCCCGAGAAGCTCGCTCTGAGCGCACTCGACGTCGCTGGTGCTCCCGCCCAGACCGCCAAGTTGTGCCAGTATGGCCAGAATGTCGTTATCCTGGGTGCCGGTGGCAAGAGCGGTATGCTGTGCTGCTACGAGGCCAAGAAGCGCGTGGGCGTTACCGGTAAGGTCATTGGCCTCGCCAACAGCCCCAAATCCACCCAGCGCATCAAGGACCTGGGTTTCTGTGACGTGGTAGAGAGCGTTGCAGGCATGACCCCCGTTGAGGTCTATGAGCTGGTTTACAAGCTCACCGATGGCAAGATGGCCGACACCACCATCAACTGCGTGAACGTGCCTGATTGCGAGATGACAGCAGTGCTGTGCACCAAGGACGACGGTGTGGTTTACTTCTTCTCGATGGCAACCAGCTTCACCAAGGCTGCACTGGGTGCCGAGGGTATCGGTGCCGACGTGAACATGATTATCGGTAACGGCTACACCAAGGGCCATGCCGACTTCACCCTGCAAGAGCTGCGCGAGTGCCCCGAGCTGCGCAAGATCTTTGAGGAACTGTATGCCTAATCAATCATCGATTTGTTATGGTAGAATCCAGAAGAAAACAATTGTTCCCCGACGTCACCGACGAGCAGTGGAATGACTGGAAATGGCAGGTCAAGAACCGCATCGAGACTCTCGAGGAGCTCAAGAAATATGTGAAGTTGAGTGCCGAGGAGGAAGAGGGCGTCAAGCAGACCCTCAAGACCCTGCGCATGGCCATCACACCCTATTACTTGAGCCTCATCAATCCCGATGATCCTCACGATCCCATCCGCCGCCAGTGCATTCCCACTGGTGCCGAGACCCATCAGGCTGCTGCCGACTTGCTCGACCCCCTGCATGAGGACGAGGATTCACCCACGCCGGGCTTGACCCATCGTTATCCCGACCGCGTGTTGCTGCTCATTACCGACATGTGCTCGATGTACTGCCGCCACTGCACCCGTCGCCGCTTTGCCGGTCAAACCGACAACGAGTGTGGCCTCGACCGCATTGAGAAGGCGCTGGAGTACATTCGCAACACTCCCACCGTGCGTGACGTCCTGCTCTCGGGTGGCGATGCCCTCATGGTGAGCGACAAGCGACTGGAGTACATCATCTCGGAATTGAGGAAGATTCCTCATGTCGAGATCGTCCGTTTGGGTACCCGCACGCCCGTGGTTTGCCCCCAGCGCATTACCCCCGAGCTGTGCAACATGTTGAAGAAGTACCATCCCATTTGGATCAATACTCACTTCAACCATCCCAACGAGGTGACTCCCGAGTCGAGCCGCGCCTGTGAGATGCTGGCCGATGCCGGTATCCCCCTGGGTAACCAGAGCGTGCTGCTGCGTGGCGTCAATGATTGCGTTCACGTGATGAAAAAGCTCGTGCATGAGATTGTCAAGATTCGTGTGCGTCCCTACTACATCTACCAGTGTGACCTGTCGATGGGTCTGGAGCACTTCCGCACACCCGTCAGCAAGGGTATCGAGATTATCGAGGGCCTGCGTGGACACACCAGTGGCTATTGCGTGCCCACCTTTGTGGTCGATGCTCCTGGTGGTGGCGGCAAGACGCCCGTCATGCCCCAGTACGTCATCTCTCAAGCTCCCGGCAGGGTGGTATTGCGCAACTTCGAGGGCGTGATCACTACCTACACCGAGCCCACCGAGTACCACAGCGAGTGTAATTGTCCCGAGTGCCAGGCCGCGCGCCAGCGTGAGCAAGTGCCTGCCGACAAGGCCGTTGACGGTGTTATCTCGCTGCTCGAGGGTGAGCGCATGAACATCGAACCCAAGGTCCTGAAGCGTCACGAGCGCAACGAGGTCCGCAACAAGAAGTGATATTATTTGTCCGCTGGCCTGTGAAGGCACTTAATAACTGCCTTCACGGGCCGACGGATATTATTGACAGTGGTGCTGCCATTCATTAACGAAATATTGCGATATGATAGCTTGTCTATCGTGGGATTGGAGAAGAACACAGGCAAGACCGAGTGTCTGAAGTATGTGCTCGACCGCCTTCCTGTAAAGTCCAAGCGCATCGCAGTTACCTCAATCGGCATTGATGGCGAGACTGTCGATCAAGTGACCCGCACCCAAAAACCCGAAATCGTCCTGCGTGAGGGAATGTTTTTTGGAACCAGCGAGATGCACTATCGCCAGCGCAGGCTGGTGTCGGAACTCATCGACGTCAGTGACGAGAGCACATCACTGGGCAGGGTTGTGACTGCAAGGGCTATTACTGGAGGTAAAATCCTCTTGTCAGGCCCCTCGTCGGCATTCAGCCTCAGCCGCTGGATAGGCGAGATGCAGCAGCGTTTTGGTATTGACTTGGTTATCATCGATGGTGCCTTGTCACGATTGAGCTCGGCATCTCCTGCCGTGAGCCAGTCGATGATACTGGCTACTGGTGCGGCCTACTCGGCCAACATCACCACCCTGGTGAATAAGACAGCCCATGTGGTTGACCTGGTGAATCTGGAATTGACCTCCAGTGACAACATCAGGCGACTGTCACTCCTTGACAAGGGCATATGGTTCATCGATGCTCATGGAGAGCTCCACTCCCTGGACGCAATGACCTCCTTGTCAACCGACATCCACTTCCAGGGAATGGACGGCTGCAAGACGCTGTATGTTGCCGGTGCCCTGGTTGACAGCTTTCTCGAGAAGGTGAGGAAGAACAAAGACCTGAAAAAGGTGGAGCTGGTGGTGAGAGATTTCACCAAGGTGTTTGTCACCCCGCAGCAGCTGCGCCTATTCAACAAGTCGGGTGGACGCATGACCGTGCTGCAGCGCAGCAAGCTCATTGCTGTCACCGTCAATCCCACGTCGCCCAGCGGCTATGTCCTGGACTCCGATACCCTGTGCGGCAAACTCAGCGAGGCCATCGGGCTTCCGGTTTATGATTTAATGAAGAACAAATGATTGTGCAACTTAGGAATGTCATAGAATCGCCATGCGGCATCCGCTACATGGTTGACCACCTGGAATTACAGTCGGGCTTTGCGCGCCGCTGCCTCCTGGACTCGCCCTTGATGACTAGTGGCGAGGAGATCATGGCATCCTATTCAACCCTCCAGCGGTTTGCCGACTTTGTGGACAGGGTCGAGCCGCTATTCATCAATACCCTGAATCACAAGTTGTGTGGATTGAAGGACATCCGCACCACCATACAAAACTTGTACAACAAGTCGGTGCTTGACGATATCGAGTTATTTGAAGTCAAACATCTCACCATCCTGGCTACCGAGGTGAGCCAGCTGCTTGCCCAGCACGGGATGGCCGATGTGGTCCATATCCCCGCCCTTGACCCGGTCATCGACATCCTTGACCCCGATGGGATGAGGATAGCCACATTTTATATATATGATTCCTATTGCCCACAACTCAAGCAACTGCGCGCCGCAATGCGTGAGCATCCCGAACAGCAGGATGAGCTCTTGTTGCAGGCTAGCCAGCTCGAGGATGATGTGCGTCAAGACCTGAGCCAGCAGTTGCATCCATTTGCAGCAGCTATCCAACAGGCGCAACTGGCCCTTGCCGACGTCGACGTGAATACTGCCAAAGCCCTGCAAATGAAACAAATGGGGCTGGTGTTCCCCGCCATTGCCAGCAATGGAGTCACCCAATACCATGCCATGTTCCATCCTCAGGTTAAAGAGGCCCTGTGTCAACGTGGACGTGATTTCCAGCCTGTGGATATTGCTATAGGTGGACAACCCACCCTCATCACGGGTGCCAACATGGGAGGCAAGACTGTGGTGTTGAAGACGTTGACCTTGTGTCAAATGCTTTTCCAATTCGGTTTCGGCATTCCGGCGGCTGCGGCCCAAATTGCCGTGAAAGACGAGATACGTTTCTGCATCGGTGATGAGCAGTCGGTAGAGAAAGGGCTCTCATCATTTGCTGCCGAGATGCAAAACATTGATGCCGTTATCAAGGCGTCACGCGAGAACAAGAAATTACTGGCGTTGATTGACGAGCCTGCCCGCACTACCAATCCCACCGAGGGTGCCGCCCTGGTGACTGCGTTACTGCATGTGCTGGCCGACAAGGACATGAGCCTGGTCATGACAACGCACTATGATATCGAGCCAGGCAGGGCACGATGCCTCAGGGTTAAAGGCTTTGTGAACGGCTCAATGAACTATCACCTGGTCGAGGTCCAGGACGGAGAGGTGCCCCACGAAGCACTCAACATAGCCCAGTCGTTGGGCATCGATAACGAGTGGATTAACGAGGCTAGGCGCCTGCTCGAGGACTGCCCGCAACAACATGGTTGATTATTTACTATATACTATTATACACTATGCAAAAGAGCAAGTTAGGATTAGATTTTGAAAAAGTTGAGTACGCTAGAGGATTGGCCAAGGGGATTGCTCAGGACGTGCAGTCCTTTGTCGAGCAGTACACCACAGTAGCTGTCGAGCGCACCCTGTGCCGCCTGATGGGTATTGACGGTGTTGACGACAACGATGTGCCCCTGCCCAATGTGGTTGTCGAGGCTCTCAAGGACAAGGGTGTCTTGAATGAGGGTGCCCTGTTCTTTATTGCCAATGCCATGATACAGACAGGCCTCAATCCGCAACAGATTGCCGAGAAGGTGGCTAAGGACGAGCTGGACATCACCCAAGTGGTGACCCGTGACCCCAGCCAGATTGCCCATGTGCTGCAACCCGTTATCGACGAGAGTATGACCCGCATACGCACCCGTCGTGCCCGTCGTGAGCATTATCTGGACACCATCGGCGAGGGCCCCAAGCCTTACCTGTACATCATCGTGGCAACGGGTAACATATATGAAGACGTGGTGCAGGCTCAGGCAGGAGCCCGTCAAGGCGCCGACGTCATTGCTGTTATCCGCACCACTGGACAGAGCCTGCTCGACTATGTGCCCTATGGAGCAACGACCGAGGGATTTGGAGGCACCTTTGCCACCCAGGAAAACTTCCGCATCATGCGCAAAGCCCTCGATGAGGTGGGCGAGGAGCAGGGCCGTTACATACGCCTGTGCAACTACTGCTCGGGTCTGTGTATGCCCGAGATTGCCATCATGGGTGCCTTTGAGGGACTGGACGTGATGCTCAACGATGCCTTGTATGGCATCCTGTTCCGCGACATCAACATGCAGCGCACGCTCATCGACCAGTACATGAGCCGCATCATCAACGGTTTTGCAGGTGTCATCATCAACACGGGTGAGGACAACTACCTGACGACTGCCGACGCTGTCGAGGCCGCACACACCGTGCTGGCATCTGACCTCATCAACGAGCAGTTGGCACTCATGGCCGGCCTGCCCGAGGAGCAGATGGGACTGGGACACGCCTTTGAGATGGATCCCATGCTCGAGAACGGTTTCCTGCTGGAGCTGGCTCAGGCACAGATGACGCGCGAGATCTTCCCCAAGGCCACGTTGAAGTACATGCCCCCCACTAAGTTTATGACGGGCAATATCTTCCGCGGCCACATTCAGGACGCTTTGTTCAACATGATTGGCATTTGGACCCACCAGGGAATCCAGTTGCTGGGTATGCCCACCGAGGCCATCCACACCCCCTTCATGAGCGACCGCTACCTCTCCATTGAGAATGCCAAGTACATCTTCAATAATATGAAGAGCATCGGCGAGGAGATGGAATTTGTCGAGGGTGGCATCTGCCGCAACCGCGTCAAGGAAGTGCTGGGCAACACCATCAAGCTGCTCGAGGATATCACCAAGGAGGGCCTGTTTACCGCCCTGGAGAAGGGTATCTTTGGCGACGTGAAGCGACCCAAGAATGGCGGCAAGGGCCTTGAGGGCGTGACCATGAAGGGTGAGAACTACTATAACCCGTTTGTCGAGCTGATGAAAGGCAAGAGATAATTACTAACACATTTTTATAAGGTTACTATACGACTATGAGCGAAGGATTATATAGCATGGAAGCTAAGGATTTTGACAAAACCTTAGACTTCACCAAGATAAAGCCCTATGGCGACACCATGAACGACGGCAAGGTGCAGCTCAGTTTCACCCTGCCCGTGCCCTGTGGTGCCGAGGCTGTTGAAGCAGCCAAGCAGTTGTTGCGCAAGATGGGTCTTGAGAATCCCAGTGTAGTGTTCTATAAGGAGCTGACCCCGGGATTCACTTTCTTTAACTGCTACGGCAGTTGCACACACACGGTGGATTACTCCACCATCTATGTCCCCAAGGTGGAGAGCAACACGATGGACATGTATGAGACCGACGAGTACATCAAGCAGAACATCGGCCGCAAGATTGTCATCGTGGGAGCCTCTACGGGCACCGATGCCCACACCGTGGGTATCGACGCCATCATGAACATGAAGGGTTACGCTGGGCACTATGGCCTGGAGCGATATGAGATGATTGAGGCCTACAACCTGGGATCTCAGGTCCCCAACGACGAGTTTATCGCCAAGGGCATCGAACTGCATGCCGACGCCCTGCTCGTGTCGCAGACGGTGACCCAGAAGGACGTCCACATTAAGAACATGACCGAGTTTATCGAGCTCATGGAGGCCGAGGGCTTGCGCGACAAGATGATATGCTGTTGCGGCGGTGCCCGCATCACCCACGAGCTGGCCAAGGAGCTGGGCTTTGACGCTGGCTTTGGCATGAACACCTATGCCGACGACGTGGCATCGTTTGTCGTGCAGGAAATGGTCAAGAGAGGAATGAAATAACTTTTTAAAAACATATAATTAATCTCAAATAACTATTTTCATTATGGATAAATATCAAATGAGAGAAGTCATCGCAAAACGTGCTGCCAAGGAACTGCACGATGGTGATGTTGTGAACTTGGGTATCGGTATCCCCACCTTAATCCCCAACTACCTGCCCGAGGGCGTCTCGGTAACATTGCAGACCGAGAACGGCGCCATGGGTATGGGCCCCACGCCCGAGGAAGGCAAGGAGGACAAGAACCTCATCAACGCCGGTGGCGGTGCCATCACGTTGAATCCCGGTGCATGCACCTTTGACTCGGCAACATCGTTTGCTATCATTCGTGGTGGCCACGTGAATGTGTCGTTCCTGGGCGCATTGCAGGTCGATGAGAAGGGTAACCTTGCCAACTGGATTATCCCTGGCAAGATGGCTCCCGGTATGGGTGGCGCTATGGACCTGGTTGTGGGTGCCAAGCGTGTGATTCTCACCATGGAACATACTCAAAAGGGTAACCCCAAGATCCTGAAGGAGTGCACACTGCCCCTTACCGCCGCTGGTCAGGTCAACATGATCATCACCGAGATGGGTGTGATGGACATCACCCCCGAGGGCATCGTCCTGCGCGAGCTCCATCCCGAGTTCACGGTTGAGGATGTGCAGGCCGCTACCGAGGCCAAGCTCATCATCTCGCCCGACTTGAAACCCATGGATATCTAATTTCCTGAACGCTTGTCATGGAATATCAATTCTTAAAAGTCGAGCATCAGGACGGCATCACTATCCTTAAAATCTCGGCTCCCAAGTCACTCAATGCACTCAACTCCACCATCCTCAACGAGTTGGGAACATTCATTGGTAGTTTGGACGCTACCACGCGAGTCCTCATCATCACCGGTGACGGGGAGAAATCCTTTGTCGCTGGGGCCGACATCAGCGAGATGGCTCATCTCGACGAGCCGCAAGGCTTTGAGTTCGGACGGCTGGGCGCACAGGTATTCCGTCGCATCGAGACCTTGCCTATCCCCGTCATTGCCGCTGTCAACGGCTTTGCCTTGGGTGGCGGTTGTGAGCTCGCGATG
>Ga0310697_10005628_pt1 | contig 12061 bp, 7 predicted proteins | sample 172DNAGHGlowgp2_FD_203883 | JGI IMG/M metagenome (GOLD analysis project Ga0310697, IMG submission 203883) | Sheep rumen microbial communities from Palmerston North, Manawatu-Wanganui, New Zealand - 1728 DNA GHGlow gp2 (v2) (version 2) | ecosystem: Host-associated > Mammals > Digestive system >... | reverse complement strand
CCTTCACGGCCTTCGACATGGCGTTCTCGATGCTGTCGAGGTAGATGGCCTGCTGGCGTGAGTCCATCTGGTGGAAGCCGTCGGTAACAATCTGGTCGGTGACGTCCTTCTGCTCCACCATGAACGAGACGAACATGTCCTTGTTGGGCAGCTCCTCCTCGTAGCTCTTGGCTATGAAACCGTTGAGCATGTAGTCGTGCTCGACAGTGCTGTGCGAGCGGATGGCGTCGAAGCCGCAGTGGTGGTTGGTGAAGACGAGGCCGTCGGGCGAGACAACGACGCCCGAGCAATAGCCTGAGAAATTGACGACGCTCTTCATAATGGCGTCGTCGGCCTGGTACAGCTTGTCGTAGGGCAGCTGGTAGCCCTCGGTCTGCATCTGCTCATAAACGGCCTGCGGCAGGTCGTAGAGTGTCCACATGCCTTCGTCAGCATGTGCCGTGAGGCATGCCATGCAGGCCAGCGATAGAATGGTTTTCTTCATTTTTGTATTTGTTTTTATTAAAAATATCCTGTTATGAATTGTAAGCTGATGACTCACGAAAAAAAACATATATGTATTTTTTCAAAAGTCAATGGTTTTTTGAAAAAAGTCAATGCCTTTTGAAAAAATCTATCGATCGATTTTTTTATGCATGTATTCGGGCTGTTTTCTGAGCATTTCTGTAACAAATTGTAAGCATTATTTCCTGAAATATTTGCCCACCACCGGCAAACCGCTCAGTGGAAAGTCTTTTCTGATGATGATAGACACGAAGCACGAGATGACCAGCGTGTTGTAGATGAGCGAACCCCACGTCGGCAGGATGTCGGCAAAATAGTTCATGCTGAGCCACGAGGCCAGGGCAATAATGGTGTAATAGCCGATGTCCTGCATGGGATAGCGGATGGGATGCTCCTTCTGACCGACGAGGTAACTCAGCGTCATAGCCACGCCATAGCCTGCAAAACCGGCCCACGCGCAGGCCATATAGCCGTAGCGCGGCACGAAGAGCACGTTGGTGAGCACAAGCACAAGGCAGCCGGCACCGCTGAAGATGGCGCCCCACCATGTCTTGTCGTCGAGCTTATACCAGAAAGAGAGGTTGAAATAGATGCCGAACATGATTTCGGCAGCCATGACGATGGGCACGACACGCAGACCGGGCCAGTAGTCGGAGGCAATGATATACTTCAGCAGCGGCAGCCAGCCCATCACGCAGAGGAATGCCAGCAGGGTGAAAATGATGAAGTATTTCATGGCCTTAGCCTGCGACTCGTCGTTGTCGCGGTCCTTGGTCTTGCCGAAGACGAAAGGCTCGTAGGCATAGCGGAAGGCCTGGGTGATCATTGCCATAATCATGGCTATCTTCACACAGGCACCGTAGATGCCCAGCTGCGTCTTCATGTCGCTGCCTTCGTAGACGAAGGGGAACAGGATTTTGTCGGCCACCTGATTGAGAATGCCGGCAATGCCGAGAAGGACCATAGGCCACGTGTAGGCCAGCATGCGTCGCATGAGCTGGCTGTCGAAGCCATGACGCATCTGGAGCAGTTCACGATAGAGGCACAGCGTCACCAAAACGGAGCACACCAGGTTGATGTAGAAGGCATATCCCGGGTCGTGGCCGTCCATTGCAACGTAATAGATGAGGTTCAACGCAATGTTGATGGCGATGTTCAGCAGTTGCAAAGCAGCGAACTTCACGGCCTTTTTCTGCTGGCGCAGATAAGTAAAAGGAAGGGCACGGATGGCATCGACCGAAACGGCGAGCGCCATCACCCATACGTACTGCGGCGTCTGCTCATAGCCTAAGAAGCGGCTCACCGGTGTAATGAACAGCAGCACGGCAACGAAGAACAGCGTGGCGGCACTGCTGACACCGATGAGCGCCGTGGAGAAGACACGTTGCGGGTTCTCGCCTTCCTTGTTGGCAAAGCGGAAGAACGTGGTCTCCATGCCGAAGGTGAGCAGCACCAGTATCAGCGCCGTCAGCGCATACATATTGGTAATGATGCCATAGCCGCCTGACGCAGCGGTAAGCTTCGCCGTGTAGAGTGGCACTAACAGGTAGTTCAGAAAACGGCCGATGATGCTCGAAAGTCCGTAGATGGCCGTGTCTTTGGCTAAAGATTTTAATGATGGCATGGGTTATTTGGTAGGGTTGGTAGGTGAGGTAGGTGAAGTAGGTGTAGTAGGTGAAGTAGGTGAAGTAGGTGAAGTAGGTGAAGTAGGTATTTCCCTACCTGACCTACTAAACCTACCTTGGCTGTCATAGCCATATCCTCGTGATTCTGTGCGGGCGCGGTAGCGCTGCTCCTTGATGCCGCCTTCGCGCAGGAACTTCTCGTCCTGCCAGTCGATGAGGCCACGGATGAGACTCAGCGTCTGATGAATGACTATCAGGGCAATGTTGGCTATGTCCTCGTCGGTGCGGCCCGTTATCTGACGCTGATAATAGGCGGTGTCGTTGTGCCGCTTGAATCGTGGCTGACAGGCAAGGTATTTATCATGCTGCGGCCCCCAGGTCTCCAGATGGCGCACACGCAGATAGTCGCGATAATCCTCCTTCAACTCCTCCAGACTACCCTTGGCTATTGTCGTCAGCTTGTGCTCCGTTTCCGTTGAGCCTTCTGCATCGCTATATCCCTCTACAATGTTCTGCTTCCCTGAACGTGCAGCCTGCAGCATCTGGTCGACAGTGCGGTCGCGGAGGCGGTCCATGAAGTGCTCTATGAAATAGTAGGTGATGTCATAGACGCACTCTGCTTTCTGGAAAGCGAGGAGGGTGCGGTAGCTGTCGGGCTTTTTTCTGTTTTCGTTCATGTGAGTGAGGTTTTTTAGTAGGTTTTGTAAGTGTGGTAGGTGTAGTAGGTTTTGTAGGTGTGGTAGGTTTTGTAGGTCTTTCCTTACCTGACCTGCTCAACCTACCACACCTACGAAATCTACCCAAAGAACATATACGCTATAAAAATCGCGGCCACAATGCCGACAAGATCAGCAAAAAGACCGCAGGTGACTGCGTGTCGCGTATAGCGAATGCCTACACTGCCGAAATAGACAGCAAGGATATAGAACGTGGTGTCGGTGCTGCCCTGGAAGATACAGCTCAACCGGCCTACGAAGCTGTCGGCGCCATACTCCTGCATGGCATTCACCATCATGCCGCGGGCACCGCCTCCCGAGAGCGGCTTCATCAGTGCCGTAGGCAGGGCACCAACGAAATCAGTGTCGATGCCGATAGCGGCCACGCACCAGCTCAAGCCATCGATAAGCGCGTCCATGGCGCCGCTGGCCCTGAACAGGCCCACGGCCACAAGGATGGCCACCAAATAAGGGATGATGCGTACAGCAGTCTGAAAACCTTCCTTCGCACCCTCGATGAAAGCGTCGTAACAGTTCACCTTCTTGCGCATACCCGCCAGGATGAAAATCACAATGATGGTGATAAGCATGATGTCGGCTGTCGACACGCTGACCAGATTCATCGTGACGCTGTCCAAGCGCGTCAGGCCCCACATCAGGGCAGCCACCGCCACGCACAGTCCGCCAAGGGTGAGGATGAGCGTGCGGTTGAGGAGGTTGATGCGCTGATAAAGAGAGGTGATGATGATGCCCGCCATCGTTGAGAAGAACGTGGCAAGGAGGATGGGCACGAAGACGTCGGTAGGCTGCGCTGCACCCTGCTGTGCACGGTAGACGAGGATGCTGACGGGAATGAGCGTCAGGCCGCTGGTGTTGAGCACAAGGAACATGATCATCGAGTCCGATGCTGTATCCTTCTTCGTGTTCAGCTCCTGCATCTGCTCCATTGCCTTCAGACCCATCGGCGTGGCGGCGTTGTCGAGACCCAGGATGTTAGCCGAGAGATTCATGAAGATGCTGCCAGTGACGGGATGACCCTTCGGTATCTGCGGAAATAGTTTTTGGAAGACAGGACTAAGCAACCGCGCCAGGGCATTGACGATGCCGCCGCGCTCGCCCACTTTCATCACACCGAGCCACAGCGACAACATGCCCGTGAGGCCCAAAGAAATCTCGAAGGCCGTCTCTGCCTGTGCAAAGAGTGAGTCCTTCATCGCAGGGAACACTTCGTAATCGCCGAAAAACACGAGCTTCACCAAACCGATGACGAAGGCCACAACGATAAACGCTATCCAAATATAGTTAAGTACCATCTTTTTTTAAAAGAGGGGCGGCCATTCGCATGGACGCCCCTCCCGGCTAAATTAAAAAATATTAGAGTATTTGATGTTATTTACTTCTTGCAGAGGGTTTACCCTGCGTTGCCTGCAAGGGAACAGGGCTGCCAAATGCGGTGCAAAGTTACTGTAAAAATATGTAATGCGCATGTGATTGCATGTTAAATAATTCAAATTCTGATGTTTTTAAGCTACCGTTCTTTACGGTGGGCAGGCAAAGATATGCGTGAAAGCGCAATCAGAAAAACAATGCTTTAAAACCTCCAATAATCCTTTTTTTTACCTGAATGTATTCTATTTCGAAAAAAATAGCTAATTTTGCAGCCGATTTAAGAAGTACACGACAATGCAAGACATCAGGAATATCGCAATCATTGCGCACGTAGACCACGGAAAGACCACTTTAGTAGACAAGATGATGCTGGCCGGCAACCTGTTCCGTGAGGGACAGAACCTCAGCAGCCAGGTGCTCGACGCTAACGACTTAGAGCGTGAGCGCGGCATTACTATCCTCTCGAAAAACGTCAGTATCAACTGGAAGGGCACGAAAATCAACATCATCGACACGCCGGGACACTCAGACTTCGGCGGTGAGGTGGAGCGCGTGCTGAACATGGCCGACGGCTGTCTGCTGCTGGTCGATGCCTTCGAAGGCCCGATGCCACAGACACGCTTTGTGCTGCAGAAGGCTTTGGAGATAGGACTGAAGCCCATCGTGGTGGTGAACAAGGTGGACAAGCCCAACTGCCGGCCCGAGGAGGTCTATGAAATGGTGTTCGACCTGATGTTCTCACTCAATGCCACTGAAGACCAATTGGATTTCCCCGTTGTCTACGGCTCAGCCAAGAACGGCTGGATGGGGCCCGACTACAACAAGCCTACGGACAATATTACCTATCTGTTAGACAAGATTGTGGAGGTCATCCCTGCTCCGCAGCAGATTGAAGGCACCACGCAGATGCTCATCACCTCGCTCGACTACTCCAGCTACACGGGACGCATCGCCGTGGGACGTGTGCATCGTGGCACCCTGACCGACGGACAGATGGTGACCATTGCCCATCGCGACGGTTCCATGGAGAAGACAAAGGTGAAGGAGCTGCACACGTTTGACGGCATGGGCCACCACCGCACCGACAGCGTGGACTGCGGCGACATCTGCGCCGTCATCGGATTAGAGAAATTCGAGATCGGCGACACCATCTGCGACTTGGAGAATCCCGAGCCACTGCCGCCTATCGCCATCGATGAGCCGACGATGTCGATGCTCTTCACCATCAACGATTCGCCATTCTTCGGCCGCGAGGGCAAATTCGTCACTTCGCGCCACATCAATGACCGTCTGATGCGCGAATTAGAGAAAAATCTTGCCTTGCGAGTGGAACAATTCGAGGATTCCACCGATAAATGGGTGGTCAGCGGCCGTGGCGTACTGCATCTTAGCGTACTCATCGAGACCATGCGCCGCGAGGGCTACGAGCTGCAAGTCGGCCAGCCACAGGTCATCTACAAGGAAATAGATGGCGTGAAGTGCGAGCCAATAGAAGAGCTGACCATCAACGTGCCCGACGAGTTTGCCTCGAAGATGATTGACATGGTGACACGTCGTAAGGGCGAGATGACGAGCATGGAGAGTCAGGGCGAGCGCACGAACATCGAGTTTCTCATCCCTTCGCGCGGCATCATCGGCCTGCGTACCAACGTCCTCACCGCCAGCCAGGGCGAAGCCATCATGGCACACCGCTACAAGGAGTATCAGCCGTTCAAGGGCGATATTGAGCGTCGCGTCAACGGTTCGATGATTGCCTTGGAGACCGGTACGGCCTACGCCTACGCCATCGACAAGCTGCAGGATCGCGGCAAGTTCTTCATCGACCCGGGAGAGGAGGTGTACTATGGACAGGTAGTCGGCGAGCACGTGCACGACAACGACCTCGTCATCAACGTGTGCAAGGCCAAGCAGCTCACCAACGTGCGTGCCTCGGGCTCAGACGAGAAAGCCCGCGTCATCCCGAAGGTCATCATGTCTTTGGAAGAGTGCTTAGAGTACATCAAGGAGGACGAGCTGGTAGAAGTGACGCCAAAGTCGATGCGTATGCGCAAGGCCATCCTCGACCACGACCAGCGCAAGAAAGCCAGCCGCTCATAGCTACGGCTTTTTCTTATGCAACGAATGAATACGGATGAACACGGAAAGTCTTTATTTCCGTGTTCATCCGTTGCAAATATACCTATTACTTTCCTGATACAATACGTTTGATGTCGTTGAGCTTGTTCAGCGCTTCTACAGGCGTGAGGTTATTGATGTCGAGGCCCAGAATCTCGTCGCGCACCTGAATGAGCACGGGGTCGTCGAGCTGGAAGAAACTCAGTTGCATTCCCTCACGCGTGTCGGCAATCTCGCCGATGGGCTTGCCAGCCTTGCCTACGCCGGCGTTCTCAGCTTCCAACTGTTTGAGAATGACATTGGCGCGTTTCACAATACTGCGCGGCATGCCCGCAATCTCAGCCACGTGGATACCGAAGGAATGTTCACTACCGCCCCGTTCTAATTTACGCAGGAAGATAACCTTGCCATCCACTTCCTTCACTGAAACGTTGTAGTTCTTGATGCGTGAGAAGTTTTTCTCCATCTCGTTCAGCTCGTGATAATGCGTGGCGAACAGCGTGCGGGCCTGCGCCCGTGGCTGCTCGTGCAGATACTCCACAATGGCCCAGGCAATCGAAATGCCGTCGTAGGTCGATGTGCCGCGTCCCAACTCGTCGAACAGCACAAGCGAGCGCGGCGTCACGTTGTTGAGGATGTTTGAAGCCTCGGTCATCTCTACCATAAACGTCGACTCGCCCAACGAAATATTATCAGAAGCGCCCACACGGGTAAAAACCTTGTCCACCAAGCCAATGCGGGCGCTCTCAGCAGGTACAAAGCAGCCAATCTGCGCCATGAGGACAATGAGGGCAGTCTGGCGCAGCAAAGCGCTCTTACCCGCCATATTCGGGCCGGTAATGATGATAATCTGCTGACGGTCCTGATCCAACAGAATGTCGTTGGGCACATACTGCTCGTCGATGGGCAACTCGGTCTCGATGACGGGATGGCGGCCTTGTTTGATGTCGATGACATCTGTCTGGTCAAGAATAGGCCGAATGTAGCGGTGTTCCTCGGCAGTCTTCGCAAACGACAGCAGACAATCCAAGCGGGCCAGCAGCGTAGCGTTGATCTGCAATTGGGGAATAAACTCCTGAATGGCCATCACCAAATCGTTGAACAACTGTGTTTCCAAAGCCAGAATCTTATCCTCGGCGCCAAGAATCTTTTCCTCGTACTCCTTCAGCTCCTGTGTGATGTAGCGCTCGGCCTGCGCCAGCGTCTGCTTGCGCACCCACTCGGCAGGCACCTTGTCCTTGTAGGTGTTGCGCACTTCAAGGTAGTAGCCGAACACATTGTTATAGCCAATTTTCAGACTCTGAATGCCCGTCTCGGCGGCCTCACGCTCCTGTATCTGCAACAGGTAGTCTTTGCCGCTGTAGGCAATGTGGCGCAAATCGTCTAATTCCTTGTTCACGCCGTCGCGGATGACGCCGCCTTTCTGCACCAACTGCGGCGGCTCTGGCGTCAGCTCACGCCCGATGCGGTCGCGCAGGCTCTCACATAATGAGAGGCGCTCGCCGATGCCCTGAAGGACGGCTTGCTCCTGCATACCACTGCACGCCGCCTTAATGGGCATGACGGCCTCCAGCGCAATCCTCAGTTGCAAGACTTCGCGGGGCGACACCCTGCCCACGCTGGCCTTGGCTATGATGCGTTCCAAGTCGCCCACGCGGTGCAGTTGCTCGTCGACGAGCTGGCGGAAGTCGGGGTCGCGGAAGAAGCAGTCCACCACGTCCAAGCGCTCATTGATAGGCTTCTCGTCTTTCAGCGGAAAGACAACCCATCGGCGCAACAGGCGGCTGCCCATCGGCGACACGGTGCGGTCGATGACGTCGAGCAATGAGCGCCCGTCGTCCTGCATGGGCTGCAATAATTCCAAAGAGCGGATAGTAAACTTATCCAATCGGACATATTTCTCCTCTTCTATGCGCGCGATATGGGTGATATGGCCTAACTGCGTGTGTTGCGTCTGCTCTAAATATTGCAGGATAGCACCGGCGGCAGTGATACCGTTCTTCAGATGCTCCACGCCGAAGCCCTTCAGCGACTTTACGCCAAAGTGCTTCAACAGTTTCTGATGCGCTGTCTGCTCGGTATACACCCAGTCATCGAGTTCAAAGGTGAAGTAGCGGTTGCCGAAGTAGCGCTCAAAGTCTGCCTTGCGGCCTCGCACAAACAGGACTTCCTTCGGCTGGAAGTTGGAAAGCAGTTTCTCCACGTAGTCGTAGGTACCTTCGCCAGTGAGATATTCACCTGTAGAGATGTCGAGGAACGCCACGCCACAGGCCGACTTGCCGAAGTGCACAGAAGCCAGGAAATTGTTCTCCTTGTAGTTCAGCACATTGTCGGAAAGCGCCACGCCTGGCGTCACCAGTTCGGTGATACCGCGCTTCACCAGCTTCTTCGTCAGCTTCGGGTCTTCCAACTGGTCACAGATGGCCACGCGTTTGCCGGCACGGATGAGCTTTGGCAGATAGGTGTCGAGCGCATGATGCGGAAAACCGGCCATTTCATCGCCTTTATTGTAGCCGTTGTTGCGTTTCGTCAGGGTGATGCCCAGAATGCGTGATGCTGTAACGGCATCCTCGCAGTACGTCTCGTAGAAGTCACCGCAACGGAACAGCAGCACCGCATCGGGGTGCTTTGCCTTCAGGTCGAAGAACTGTTTCATCATCGGTGTCAGCTCGCCGTCTTTCTTTGCCATACTTTAATAAAGTTTGCTGCAAAGGTACTGTTTTTTACCGATTCAACGGCATCTTTTCCGTAAAATATTTGGCCACCTCGCAGAAAAGGCATATCTTTGCGTCGTCAAAAACACATGAAGAAACCAGCCATACAGTTGCCTGAGGACGGATGCAGCGAGGTGCTGCTTCACGCCTGCTGTGCCCCATGCAGCAGTGCCATCGTGGAATGGATGCTGCAGAATGGCGTGCGTCCCACCATCTTTTACTACAATCCCAACATTTTTCCCCGCGAGGAGTATGATATTCGCAAGGAGGAGAGCAAAAGACATGCCGAGAGCCTTAGCCTGACATGGATTGACGGCGACTACGACCACGAGTCATGGCGCTGCGGCATCAGAGGTCTGGAGGACGAGCCAGAACGTGGCAGCCGCTGTCTGCGGTGTTTCACGTTACGCCTGACAGCTGCCGCACAGAAGGCGCAAGAGCTGGGTCTGAAGTATTTCACCACCACACTGGCTTCATCGCGCTGGAAGAGCATCGAACAGATCACCGCCGCAGGTCTTGAGGCAGAGAAAGCTGTTCCCGGCACCGTTTTCTGGGCTCAGAACTGGCGTAAGGGTGGTCTCAGTGACAGACGCAACCAACTGCTGCATGAATACGGCTTCTACAACCAGCAATATTGCGGTTGCGAGTTCAGTATGCGTATGCTGCAGAAAGACGTGAAAGCGCCTTTTGAGAACAAGTGATATTGCCACAAAAAAACTATCGATAGATTTTTAAAAAGTCACATGTATTTTTTTCAAATCTATCGATAGTTTTTTTCTATGTTTTTCCTTTGCACTTTTCGCGTTTATTCGTATCTTTGCACGCAAAACTAATCTTTTAACGAAAACTAAAAGCATGAAAAAAACATTGATGTGCCTGCTGATGTTGGTTGCCCTGCTTCCGGCAACAGCACAAATCAGAGGAAACAACATCGTTGTCACCGTAGAACCCGACCATCAGGACTGGAACTACAAAGTGGGAGAAAAAGCCCATTTCATCGTTGAAGTACGCCGCTCGGGCACTCTTCTCGACAATGTCAGCATCGACTACGCTGCAGGGCCGGAGATGTATCAGACGGAGAAGAAGAGCCTGACATTGAAAGACGGCACTCTGAAGCTCTCAGGCTCGATGAAATCGGCAGGTTTTTATCGTGTGGATGTCACGGCACACATCGACGGCAAGGACTACAAGGGAGCCTGCAATGCCGCTTTCTCACCCGAGAAGCTGCAGCCCTCGACGGTAATGCCAAAGAATTTCGATGACTTTTGGCAGGTGGCCATCCGCGAGGCACGTAAGGTCGACCTCAACCCTACACGCCGACTGCTGCCTGAACGCTGCACTAAAGACGTGAACGTCTATGAGGTATGTTTCAACAATGTGGCCTGGGATTCGCGCACGTATGGAATATTATGTGTGCCTGTGAAAGAAGGCAAATATCCTGCGCTGCTGCGCGTGCCCGGCGCTGGTGCCCGTCCCTATCAAGGCGATGTATGGACGGCTTCACAAGGTGCCGTCACGCTGGAGATTGGCATACACGGCATTCCAGTCACGCTGCAGCAACAAGTGTATACTGACCTCAACAAGAATGCCCTCAGCCACTACTGGGACTGGGGATTGGAAAACCGCGATCAGTCCTATTACAAGACCGTCATCATCGGCTGTATCCGAGCTGTCGACTATATTGAACAGTACACACCTTGGAACGGCCAACAACTCGGTGTGACTGGCAGCTCGCAGGGCGGATTCCTCTCGCTGGTTACGGCCGGCTTAGACAAACGAGTGACTTGCTACGCACCCGTGCACGCAGCTCTCTGCGATCATACCAACTCGCTCAACGGCAAAGCCTGCGGATGGCCTCATTACTTCTACGGCAAGCCAGGAATCATCGGCTATAAGATGCCTGACGAATGGAGCAAACGGACAACTCTGGAAGACCAGATTGAGACGTCTCGCTATTATGACGGCGTAAACTTTGCCCGCCTCATCACCGACAAGCAGAAGGGATGGTTCTCCTTCGGATACAACGACGACGTGGTGCCGCCTACCTCAGCCTGGGCCACGTACAACATCATTACGGGGCCGAAAGAAATATCCATCTACCAACAGACAGCCCACTTCTGGTATCAGGAGCAGTGGGATGAGTGGGAAAACTGGCTGCTGAAACAATTAGGAATTAAGAATTAAGAATTATGAAGCGTTTATCATTTATCATTTTTCAGTTATCATTTAGCGTAGCGCTATTGATGGCCTGCAACGGTCAGAAAAACGCCGCCAACGAGAGTAATAACGAGGGGACTGTGGCTCAAAAGCTATTCAACCGCTTAGACAGCCTGCGAGGACAGGGGTATATGTTCGGCCATCAGGACGACCCGTTCTACGGACTGACCTGGGCGTATGAGAAAGACAGCAGCGACGTGAAGAACGTGTGCGGCGACTGGCCGGCCGTGATGGGCTTTGAGTTGGGCGGCATCGAGATGGGCGACGCCAAGAACCTCGACAGCGTGCCCTTTAACACCATGCGCGAGGAAATCATCCGCCACCACGAGCGCGGCGGTATCATCACCATCAGCTGGCATCCGCGCAATCCGCTCACTACCACCGACGAGGGCGGCGTCTGGCCGCAGGGTACGGCATGGGACGTCACCGACAGCACTGTAGTGAAAAACATTCTGCCTGGAGGCACGAAGTATGACAGGTTCCAAGTGTGGATGCAGCGCCTGAGCGACTTCCTCGCCACACTGAAGACAAAGGACGGCCAGCCGGTGCCCATTATCTGGCGTCCATGGCATGAGAACACCGGATCATGGTTCTGGTGGGGTGAGAAACTCTGCACGGCTGAGGAATACAAAGCCCTGTGGAATATGCTGCAAGATAAGCTAAACGCCGATGGATTCGACAATTTGCTATGGGCCTACTCGCCCGGAATGGCTCCCGACCTGACGAAAGAGAAATACTTAGAGCGCTATCCCGGCGACGACCGTATCCAGCTCGTCGGCAT
>Ga0310697_10005626_pt1 | contig 12065 bp, 12 predicted proteins | sample 172DNAGHGlowgp2_FD_203883 | JGI IMG/M metagenome (GOLD analysis project Ga0310697, IMG submission 203883) | Sheep rumen microbial communities from Palmerston North, Manawatu-Wanganui, New Zealand - 1728 DNA GHGlow gp2 (v2) (version 2) | ecosystem: Host-associated > Mammals > Digestive system >... | reverse complement strand
CTCCCCAGTGAAGTGTTCAGTCCGTGATATTCGAGTATTTCTCTGCTTGGCATGGATTAATCTTCTACTATGGTAAGACGTTTGTTGTTCTTCATTAGGGGGATTTCATCGACAATTTCGACAGTGACTGGTTTGTCGAGTTGCTGTTGCCAGAAATTGATGATGTAGTGCTCAATACCAGTATTATACTGGTCGTTTACCACAAGACGGAATGTGATACTTCCATTTTTATGTTTGACCACTTGGTAGGCGATGACCGATTGTCGTGTGGGTCGGTCGTTTTCCTGGAAGAAACCAACGAAGTTGTGGACGGTGAAACGCTGGCCATTAGATATAACTAAGCTCTCACATTCCCGACCCATTATCCGCAGGATTCTGCCATCTTTGACTTCGACAAGGTCCTGAGTGTCATAACGAATAAACGGATGCGCAAAGTTCCAGAGATCGGTGCTGACCACACGGCCGATGCCATTGGTGACAGGCTGGTTATTACTGTCAAGTGTCTCTACAATACCGTAATAGTCGGTTGTGTGATATCCGTCGTGGTCTGTTGTTTCGTATGTGTTGGGGTTGCCCTCACAGCTGTAGGAGTCGATGATGTCGCAGGCGAAAGCCTTTTCTATTTCGGTCCGGTAGGCGGCAGGAAGGGTTGATCCTGTGGTCATGATGTGACGTGGATTGAAAGAGAACCCGGGATGGCTGTTGCGAAATTGTGCCAGGAGGAAGAGAGGGATAGGGTAGGATCGGATGATGGTGGGGCGGGTGTGCTCTATTTTGTCCAAAATGGCTTTGAGTGTTTCGTCGGATATGGAATAGAAAGGCACATAGAAGCAGTTGTTTATCTTGTCTTGCAGCTTCTTCAGCTTGCCGTGACGCGCTCCGTTGGCAATTTTCATGTAGCGGTCGCCGAGTCGGTAGCCCGCCTGATACCAAGTGCGCAACTTGGCTGCGGTGTTCACGGAGTTGGACAATTTGGAGATGTAGAATGAGAAAGGCTCTCCTGTAGAGCCGCTCGACCTGGCCTGGATTCGTTCTTTCTCCGGGAAATGCTCTGCTGTGAAACGTTCGATTCCTTCCTTCCGCATGATATGCTTCGAAACAATCGGCAATTGGTCAAGGGCGACTGTATTGGGGTCAATGTGCTGACTCGCAAACCAATCCTGATAGAATGGCACCTGTTTGGATGCGTAGGCGATCAGTTCACGAAGCCGTTGTTGTTGAAAGTCGTGCATTTGAGCAGGGGACCATGACTCAGCCTCGCGCAACAGCCTCAGATACTTGTGTACCTGTTCGCCTTTCATCAGGTCGCTCAAAGGCAAGATGATATGTTCATGAAAGAATGCCATAGATTTGATATAGAGAGTCTTTTATGTTTTCCCAGCGGTAGTCATCGACTTTTCTGTGTGCTTGTCGAATGATGGTAAGGGCGATGTTCTGGTTGTCGAGTGCCCAAAGCATTTTGTTGAACAACTCAGTATGGCTGTTGCTTTCGAACAACAGGCCAGTGCTTCCGTTTTTAATCATATAGGGCACGCCTCCGACATTGCTGGAAATCACCAGCAGACCGGCATTCATCGCCTCCAGGAGAGACACCGGCATATTGTCCACTCGAGGAGATGAAAGCAGGATGTCGGCCTTGTCGAGGTAGGAGAAGATGTCTTTGTTGTCTACCCTTCCGGTGAAAGTGACGTTTTGTAGGCCAAGCTCTTCAGACATTTTGACGAGGCTCTCGTGCTCGCTGCCGTCACCCACCAGGGTCAGAGTGGCTTCAGAACGTGCAGATTGCACAATCTGGAAGGCTTTGAGGATGCATGGGATGTTGTACAACTGTTCGTGTGCGCGGGTACAGATATAGTTGGGCTTCAACTCGTCGCGTTGGCGAAAAAGGTTGTCGTCGAGGTCTAGGATGTTGGGGATGGTGACGGCAGGAATGCTGTGCTTTTTAAAGACTCCATCCAGGAAGCCCGACAAGACGATGTTGGCATTTGTGCGGGTGAGGAAATGGTGCACCAGTTTTGGGTGTTTGTCGAAAAACTTTTCGCCGCCACCTCCGTGATAGGTGAGCACGCATTGTTTCTTGAGCCTACGCGCCACCGTGACGCCCACAACTGCAGGCAGGAATCCCCATCCGGAGCAGCAGTGGATGTGCAGGACGTCGTATGACTTTGCTGCTTTGCGCAACTTGGCGAGGAGTCCTAGGCGCCAAAAAGTTGAGCCTTTTGTGGAGAAAATGTCAGCAGTATGTCCCTCCTTACGCAGATGCTTCTGAAGGAGTTCCACCTGTCCAGAGATCCCCCCCACGCCCGGTTTGTAGTTGCATATCAACAGAATCTTCATTCTATATCTCAATCAGAACTAAAAGAATAGGGAAGAAATCACGAAGAAGTCATTCTGAGTCGTTTTGTTTCTTCTCAATCAAATTGTAAAAGATTATAAAAGAATTATTTGTGATAAATCTGATTAGAATTATAATAGGCCGCGTGAGCCAAGCTTGAACACGGCCCAGCCAAAAGCCATGATGGGGACTATCCAATACCATATTTTGATGAAACGGTAGTTTTTTTCTGTGAGCAAAGTAACACCATAGGCCGCCATAATGAGCAGAATGGGCAAACCTGGCAATAGGAAGCGTTCCGAGTTGGCGAAACCGCTGGTGGATACAATGCCGAGGTAAGCAATGACGAAAGATCCAATGAGAGACAAGCTGCGCCAATTCTTTGTGATAAACAGAGCACTGAACACGGCAAGGAGCACAAAGCCGCCAAGGAAGTTACGCACATAGTTGCCTCCACTGATCATCTGTTGGTTGTACTGCTGGTCGACATCCACCATCGTTGGAAACGGCATAACGAACATTAATGGAGCCATCACGGAGCCAGTGGCATAATGTGCCCATTGGTTTCCCTTATTGGTCTGCATTAGGCGTTTGTTAGCCTGATTGGTGTCGCGTTGCTCAAGAAGTATTTCAGCTTCGTTTACAATGGTGCCGCCGGTTAGGGTAAGCGCCGCCAGAATACCCCAGGCGATAAGGATTATGCGTTTTTTGCGGCCTATGATTGAGCTGTTGGTAAATACCAGTGCAGTGATAAAAGAGAAAACTGCGGCGGCCCCAAGCACTGTACGGAATGTGAACAGAATGATTGCTAATAATACCGGAATGGCGATTGTGATAATATTGTATTTCCTACTTCGCAGCAAGTAGTCGGCTCGCTCAAGATATGCCACCATGAAGAAGACCATGATGGTTTCTTTCATGTGTAATCCACAATAGAATATCAAGTTTGGATAGAAACATGCCATGATAGCAGACAAACGTCCTCCCTCTTCGCCAATATTGCGTTTGGCCAGTGTGTAGACTAGAGGTACTGTTAGAGCGCTGAAGATGCAGTTGACTAGACGAGGCAGAAAAATGCTGTCGCCAAAGACCTTGGCCAGAAGGGAGAGATAGAAGATATAGCCAGAATCGGAAATAGTATTGTTCTCAACGAAAAGGTAGTTCCATATGTCTTGCATACTAGTGTGGATATTCCCTACAGATTCTTCATAATACCATATAGAATCTGCAGCGCTAAACTCAAACGGGCTACCCGTTTTTGCCGAAAAGAAGAAATATGAAAAGACAAGCCATACGATTCTTACTCCTAGTGCGCTGAAAAACAGATAGCGGATCAGATTCCCACTAGGTATGTCTTTCCAATTGTTGCTGCAAAATTGAGTAAGCAGGAAGAATCCAACCACCCATATCACTCCCATCATGATAAAGGAGATAGACATGGCATATTGGAAGAAAAACAGCGTGACGGCTGTCAGTGAGCCCAAGTAGAGGTAAATGGCTCTATTTGCTATTTGTTTTGGGAAGAATGAAATCATCGTCGGAGGAGAAGTTTGATATGCAAAAAAATATATTGACGGAGATTGGGTAGGGTGAAGACAGGACCATATTTTTCGATGTGCTCTGGTCTAAAGTCAGGTTGCTGAACATTGATAATAGCTTGGTGCATCATGTCAGTGCTGCATTCCAACGCTCTCTGGCAAAGAGTTTTGACAGTGTCATTAGGGAGAATGTCAATTGATTTCTCGACGATGGGTATGCCTTTGTCGATGCCAGCGGCGAGGCGTTGCACGGTTACTCCCATCTCATGCTCGCCGTTGTAAAGTTCCCAAAAACCCACCGGCTGGCCACGATATTTGCGCATATTGCCGTGGTGATAAGAGAGGATGCCTTCGGGTGCCATCGACAGTAACGGCTCTTTCACGATGCCAAAGCCCCCTAACATCACCATTGCTTTGGGGTGCAAGAGTCTTAATTGCTGTATGTTATCGTCAGCATAGGGGGCGGTAGTTTCAACGCAATTGATTCCTTGGGAAGACAGGAACCTCTTGGCGTTGACAGACGGCTTTTGCTTAGCAAAGCGGCTCTTGGCGAGCATCACTAGCATATATCCGCCGCGTCCGCGCTTGAGGTTCTTCAGGAATCTATTCTTGACAGATTGCTTTGGGCTGCAGTCGATCAGTGCTTCCACAATTTCTATCGTGTTGTCTTCCAGTATAGGAACTAGCACCCGCTGCTGGAATTCGTCCAGCGAGGGACTGCACATTAGTGCTATCTTCATTGCAGAGCTTTTTTGAAGCCGTAAGAGGGTTTGTGCAATTTGTGTTTAATCAGAGCGTAGAGGCCGCAGGCTTTTACCATCAGTTCTTCGGTAGTGTGGGCATCATTGACCGAGAATCGCTTAAGGCGGAAGAGATCGCTGCGGAGCGTGTTGTATCCCGAGTCGACGGTAACGCCGCAGATATAGCCGGCATCTCGGGCCAGGCGAATGTCGCGCTCCGAGTAGTCTCCGTTTGGGTAGGAAAGAGTATTGATATCCAGACCGTATCGTTCCTCTAGCTGGTGTTTTGAGTCTAGGATTTCGTGCCGTGCCGTATCATCGTCGCACTGTGGCAGGATAGGGTGGAAGCAGGTGTGCGACTGAAAGTCGACCGTGAATTTCATCTCAGTGATTTCATCGGCTGTCAGTGCCTGTCGTTCGCCGAATTCCTTCTCTTGACTGAATCCCATGCACGCCATCCACTGTAGTCGTTCTGTATTGGGTATGCATTTCAGCGCCTCAACCTGTGCTTTCGTTTCTTCGTTGTGACGGAACCAAAAGTGTCGCTGAGTGTCCACGATTTCGGAACATATAAATATGGTTACCGGCACGTGCATACGCTGTAGGGTAGGAAGTAGTGAACGGTTGCTGGCATAGCCGTCGTCGAAGGTGATTACCAACGCTTTGTGTGGCAGCTTCAATCCTTCTCGTACTGCTTGCAGGTAATCTTGCAGACCGATGATATTGTAATGTTGTTTGAGATAGGCAAAATTTCGCTCGGCATCAAAGGCATCCATATCATGAAATAACAGAAAAGTCACCAGCCTGCGTTGTACCATCTCGCGCCACAGCCATGCCGCGCCACTATATCTAAGAATTTTAAACATGATATTGCTCATCCCAACAGTTTACGTTTCAGCTTAATGATCCGTGTCATGTTTTTCTGTCCTATAAGTTTTCCTATAAGTTTTCTACTTCTGTCGACATTTGCCCATGAACTGATTCCTTTATGTTCGCAATATGTGTTCTCAGTGCGAAAATACTCTCCCGTAGTGTGTAGGGGCGAGAAATATTCTGTGGGATAGACATGTAGATCCTTGTAAAATTGTTCTTGCCAATTACGCACAAAACCATTTTTCTCCATGTTCAAGGTCGTGAAAAGCACATTTGTAGTGAGGTCTAATGTACCGTCTTCCATTTTGAAATGTCGTCCGTCATACATGTGTAATACTTCATTGATCCATTCTCCATGAGCTTCACTTCCCAGAACTCCCATCATAAGCAATTTCCTTTTGCATCCTTCAAAACCCGCGAATGCTTTGTTTGTCAGTAGCGGTTCAAATGATTTATACACCTCAAATCGTACGTCGAGATAGATTCCCCCCTCTGACACCAAGGCATAAAGTCGTGCTATGTCGCTCACAAAGGCATATTTCCCAGCTAGGTAAGCCTCGCTCGAATATGGGATAATATTTACATCGAAATTATCCTCGTCCCAAAGTTTATAATCCCAGTCAGGCATAAACTTGTGCCATGAAGCGATGCAATCTATCGCCATTTGAGGCATCTCTCCATGCCCGAACCAGCAATAGTGAATTATCCGAGGAATCATTTAGTGTTTTTTATATATGAAATCGCATCCCAGTAGCCCATTAGGAGAGCATGTATGGATGGCCAGTTATTTGGAGCCAAATTGATAATGATACTGTAGAGTGCATAATTACCCAAACCATATAGTCCTGCTATCCATGTGGCTATTTCTGGGCGGTTCGGCAAGATGTGTCGGTACCAGAAAATGGTCCGGTTGCGGGCTATGGTATATAGGCGTATTTTCTTGGCAGACAGGTTGTCATCAGCGGGGCGGCCAGCTGCTGCATCGAGATGTGTGAACGCGGTGTTGTGTGTGTAGGCTATGCGACCACCATGAAGGTAGAGCTTGTAGTAAAACACAGCATCATCATAGGCAGCGTATGAGGATAGCTTACCCTCTTCCAGCCATCGCTCCTCTTCAAAATGTACACTATTGGCTGCTTCGGCTTTGATAAACAGGCAAGCAAAGGCCCCTGTTTGCACTGGTTTATCTTCGCATTCAAGATAGGTGCGGTGCCCTGCAGTGCGAGTAATCACGTCAAAGAAGTCGGCATTGCGATGGCTATAGAACGCCTGTCCTGTGAAGGCTCCGCGTAAGTGTTTCATCTTGTTAAGTAATTTCTGCCGTATCGGTAATGCTGCAGGCAAGGCAGAAGTGTTGATCTCTTCTGCGCCTTTGGGTTGATATGTTCCAAAGGCAAGAACACAGTCAAGATCTTTCTCTTGTGAGGCTTTATATAGTTGCTCGGCAAAGTCGGCAGGGAAATCCAGATCATCATCCAGTACCAGCAAGTATTCGCTTTTTGCTGTAGCAATACCCACGGCCCGTTGTGTCACCATGCCTTTTTCACAACGGACAATTCGTTCGTTGCCCAATGTATGGTCAAGGGGATATCCTTCAGGGATGGCTACAATAATTTCTTCTGGGGGGATGGTCTGCTGCGAGATGGAATGCAGCATTGTCCGATATTTCTCTCCGGTGTTGCCTAAAGTACGGATGACGACGGAATAGGAAAAGGTCATGCCAATTCTTTTATAATTGTTTGTTTGATACATGAACCGGTTTTCAGTATCCACATTCGTACCTGCAGTAGCCAAACGGGTGTTTGGTATAGCCGATGTACGTTGGCAGGCTGCAGGGTCCAGTCCACTTTGGCAAGTTCCTGGCGGGCACAATTGCGATAACGGCGATCAAGCAGATATCCTTGAAGGCTGTAGACTCGTAGGTTGTCTACCATTAGTTTGTAGTCAGGATTAGTTAGCTCCAAAGGTTCCAGGTCAGATAGATTCCACAACATGTGCCGCTCAGGCGGGTGCAGATGGTGGGTCCCACGATATGTTATGTCAACATCTTGATTATAGTTGCTAAGCGACTTGTTCAATAGCACTACCTTGTACTTCAGCGCAATGTGTACCCATAACAGGAAATCTTCTCCCAGTTTAATGTTTTTTGGGAACCCTCCTTGTTCGTCAAATACCCAACGAGGCATGCATACAGAGATAGAGGTCAGGGGCATGCAAAGCGTTTTAGCATAAACGCTGCAGTAGTTGATTTCACCTTCTGTAAAGTCATTGTCAACTCCAATTGGGGCCACTCTCTTCTTCCCGTTTTTAACGATGTAGTAGATTGTGCCATATATGCCCGCATTGGGGTGTCTCTCAATTAAACCCGCCATTTCCTCGAGGAAGGTTGGCTCCCACCAGTCGTCGGCATCAAGGAAGCAGATCCATTCAGCATGGCTTTCCGTCACTCCGCGGTTGCGTGTGGCGCTTACTCCGGCATTGTCCTGCCGGATCAAGCGGATGCGGCTGTCATTGAGACTTCCAACTACCTCGCCCGAACCATCGGTGCTGCCGTCATCTACCACTATAAGCTCCCAGTCTCGATAGGTCTGTCCCACAACGCTTTCCACGGCCTTGCGGACGTATGGCGCCTTGTTGTAGAGTGGCATGATGATGGAAAAGCGAGGCATATTAGTAACTATTTGCTCATGGAACTTTGGCTTGACACTACTGCATATTTATCTTTTAGTTTAAGGAAAGGTCGCTCTAAATAGCGATAAGATAGTTGTGCAATACAAATAGTCAGAACTGTCACGAGAACATATATAATTGTTATTTGTAAAGTCGCATCTATTGTAAAGTTCATTTTTCTCCAAGCTGCTGATAAGCAATAGATAAGCAGGGGGTGTATGACGTAGATTCCGTAAGATATTTTTCCGATGCCATCCATTATCCTGTTTTCCAAATTAATAAATGGCTTTTGCTCTGTTAGCTGACCGACAATTGCCAGTAGAGAAACAAGTGCCACAATTTGTGGTTGTATTATTGGTGGCACAAGCCACAACCATTGAGAGAAAACCAGTAATAAAACAGAAATAGCCGCGACCCATCTGTTTTGTGCTATCTTCAGGAACCACCTTGTCTTACGATGATAAAATATTGCCCCTAACGCTCCTAACATCATACAGTCGAAACGGGTGGCTGCAAAAAAACGGTAGAGATGGCTTTTGTCTTCAGGTGCCCAGCATAGCAGCTTGCAGGCTATCCAAGCGAACATTATTGCCAAAATGATATACTCTAGTTTTTTTGTTGTACTTTTCTTGACGACCCAGGGCCAGAACAGATAAAACTGTTCCTCAACACCCAGACTCCAATAATGCACCACTGGCCATAATGCAATACCTAATGCGAAGGGAATATTGGCTCCAAAAAAGATGTAATACAGTAGTTCTGTTCCAAAAGTTTCTTTGGTGACAATCAATGCGACAATCAGGTAGGCATAATATAACGGCCATATACGAAGTATGCGCCGAATATAAAACTTTTTGACACTAATACCTCCAGTTTGGTCCTTCTCATTGAGAATTAGATAGGTGATTAGGAATCCACTGACAACAAAGAAGAGTGTCACACCATCAAGAGGAAAGAATGTACGGACATGGCAGTCAATTCCCCAATATCCGAAGACCCCGAGAAATACGTGTCCCCACATCACGGTTAAAGCTGCAATAGCCCGCAAGCCGTTGAGACCAGCAAGGTGGATGCTCTTACTCATGGCTCAGAGAATAGCATTGATTATTCTGAACAATAAAGGAGATACCGTCAACGCCGCATATTGGATACGGTGTCGCAATTTGGTGCGACTAACCCGGTGGTAGCAATGCCAATCGATGAGGGTTTTCAGGTGTTGATTCTCCTCGTGGGTGTTGCTGATGAATGCCATCTGGTAGCATTGTGTCAGAGCGCGGTAGACGGTTGTCTTGTCGATATTGTTTTCTTTTGCGAAGAAATCCGACAACTCGTTGCCGATAGTAATTAGGCTTTCTTTGCTCCTCATTCCACGTGTCGTCATGATACTCCCAGACCGCACACGGTAGTTGTAAAGCACGTCTGGGATAACTTTGACTCTCTTGGCCTTGAGGCATACCCGGGGGGTGAATTCGTTGTCCTCGTGAAGGATGCCTTCGCGGAAGCGCAGGTTGTTTTCTGTGAGAAACGCGCTGCGGTAGCAGCGTTGCCATACACAGACAAAGGGTATGATATGTGCTTCAAGGGCGTGGCGGTTGTAGTAATCCCATCCGGCGAATTGTTCAGTGAGAAAAATATCATTTGTGTTGGTGTCGGTACGTCGACAGGCGAAACATACCATGTCTGATCCCTCACATTCAGTGGATAGGCGACTTAGCATTGTGGGTTCCACCCAGTCGTCACTGTCAATGAATACTATGTAATCGCCTTTTGCAGCCTTCAGACCTGTGTTGCGTGCGGCACTGAGACCACCATTCTCTCGGTCGATTATCCTCATTTGTGGGAATTTGTCATCCCATTCCGAAAGAATCTTCCGGCTGCGGTCATTCGATCCATCGTTGACGCAGATAACCTCAAAGTCTGTATAGTTTTGTTTCTGCAGGCTTTCGAGGCAGTCGTCAAGGTAGGCCTCCACGTTATATATTGGTACAATGACGGAAAATTTCATCGGTTATTAAGTAGAGCAATTAGTTTGTCGGAAGTGCCACTTTGGAGCTTACGGGCGAAGAGCGCACCGGAGGCAACAATATTGTCATAGTCTTTTTCGCTGAGCACCTGTGGGTTGGCTCCGTCGGTACCCCAGTCGATGTATCGTTTGTAGTCGTTGTGCATCGGCATGCCGATGCCTGCCCATAAACTGGGCAGGCATATTTCTTCAGCTATGCTCGTCCAGCGGAAGCGACGAAGGTAGCTAGGGTGGGCGTCAAAGTAGTCGAGTGCTGCACTCACTGCTTCGCGGCTGACGCTCCAATAGGTGCCTCCACCATAGAGATGTCCGTCGAAGTGTTTAAATGGCCGACGGATGCCTAGCCGTCGCTGGAGATTGATGATTCTGCGTGTAATCGTGGCTCCGGCACTGCGGTGTGTGTTGGGATGTATCCACCAATATCGGATGCGGTTCAGACCGCCTTCCGCCCCCCAGTCGCTGTGAGGTAGTGGGAAGTGCTCCACATAGTTTATGTTGCGATTTTCTTCGCAGAAGGCCTTGAATTGTGCGATTGTCATGGCAGGATAGTCGCTACCTGTGATGAGATGAAAAAATTCAAGGTCTTGATGACTGAACGCTTCTCTCATCAGCGAAACGATGGCTTTTAGATGGTTGAAATCTCCCCATTCCACGCAGAAGCGTTTTGTCATGTGCACATGTTCTCTTCCTTCGAACTGTTTGACATCTTCATGGCACTTCCTGTCAAGATGGATGAACACTTCAAAGTCGGAATCGAACCATTCCACCAGCCGAAGCAATTGAGCCATATCCCGATATGCCGTGATAAGGATAGCCTGCCTCATTTCTTGATGATCAGATGTTTGACTCTAATACCCATGGCTGTCAATTCATGCTTTGTGCGCTCATATGCGCACATCAACATGTCGCCCCAGGACTCTTTGTACAGTCTCCCCTGTCCGTTGCAGGCTTCACTGAAAGCTTTGTCTATGCGTCGTGTATGGAATCGATCGCGGTTGTAGAATCGTGAATACCATGTATGAATCAGAAAGGGTGTACCATGATGGTCGCAGAGCACTGTTGACTCACCATCCGGATGGTTGGTCGCTTTCAGATATAGTGTCTTGAAATGGTTACTTGTCCAGATCAAGAACGGGTAGTAAGGTTCTTCATCGACATTTTCGAAGTTGTAGTTTCCCACAAGCAGCTCGCGTTGATTGAATTGTGTGCTGTCGGGTCGCTCGTCTAGTTTGGCGATGTCAATTATTTGCCGGATGGCTTTCGTGTTCAGTATGTTGAAATATGGGTTGGTGACCAACGGATTGCCGTCCCTCAAATGAACCACCCCCCCGTCAGGCATTCCACAGTTGACATAACCATTCTCTATGCAGTATTGAATTAGTCCCTTGAGTGCATCTATGTTTGATACAAATGCATCCTCATCGATGTTGATTGCCCAATCGGCTGATTCATCGTTTATTACCTTGTATAAGTAGCCGTCGGCCGATGTGTTGAGCAGACGTTTCTTTTCATAAGGCAAATCGCATAGTGCCATTGCCTTATGGTACAGCACTTGATTCATCGACCGGGTGAAAATTTTTATTCTTGGATTGTCAATCATTCTGTTTCTTATTGACTCTAGGCAGCACATATGGATGTTCACCACGTCGAAGGTGGCCTCCCCACGATTTTGCAATGGTGGAGAAATGTAGCTGGCGGCAAATGGCAAGGGTGTCGCTATTATAGGCACCGTGAGGGAATGAGAAGTGATGCACAGAATGTCCGAGCAAGTTCTCGAGACTCTCCTTTGCATCCTTGATTTCGTGCAGTTGATGCTCGCGGGGGAGGGTGTCGAGTTTAGGATGGCTCACAGTGTGGGCACCGATGGTGCATAAAGGGTCGGCATC
>Ga0310697_10005623_pt1 | contig 12067 bp, 11 predicted proteins | sample 172DNAGHGlowgp2_FD_203883 | JGI IMG/M metagenome (GOLD analysis project Ga0310697, IMG submission 203883) | Sheep rumen microbial communities from Palmerston North, Manawatu-Wanganui, New Zealand - 1728 DNA GHGlow gp2 (v2) (version 2) | ecosystem: Host-associated > Mammals > Digestive system >... | reverse complement strand
TGCCGTTGAATCCGCCGGAAAGCCTGAGACATCACCTCAGAAACCGCAGACACCAGCCGGAAATGCTGCTGCAAAGGACGAGACTCCGGTTAATCCTTACAGGTTCCAGTTGAACAAAGCCGATGAGGCAAAGGATCTGAGCGAGTTTACTGCCGCCGATACGGTCAATTACACAATGGATGGCGATATGACAGTCCATGTCCTGCAAAGCGGTGAAACCATTACTGTATTGGCCCTGAAATACTACGGCAGCAAGAAACTCTGGCCATACATAGTCAAGTACAACAATATCAGTAATGCAAATTCTCTCAGACCAGGGGCCAAGATCCGTATTCCTGTACTCAGGTCCAAGTGAAAACGCATAACAAATGTAAAAACATTAAAAAACTAACTGAAAGCAATACTATTTAAAATTTTTTAGTCCATAATGGCGTTCAAATAGTTCTATATTTGACCGTGCCTATTAGTAAAAGGCATTGATGGACTAACTTAATAAAGAATCTTATGAGTGAAAAAGTAGACATTAGGGAACTGAATGAACGCATAGAGAAACAGAGTTCATTCGTTACCAACCTGATGGCCGGAATGGATCAGGTGATTGTGGGACAGAAACATCTTGTGGAATCATTGCTTATAGGCCTGCTATCCGATGGGCACATACTGCTGGAAGGCGTGCCCGGACTGGCCAAAACACTTGCTATCAAGACGTTGGCTTCGCTAATCGACGCCAGTTTCAACAGAATACAGTTTACGCCCGATCTGTTGCCTGCCGATGTTGTAGGTACTATGATCTACAGCCAGAAGGAAGAGACATTCCTGCCTAAAAAAGGCCCCGTATTTGCCAATTTCATATTGGCTGATGAGATAAACCGTGCACCCGCTAAGGTTCAGAGCGCATTGCTTGAGGCTATGCAGGAGCGTCAGGTTACTCTTGGCGGTGAGACATTCAGCCTGCCGCGCCCGTTCCTGGTAATGGCTACCCAGAACCCGATAGAGCAGGAGGGAACATACCCTCTGCCTGAGGCACAGGTGGACCGCTTCATGCTGAAGGTTGTGATTGATTATCCCAGAATTGAGGAGGAGAAAAAGATTATACACCAGCAGATTCATCATGAAATAGGTACTGTCAAACCGGTAATGAGTACAGATGACATCATCGAGGCCCGCAATGTGGTTGATATGGTTTATCTGGATGAAAAGATTGAACAGTACATAGCGGATATTGTGTTTGCTACCCGTTATCCTGAAAAGTATGGCCTCAAAGAGATAAAGGAACTCATTTCTTTCGGAGGATCTCCGCGTGCATCCATAAATCTGGCACTGGCCGCACGGTCATACGCATTCATAAAGCGTCGCGGGTATGTTGTTCCGGAGGATGTGCGTGCCATTGCACATGATGTACTGAGACACCGCATAGGTCTTACCTATGAGGCCGAAGCTACCAACGTGACTCAGGAGGAACTTGTAAGCCGCATCTTGAACAAGGTTGAAGTGCCTTAATTCATTCCTTGTAATCAGTTTGTTATGGAAACAAGTGAACTGATAGGAAAGGTCCGGAAAATAGAGATAAAGACCCGCGGTCTGTCCAGTAACATATTTGCCGGTCAGTACCATACCGCCTTTAAGGGACGTGGTATGGCGTTCAGTGAAGTGCGCGAGTACCAGTACGGTGACGAGCCTCGCGATATCGACTGGAATGTAACGGCACGTATGAACAAACCGTATTCCAAGGTTTTTGAAGAGGAACGTGAACTTACAGTCATGCTCATGGTGGATGTGTCGGACAGCCTCAACTTCGGTACACAGGTCATGATGAAACGTGAGATGGTTACTGAGATTGCAGCTACGCTGGCTTTTGCCGCCATTGAGAACAATGATAAGGTAGGACTGCTGTTTTTCAGTGACAGGATAGAAAAATTCATACCTCCCAAGAAGGGACGAAAGCATATCCTGCATCTTATCCGTGAGTTACTTGATTTTCAACCGGAAAGTAACTCCACAGATATTACCGTTCCGCTGGAATATATAACCGGTGCTGTAAAGAAACGTTGTACGGCGTTCCTTTTGAGTGATTTCATCGATCCGCATGATTACATGAATGCGCTTACCATAGCCAACCGTAAACATGATATAGTAGCTATACGCGTGTACGACAGACGTATGGAGGAACTCCCTGATGTGGGTCTTATGAAACTATATGATTCTGAAAGCGGTCAGGAAATGTTTGTCGATACATCGTCTGTTAAGGTCCGTTCCGCACATAAGAAATGGTTTGACGACAATACCGCACGTCTTCAGGATTATCTGACCAGAAGTTGCGTTGACTCTGTATCGGTAAGGACTGATCAGGATTATGTCAAGGCGCTGATGGGACTGTTTGCAAAAAGGAATTGATTATCTGTTATGAGAAAAATCTTGATATACATGGTTGTCGGGCTGCTACCCGCCGTATGCCCATCGGCCCAGAACGTGGTCGTCAAGGCCGAACTGGATTCAATGATGATGTGGATAGGCCAGCAGACAGGGCTGCATGTGGAGGTAACCTGTGATGCAGGGCAGAACATCTCTTTCCCGGAATACCGTGATACCATAGTCAAGGGCCTGGAGATAATTCCGCCGGTGCTGACCGACACGCAATATGTGAATAACGGACAGCGTATGACTGTTACCCGCAACTATACGCTGACAAGTTTTGATTCAGCTCTTATCTACATTCCGTATATTGCGGTTTCAGTAGATGGAGTGGAGTATCAGTCAAACCGTCTGGCGCTGGCTTTTATGACGTATGATATTCCGGAAGGCGAAGAGAAGGAGATTTTCGGACCGAAAGAAAACATGAAAGCTCCCATCCGTTTCTATGAGGTGAGGTCGTTCCTGTTCTATTTATTGCTGTCCGTACTGACAGTAATACTGGCTGTTTATCTGTTTGTTAGATATCATGACGACAGGCCGATTATCAAAAAGATAAAGATTGAACCCAAACTCCCTGCTCATGTCAGGGCTTTGTCCCGTATTGAGGAACTGAGACAGTCTGGGAGTTCGCATGCTGAGGATTCGAAGGCTTATTATACTCAACTCACGGATATTCTTAGGGAATATATAAATGAGAGATTCGGTTTCAATGCAACCGAGATGACCTCATATGAGATTCTGGAGCATCTGGAAGAGAGTAGGGACAAGGATTCGCTCAGTGAATTGAGAGACTTGCTCTCTACATCCGATATGGTCAAGTTCGCCAAGTTCAAGCCTATGCTCAATGAGAATGACCGTAATCTGGTCAGCGCATTGGAATTTGTGAACGAAACCAAGATAGAGGTTCCTGAAGGGGAACTTCAGCCCAAGGAGGAAGAGACTGTTGTTGAGGTTAAGCGCAGCAGGGAAGCGCGCATCGCTCTGCTTGCAGCCGGCCTGGTTGTGGCGGCGGCTGGCGTGACATTCCTGGTGCTTACGGTTTTGAAGTTGTATTATCTGTTCTTCTAAAACAAAAGAGACATGACATTTGCAAACAGTGCTTACCTGTTATTGATGCTTCTGGTTATACCTTGCATAGCATGGTATGTTCTGAGAGGCAATAAGAGGCGTGCCACATTGTCGGTTCCTACCACGTCAATGTACTCAGGCATGAGGAAAAGCTGGAAATGTTACCTTATACATGTTCCGTTCATCCTGGAAATGATATCTCTGGTGTTACTTTCCCTTATTCTGGCAAGACCTCAGACAACTGACCGGTGGCAGGATACGGAGATTGAAGGTATAGACATCATGATGTGTGTTGACGTGTCAACCAGTATGTTGGCTGAGGATCTCAAACCTAACCGCATAGAGGCTGCCAAGCAGGTTGCGTCCGAGTTCATCAACGGACGTCCCAATGACAATATAGGTCTTACGATATTTGCCGGTGAGGCATTTACTCAGTGCCCTATGACCGTAGACCATGCTGTCTTACTCAATATGTTCCAGAACGTGAGTAGTGACATAGCTGCCAACGGTATAATCGAAGACGGAACTGCCATAGGTATGGGACTGGCCAACGCCATCAGCAGACTTAAAGACAGTCAAGCCAAGTCAAAGGTTATAATACTGCTTACTGACGGTTCCAATAACCGTGGAGAGATATCGCCCATGACTGCTGCCGAGATGGCCAAGAGTTTCGGCATAAGGGTGTATACCGTCGGCGTCGGAACGAACGGGACGGCACCGTACCCGGTGCAGGGCGCATTCGGAAAACAGTATGTGAACGTGGCCGTTGAAATTGACGAGAATGTGCTCCGGCAGATTGCCCAGACAGCAGGCGGACAGTATTACCGTGCCACCAGCAACAGCAAGCTGAAGGAGGTTTATGAAGAGATTGATAAACTTGAACGGACTAAACTGCAGGTTAAGGAGTTCAGCAAGAACCAGGAGGAGTATCAGCCGTTGGCGTTGGCACTGCTGCTTTGTCTGCTACTCTCCATACTGCTAAAACAGACCGTTCTGCGTACTATACCATAAAAGATAAGGCACTATGTTTAAATTCGCTAATCCGGAATATCTGTATCTGCTGGCATTGGTACCGGTACTTGTGGTGCTGCATATCGTGTCAAATATACGCAGGCACAGAAAAATGACAGAATATGGAGATGAAGAACTGCTATCACGACTGATGCCCGATGTGTCGTCAGTACGCCCCAACATCAGATTCTGGCTCCTGTTTTCGGCTTATACTTTATGCTGCTTCCTGCTGGCCAGACCTCAGTTCGGATCCAAACAGGAAACTGTAACCCGACGTGGTATCGAGACCGTGATAGCACTTGATATCTCCAACTCTATGCTGGCCGATGACGTAGCCCCCAACCGTCTGGAAAAATCAAAAAGAATCATCTCAAACCTTGTTGACCAGTTTAAGGATGACAAGGTGGGACTGATTGTGTTTGCCGGCGATGCTTTTGTCCAGTTGCCTATAACCAATGATTTCATATCGGCCAAGGTATTCCTGAACACCATTTCACCGGGCCTGATTACACGTCAGGGCACAGATATCAAGCAGGCCATCGAACTGGCTTCACGTAGCTTTACACCAAACGAGGGGGTGGGCAAGGCCATAATCGTGATCACTGACGGTGAGAACCATGAGGGTGGCGCGGTAGAAGCCGCACAAGCTGCAGCCGAAAAGGGTTATATGGTATATGTGCTGGGTGTGGGCCTGCCTTCCGGTTCGCCTATTCCCGGTGACCGCAAGGGAGAGTTCCGTAAGGACAAGGATGGAAATGTAGTTGTGACTCGTCTCAATGAGGAGATGTGCCGGAATATCGCTGCAGCAGGAAAAGGAGTCTATTTCTATGTGGATAACTCCAATGCTGCCGAAAAGGCACTCCGCAAGGAGATGGACAAGCTGGCCAAAGCCGATATTGAGACAACGGTTTATACTGAATATGATGAGCAGTTTGCAATCATAGCATGGATGATACTGATTGTGCTGCTTGTTGAGATATTGGTTTGTGACAGCCGGAATCCGCGATTGAAGAAGTTCAATCTGTTCAAAACTGACGTGGAGAGATGAAAAAGATATTGTTGTTATGCATTATGACGTTATCCGTAGCAGGCATTAATGCCCAGCGCTCGGACCGTTCATTCGTACGTAAAGGTAACCGCATGTTTCAGGACAGCCTATTCATCAAGGCCGAAGAGAACTATTTGAAGGCCGTTGACGCCAATCCTGAACTGATGGAAGGATACTACAACCTTGGCAATGCTTACACGGCTCAACAGAAACCTAATGAAGCCATTGAACAGTACCGCAAGACTGCAAATTCTCTTGAAGGACGGAAGAAGGAACTGACAGACAATCCTTCATCAAACCCCAAGGAACTGGAGCGAGTTAAAGAGGATTTGTCTAAGACATATCATAATACCGGAGTTGTATATCATATGTGTGAGCAGTATGACAAAGCTGTTGAATCCTATAAACAGGCTTTGCGCAACAATCCACAGGATGATGAGACACGATATAACCTGATATTGGCACAGCGCATGCTTGACCAACAGCAGCAGGATCAGCAGCAGGATCAGAAGGATCAGCAGCAACAGGAGGAACAAAAAGAGCAACAACAAGAGCAACAAGAGCAGCAGCAACAACAGGAGCAACAGCAGGAACAACAGCAACAGGAGCAGCAACAGCAGGATATGTCACAGGAGAATGCCGAGCAGATTCTGGAAGCTGCCATGCAGGATGAAAAAGATGTTCAGGAACGCGTCCAGGAGCAACTGCTAAGGGTTCAACCCAAGAAACCATTGGAAAAAGATTGGTAATATGAATATTTTAGACAAGACAAAAAGGCTGTTATTGCCGGTTATGCTATTAATGCTGACTGCATTACCGGCCATAGCTGAAGATGTATCTTTTACAGCTCAGGCTCCTCAGGCCGTGGTAAAAGGAGACCAATTCAGGATTTCTTTCAAGGTTAACGCCGGTGGAGGCAAGGAGTTCCGCGCGCCGGATATGAAAAGTCTGAGTGTACTGTCAGGACCCAGCCTGTCAACATTTTCAAGCGCTCAGACAATTAATGGCAAGATGACCAGCAGTACTACAGTCACATATACATATGTAGTGATTGCCGAAGAAGAGGGTGATATAAAGTTGGACGGCGCCACAATTAAAGTTGATGGTAAGCAATACACATCCAATTCACTTACAATAAAGGTGTTGCCTCCGGATCAGAATCAGGCTGGACAAGGGCAGGGGAGTTCCCGCTCCACACAGCAGCAGTCATCAGGGCAGGGTACGGCATCAGCAGGCGCAGATGACTTGTTCATGCTGGCTACAGTAGACAAGACCACTGCGTATGAACAGGAGGCAATCTTACTTACGTTCAAGATTTATGCGGCTCCGTCGGTAAATCTGACCAGTATGAGCAACAAGATGCCTGACCTGAAGAATTTCCATGTTCAGGAGGTTGAATTGCCTACACAGAAGGAGTTCCAGCTGGAACACTATAACGGCAGGAACTACCAGACAATGGTATGGATGCAGTATCTTTTATTCCCGCAACATTCCGGCGAATTGGAGATTCCCGCCACACCGTTTGAGGGCGTTGTTGCCCAGAGGGTAGCAAGGAGTTCCAACGACGTGTTTGACATGTTCTTTAACTCCGACAGGTACGTGGAGACAAAAAGAGACCTGACCACCCGTCCTATAAAAATCAATGTTAAGACACTCCCTCAAGGCAAGACCAAGTCATTTTACGGAGGAGTAGGTGATTTTAGCGTCAGTTCCACAATAAGCAGTACTGACGTTACTGCAAATGATGCAGTTACGCTTCGTGTGATACTGTCAGGAACCGGTAACCTTAAGCTGGTCAAGACTCCAGAGATCTCATTTCCGCAGGACTTTGATATATATGACCCCAAGGTTGAAAACAAATATACCATAAAGGGAGGTCGTCAGACCGGCAATAAGGTTTATGAATATCTTGTAATTCCGCGTCATTCCGGTCAATATACTATTCCGGCAGTGGAATTCCAGTTCTTTGATCCCAAATCCGGTTCATACAAGACCGTTAAGACCGATGAGTATACCCTGAATGTGGCAAAAGGGCAGGGTGAGTCCCAGACATCGGTATCATACGTAAACAAGGAAGATCTTAAGTTTGTAGGACAGGATGTGCGTTTCCATGCAACTCCGACAGCACTCAAATCAGACTCATCACAGTTCTTCGGATCGCTGGTGTTCTGGTTGCTAATGGTGCTGCCGTTGATAATACTGCTTGTTGTCCTGGCGGTTTCCCGCAAACGTATTGCCGATAACGCCAATTCCGCAAAGGTTCGTGTAAAGAAAGCCAGTTCGGTGGCCACCAAACGCCTCAAGGTGGCACGTAAGCTGCTTATGGACAACAGGAAGAATGAGTTCTACGAGGAGATGATGCGTGCCCTGTACGGTTATTTCGGCGACAAACTCTCCATTCCGGTCGCAAACCTCTCCAAGGATAATATCGAGGATGAACTGAAGCGTCGTAATGTGACAGCTGAGCACATAACCCAGGTGATAGAGCTGCTTGATGACTGTGAGTTTGCACGATATGCACCAGGTGACGATGAGGGCCGAATGGATAGGCTTTATGAAAAGGCCGTTTCTGTTATAGGGCAGGTTGAGAACACAATCAGATGATTGAAAACTGTAATTGATAATTATATGAATAAGATAATAGGTGTCCTTCTGGTGGTATTGTGCACAGTTCCGGCAATTGCACAGGATGAGAGTGGAATGACCCGTATAGTGGCCGACTCAACTCAGACAACATACGTACCTGTATTGTCTGATGCAGACAGTGCATATATACAGGGTGATTATCTCAAGGCAATTTCCATATATGAGTCTGTAATAGGTAATCAGGGCGTTAATGCCACTCTTTATATGAATCTGGGTAACTGCTGGCTCAAGCGGGACGAGATAGCCAAAGCCATTCTCTGTTATGAGCGCGCATATCTGATTGATCCGTCCGATCCTGATATCCGTTTTAACCTGGAACTGGCTCGTACAAAGACTGTGGATAAGGTAAGCCCTGTAAACCAATTGTTTATAGTTGTGTGGTTTAAGAAACTACTGGCTGTGCTTGATATAAACGGATGGGCAGTACTGACAGTCGTACTTTTCACTTTAGCCATAATAATGACTGGAGTGCTTCTGCTTTCAAAGAAACGCGGAGCCCGCAAAATATCTTTTTCTTTTGGCATTATTTTCTTGCTTTTATCCATTTTATCCATTACCTTCGCTACAACACAGATGGGAAATCTCCGTAATCGTGATACGGCAATCATAATGTCGCCAAGTGTTACAGTTAAGAGTACACCCAGTGGTAGTGGTACAGACCTGTTTATAATTCATGAAGGGCGAAAGGTTCAGATACTGGATTCTTCCATGAAAGAGTGGGTTGAGATAAGGCTAGAGGATGGCAATACAGGCTGGATACCGGTTAATGTAATGGAAATCATTTAAATCAGTATGAATGACTGAAGTATCAGGTCTCATAGAGACAGACAGATTGGCCACGCTGTCAGTTAATGGCAGCGATTCCCTTTTTTGGGATGGTGTGGCCTCATTGTATACTTCATTCTATATCTGGATCCCTCTGGCTGTTGCAGCCATCTTACTTTTAATCAGGAATATAAGTGCCAAAAGACTGCTCTTGGTTCTATTACTTGTAGCTGTAACCGTATTGTTGACAGATCAGCTCTCATCTTCAGTCTTCAAGCCATTGTTTCACAGACTCAGACCGGGCAGAGATCCGTATATATTAAATATGGTGGATACAGTAAACGGTTATAGAGGAGGGTTATATGGCTTTTTCTCGGGACATGCTGCAAATTCATTCGGCATGGCTGTCTTGTTTATTTGGCTGGTAAGAGACATACGGTTCGGCCTGTCAGTTCTATTATGGGCCGTAACTAATTCATTGATAAGGGTTTATTTAGGAGTCCATTTTGTGGGTGATATACTTGTAGGTTCAATAGCCGGATGTCTGATAGGCAGTCTGACGTATTGTATCTATTATCTTGTATCACGTAAGGACAGGAATCGTAAGCCTGTACATGGTTCAGACCTGATATACACCAGTACCGGGTTCATGCGCAGTGATGTTTCTGTCTTTCTGTGTGTTCTTTTCGGGACATGCTCCATAATCCTGATAGGCTCATGCATTACGCAAGGAACTGTTTTAATTTGAGATTTTTAAACTGATTTGATAATAACCAATTTTTTTAGTGCTTATGACCAGATTAATCACATTCAATGAATTGCGTCAGATTAAGGCGCAACTTCCGGAGGGCAGTATCCACAGAATTGCCGATGAGCTGAATCTTGATGTAGAGACAGTAAGGAACTTCTTTGGAGGTACAGACTACAAGAAAGGTTCAGCTGTAGGTTTCCATATAGAACCGGGACCGAACGGTGGATGCGTTGTCCTGGATGATACAACAGTTCTTGATAGAGCTCTTGAGATTATTGCTGAAAGCAAGAAGTAAGAACCAAGGGACAATTATTGCATAATAACTATTATGTTAAATAGGGAATATTCATCCATTCCCCACCAGTAATAATTGGATCTTAAAACAGAAAGACCCTCGCCGTAGCGAAGGTCTTTTCTGTTTGTACTGTAAATATTATATCAAAGCATTCCTTCCTCTTTCATGCGAGACTCAACTTCGTTGAGTTCCTTTGTCATGTTGAGCGTGTAATAAATTGCCTGCAGAGGAATTCCCCATTTTGTTACTGATTCCGGCTTAGCCTCTCTGTATTTCAGGAAATAAGGAAGAGCTTGCTTGTAGCTGTCCTTCTGATCCTGGATAGCTTTCTTGTAAGCAGCCGAACGATAATCCAGATTTGACTTTGATTCCATCTCATCATCGGCCTGAAGCATTATGCAGAGACCCAGGTTGAAGATTGCGTCGTAGTGCTCGGGATTCTTTTCAATAGCAATGTTATACTGCTCGATAGCTTTGTTGTACTCCTTGTTCTGATGAGCAATGATTCCAAGAACGTAGTAGTTGTCAGCTCTTTCAGGATCAAGCTGGATCATATTGAGAATGAACTCTTCAAGTGCTGCAAGATCGTTCTTGAGATTGTAGTAATTCATCAGTTTTACATAGAAGAACTCTTTTGTAGGATACTTGTTTATACCATATTTAAGAGTCTCGAGCCATTTTACTGTGTCCTGAGTCATTCCGTAAGCATCGCAAATCATCTCTGTTGCCAACTCACCGTTTGTCTCATCGTCCTTGGCTATTTCGGCATATTTAAGGGTGTTGGGCCAATCCTCAAGCTTGTAAGCTGACAGGGCTGCAAAATATGCAAAATAACCCTTGTTGGCATGATAAATGGTGTCAATGTCAGAGAACTGCCTGCACAGATCGTTTTCGGCTGTTGTAAAGTAAGTGTCAAACATCTGATATGCCTTCTTGTAGTCCGAACGGTCATTGAAATAGAAGATACCGGCACGGATCAGGTCATCAACGGTGTTGTAAATGCCTCTGGCATGGTTTGTACGGGTCTCATTGGTTATTTTTCCATTGGACGGAACGTGTTCCAATGAATCAGCAATGAAATCATAACGATACCACTTGAGAAGATTGTTATAGCAACCCACTGTGTCATACTTCTGCTGTGAATTGGCCTTCAGTTTCTCCTGAGCATATAGATGATGGTAGATTTCGGCGGCTTCATACCAAGTAAGATACCAATCCTTTACATATGGGCTCTTAATAGCCTGGTCAATCAAACGCTTGGCGTTGCTCTTATCCACAACATCCTGCCTCTCCATCTCTTTTTTGGCCTCAGTTACAAGTTTCTTAGCCTCTTTAGTAGCTTTCTTGATCTCTTTTTCGGTCATCTGTGCATATGATGTGCATGAGACTCCAAAAGCAGCAATCAAAACAAATATGAGCTTTTTCATGTCGAATAAAGTTTTATAGGTTTTACATTATTATTATATCATTTTAAGCATGTAGTTAAAATTACTCGGTTACAGGTGTCTCTGTGGCGGTTTCAGAGGCATTCTCATCCCCACCCTCAACCGGAATATCCTCAGGTACGCTGTCAACCTTGCAGATAGAACCTATCTGGTCATTGCGTTTTTCCAGATTGATGAGCTTTACACCCTGCGTAGCGCGTCCCATCACGCGGAAATCTGATACGCTTACACGCAGTGTGATTCCTGATTTATTGATGATTACCAAGTCATTATCATCCGTAACTGCCTGAATAGAAACCAGTTTGCCGGTCTTTTCGGTGATATTGAGCGTCTTGACACCCTTGCCGCCACGGTTGGTCTTGCGGTAATCCTCTATCTCTGAACGCTTGCCGTAGCCCTGCTCGGATACAACCATTATGGTCTCCTCGGGCTGCTCGTCGACAGCTATCATTCCTACTACCTGATCACTACCGTCATCATCAAGAGTCATGGCGCGGACACCGGTGGATACACGGCCCATGCCGCGGACAGTACTCTCATTGAATCTGATGGCGCGACCGTTGCGGTTTGCTATGATTATCTCCTTGTTACCGTCGGTAAGCAGAACGTTGATAACCTTGTCACCA
>Ga0310697_10005622_pt1 | contig 12068 bp, 11 predicted proteins | sample 172DNAGHGlowgp2_FD_203883 | JGI IMG/M metagenome (GOLD analysis project Ga0310697, IMG submission 203883) | Sheep rumen microbial communities from Palmerston North, Manawatu-Wanganui, New Zealand - 1728 DNA GHGlow gp2 (v2) (version 2) | ecosystem: Host-associated > Mammals > Digestive system >... | reverse complement strand
AATTACAGTTTACCAATCCCGCAATAAATGCGATTCACGATTATTCTGGTGATGTGCCTTATTGGATTCAGTTAATTTGTTATCAATGCGCCCATTACGCTATTAGTAACAATAGGCCCGTTATTGGATCAAGAGAACTGGAAGATGTCGTAAAAGGGATATTAGGCGAATCCAATTGCGCAGGCGTAAACAAGATTGCGGATTACATATTTGAACAACAACAGACTCTCACTTCGGATCCAAAAGAGACAAAAGCGCTTCTATTCTCTATTGCTTATCTCATGAAAGATAAGAGCAATAAAAATGGTGTCAGTTGGAGTCGACTAAAAGAATTCTGGTCCGAGAATGAGTATACACCTGATATGGAGTCGATTGTCAGGTCGAAAGAAAGATTAGAAGATCGGCTCGGCCTTCTAAGCCAAGAGATTGACGGTACTCGAGTTTATCGATTCTCAGTCGGCCTCTTCAGAAGATGGTGCGCCAAGAAGGATGTTTTTAGTGAATTTGATAAAACCAAGAAATAGTTACCATGGCTTCTTTTTTTGCACAAACTAAAATCACAGATCCCGAACGTATATTTGGGCGAGAGCGGGATTTGGACGTGCTTTCCGAATATGCTTCTAGTCTGACTCAGATTCAGATTATTGGGGCGAGGAGATTCGGTAAAACAACCGTATCCTTGTGCTTAGAGACAAAACTCAGAAATGATGAAGAGTCAAATGTCTACCCTATCTATACTGATGTCAAAACTGCGAGGATCAAAGGAACGGCTAATTTTTACCGATATCTTATTGCTGTTTTAACGTCGAGATTATGTACGGATAAGGTATTTACCTCTCGACAAAGATTCGGCATGACAACCATAAAGCCGAGCTGTGAGTATATCAAAGTATATGATGATCTTACTTCGTGCCCGGATGCCTATCTCGTCGATACATTCGTGAAATTAACCTCGTTCTTCGCTGATAAGATGGGGAAAACTATCCTGGTTATTTTCGACGAATATGAGTACCTGGCCAAATCAACGATTGATAACCTGGATGGATTTATGCCATTACGCGACTTCTCGACCGACTATCTGGATTCGGGTGTACGTCCGTTTATTTTCTGGTTAGTTGGTGCGCGTCCCTGGGGGTATTTTGTTAAAGAGAACAAGCTATCAAATATTGATGTAATTGGCGGCTCTGGGGAATTCAATAATGTCGAAATAGAGCATTATTTAAAACCTATTTCTAAAGATTCATTCCTGAACTTTTGGCAGTCACGATGTGATGAATACTTCAAGTCTTCTTCAGACGAAAAGTCCTTTATATCATCGTATGCAAATCATGTTTACGAATCTATTTCTGGAATCCCTTTTTATGGCAGTACTATTGCGCATTATTTGAAAGCGCATAAGTCTTATCCTGATTACACGGTGATTAAATCGCATCTAGATGAAGCGTTGCGAATCTTTGATAATCCGACAGTGTCTTACTTGCGGTCATTATGCAAACCTCAGGTATCAATTCAAGATGACCAGTATGATTTATTGAACAATTATGGACTAATCAAAGTATCGGAAGACGGCACCTGTTCTCTTTCAATGTCCTTTATGAGGGATTACTTAATCAAGAAGTTTCCTATTATTGAGTCCCAAGGAGAAGACTCCGCTCGTTCATCCGATAAAAGTTCAGTTATAGCGAAACTTGTCAAATCTATTGATCTAGCCATCGAGAATATAAATGATACCTGTAGGAATAAAAGCAGAAAACCAGTTTTCGGGCCTACTGAAGAAGAACGAAAAATTCGCGAAGTGATGCAACGTGTGTGCTCAAATGAAGAGGATTTCGGCCATTTGCTCGAAAACCTTTCTAAATTGTATTACGAGCGATCTAAAGCTTGGGATCCGGCAAAGAATGATAACGTCCCGGGCTATCGTTTGGCAGAACTTGAGGCTGGTTGTAAACCCATATACAAATCAAGACAGTTCTTTCAAGTACTGGAGCCTTTAAGAACTTATTATGCGGCTCATCTTCGAGACAAGGTCGACAGGAAGAACCAGTTTCAGATTGAAAAAGGACAGGCGCTTGAGATTCTTCAGGGGCATAAAAACGAGCCAGATAGCCCGGAGCAATGGTATCAACTTCAGTTGAAAATGCTTCAACTTTTTAAGATGGAGTTAAATACTATTAAACAGAAGGTTATGAACCTCTCGTAATGGGGTTCATAACTTTTCCATGAGGATTGGCAAGGCGTTGTCGGATGATTCTTAGTGTTTGATAATCAGTTTTGAATTGATGTTGTCAACCGTGAAGGTCCCAAACTTTTGGAGGACGCTCTCACCTAGCAGCAGTGGCGCTTTCTGGCTCTTGACAACTGATGCATCAACATTATGCAGGATGGCTTCCCCAATCTTGACTTCCTTCAGGGTAATGACAGTGCCCTCCGATATCCCGCCGTCAGCGATCTGGTATAGCTTCTTACCCTTGATGTCATCTTTCGAGAGATAATTGTTCTTGAGCATGAAATCGGCTTCCACCTTGCTGATGGTCACATCGCTCGCACCTGTATCGAAGATCATGCTGAGGGGTAGACCATTCACGTTGCAATCAACGTTGAAGGTGCCTCCGGAGCGCCGGGTAATGGCTACCTCGGTGATCTGTTCCTCCTTGTCAGCCGAATCGATCAAGTTCATCTTCTCGATCCTGGCAGAGCATTTCTCCTTGTACCTCGCTATCAGACTTTTGAAATCCGTCCGACTCCGGATCGCATCCAGGTCGTCATCGTATTCGATGTGGGCGAATTTGCAGTATCCCATCTCAAGGCTCTTCCCAAGGGCTTCGACCGCTTCATCCAGTCTGCCCATCCTGGAATACAGACAAGCTTTGTCGTAGTAATGTCCGCTCTTGTACGGCTCGTCATCTATCAGCCTCTGCATCCATTCTTCCGCTTCCTGATCCCGTCCGAGGAAATGCAGGGCATATTGACGGCAGCTTCCATCGATGACGGTTGTGTCCATCTGGAGGACCTTCTCAAAGTCCGCCGCCGCCAGAGCGCTCTCTCCCCTCTTCCTGAAAAGCTGTCCCCGCATCAGGAAGATATAGGGGTATTCCTTGTCGACGTCGATCCCCTGGTCATAGCACTCCAATGCCGCGGAATCATCACCTGAGAGCTCATGGCACCAGCCTTTAGCGTAATACGCGAACGCATCGGCAGGGTCCACCTCGATCGCCTGGTCAAAGACTTCAATCGCCTCGCTGAAGCGACCTGACGTGCGAAGGATCTGGCCCTTCCGACAGAGGTTGTAGTAATCCGCATTCATGGCAATCGCGTTGTCAATCTCACGGAGAGCCAGGTCGGTCAATCCGAGTTCGCTGTAGCAGTCGGCCCGATGGTAATAGATGAACTCATCCTTACCGTAATCTCTCTCCAGGGCATCGTATTCCGCAATCGCATTCTCATACTCCCCTGCCTGCTCGTAGAGGGTAAGAAGAAGCACCCGCCACTGGCTCTGATCCTCGCTCGACCTAGCCATGGCTTTCGCTTTGGCGACTGCATATGTCCGGTGTTTCATCATCACTTTCAGTTGCTCTGATCCGAATGCATCGCTATCCTTCTCGTAGTACGTAATGGCGTCGTCGATGGCTTTGTCTGTCTCGCCGCTCCGGTCGTACGCCCGGCTTCGCATCTTATACGAACTGGCATAGTCGGCATCGTATTTTACGCTTCTGTCCAGTATGCCGATGGCGCTGCTGTAATCGCCGCGTTCAATCATGTTGCGGGCAAGCCCGACCATGGCGCTCACGTCGCTCTCATCTTCTTTCAGCATCCGGCGGTACACAGCGTCAGCTTCGTCCAGACATTTCTGTTCGAAGAGGCCCTGGGCCAGGTCGAACGAGATGCTCTGCACGTTCTCCCTGTTATCCTTATACGCCAGTTCAAGTGCCTTACGCAGGCATTCCAGCGACCGCTCGCTTTCCCCTAGGCCATCGTACACGGATCCCTTCCACCACCAGAGCGTGGAATTGAAGAAGCCGGATTTCTTGGGCTTGTTGACCTTGATTGCTTCGTTAACGGCGGCCAGAGCAGATCCATATTCCTCGCGGTTGCGGTAGATCCGGCAGAGAAGCATCCAGCATTCCACGTTGTCCGGTGTCGAGCGCAGCTGCTCCGTGAGCAGCTTTATGGCCTGCGGTTCATCCTGGTCCTCACGCAGGACCTCCCAGGCTTTCTCAAGGTTGTAGGGTTTGTTCGCATCTTTCGTCTGGGCGGATGCGGTACCGGAGCAAGAACAGCTTGCGGAGCAGGTCATCACGATGATCACTGCGATGGCTTTGAAAAGATTTCTCATATCGTTTCGTGTTTCAGGTTTACTCATTATCTGATCGTGCCGTCCGGGTGAAGGAATCCGATCTTCCTCGGGCCGTTCTCCCCCTTCGCGTTCCGGATCTCCATTATGTGCTCCTTCTGGCGGTCCTCGGCCAGGTCAAGGATCTCAAGGCACATCGGGAGATATGCTGAGAACTCCTTCGCAGAAGCGCAGAGGGATTCCGTGGAGAAGGCCAGACGGCCGCTGCCGTTGTCCATCCGGACCGAGACCTTGGCAAGGTAGACTTCCTTCATGGTCTCCAGTGCCGCTTTCTCATTCCCTTCAATGGCAGCAGGAATCGGGGGCAGGTCATACTCGCGTGCGATTTCGACCTGGCAGTGGCTCCGGACGCGAAGGATACACTCCTTCCCGTTGCTGGTCCAGCGGATCTCATCCCCGTTGACAACCGGGGCGAAGCCACGTTTCTTCAGGATGCTGCAGACCTTTTCCGGGCTGATCCCCGCGCGTCTGCTGACGATCCTGCGGACGATCGGAACAAGGAAAGCGAAAACGCAGATGCTGCTGGCAAGGATCTTCGTCCACAGGATACCCGTGAGCATAGCGACCGCCATCCCGACGGCCATCACCGTCATGCTGACCTGTTCGACAGTACCGCCGAGGCGGAACTGGGGGCGTCTAGTCTGCCGTTCCTGACGTGCGTCTGCGGGTTCCTGGATCTGTTCTACGACCATGGGAGTGTTGGCCGTTGCCTCATCAACCTGGTTGATCTCGGGCATCTGAATGTTTTCGTAGTTTTCCATATGTTCAGTTCGTTTTTGGTTTCTTATCAGCTGGGCTTCTGGTTCTCGGACTGGCCGAGCATCAAGGAGGCCATCGAGAGTGCCTGCATGTCCTCCGTTACACTTTCACGGATTTCTACGAAGGTTCTTACGCTTTTCATCAGAATTTTGTAGAGCGCGTCGAAAATCACCTCGAACTCACCCCGGACCTTGCAAAAACTCTCGGCCGAGAACCACATGATCATCTCGTCCCCCTCCGGCACAAGGAAGACCTTCGTCAACATCGTCCTGACCATGACCGCGCTCGCGATCACGAAGTGCTCCTCGATCTCCTCCTTGTCGGTTGGCATGGCCACGGCAACGGATATCTTCCCTCGGCGATAACCGATGACCAGGTTGCTGTTGAATCCCAGGTCGACGTAGTAGGCGTCACCGTTCCGTGTGGCATCCATGCCCATGCTCTTGAGCGACCTCCCGATGAACGGGAGGGTAACGCTCTTCGAGTTGGGGTCCACCACTTTCTTCGTCATCGTCTTCATGCCGCGGCCCCTCCCTTGAAAATGGTTTCCGGTTTCAGCCAGGCTTCGTCTGGCATCGCGATGAGCCGGGCGTTCTGGTAAGCCCCCTCGATCGGGAGTATGGTCTCCGGCAGGTAGATGCCGTCTTCCGGCGTTAGGACGAGAGCGAAGTCCGGAGCCTGCTTGTAGCTGCCGTTCAGGTAGATGGGCATCAGGAGCTGGATGCCGTTCTTCTGGGGGCGGTACATCGGGGCGATGTACTTGAAGTTCCGCTTTGCCATCCTCTTCGCCAGCTCGATGGCTTTCTCCAGGTCACCGGCCACCTCTGCCGGATTCTTGCCCTGATATTCCTTCGGGAAACGGGAGCGGTTGTCCTGGATGATGTGGAAGAGGTGGTCGAAGTTGGCGTCAATCTGCCAGCCGGACTGGAAGATCACTTCGTTGACATCCTCGAAGAACGTGGCCGGTTCCGGCTTCGCGTCGTCCTTGAACCCGTACTGGCGGCGTCCGTAGATGCCCGACTTGGACATGCCGGGATTCTCGAAGTACTCCTCTCCGTTGGACTTCTTCCTGACTTCGGCGAGGATCAGGATGTCGTTCCCGAAGGTGTCGGGAAGGTTGGTGTTGAACAGGATGTGCTGCCCGTCGGCGCTGTACACGATCTTGTTCTCCTTCCCTTCGGCAGCCTCCTTGCGGAGCTTTCCGAAGATATTCTCGAGGTAGGACTTGAGGATGGGGTACTTGCAGGCGCAGGTCTTGCCGGTAAAGTCCCAGGGTTCGGGCACGGCGCTGTTGGCGATTCCCTCGAGGAAGTTGTCGAACGCTTCCTTGGATGCGAAGTAGATGTCGCCCATGTGCGGCTTGCCGGCCAGGGTGATCTCCATCCGGATGCCTCTCCAGGTCGTCCAGGTGACGCCCTCGTAGGTGTACCGCTTCTTGTTGCGGGTGAAAAGGCCTACGATGTCCTCACCGGCGCTGGTCTTAAGCCCGGTGTTGATCACCTTGTAGGCCGCGTGCTCCTCGTCGATGGGGGCGCCGTGGAAGTTGTTGCAGCCGTAGGAGTTGAGATTCGTGGGCACCAGGGCGTCCACGATGGAGTCGACCTCGTAGGATTTGAGGGTCTGGTTGGTCCCCTGGAGGAGATGGTTGAGCTGCGCCAGCTGGGCGCTGAAGTTGCTGATGTACCCGAACTTCTTGAGTCCGTAACCGTTCTGTGCAGAAGTGTTCTTCATAGCTTTTTTCTTTTTTTTTGTTGTACTTTTGTGTCTGTGGGCCTCAGTCGAAGCATCGGCCTCTGCATTCCTTAACGCAAAGACCGACGGATTCTTACAGGCGAACAGGACTTTTTAGAAGGCCATCGGAAGTTTCAGGCCGTTGATGAACTGCCGGTAGCCATCCCACTCATCGTTCCTCTCCGCCCGGTCTGCACGCAGCAGCTGAAGGAACTCCTCCTCACCGCATTCCCGGTCGAGCGTTTTCACGACGAGCTGACATCTTTCACCCTCCTTCTTCTCGCCGTCTCCCTCTTCCTGCTCGGGATTGCAGATCTCCGGATGCTTCCACAGCATCCAGCGAAGGGCCAGGTGATACTTGTCGTAGGAGGGGTTCTCGGCAATGAGGCTCCTCATCACGCCCAGGCCGGGGTCGTTGTACTCCCGCTCGTTCAGGATGGCAAGGCGGTACTTCATCTTGCGGAAGGAGATCGAATCGAGCCCCATATCCCGCGCCCCGTTGAAGATGGCCAGCATCCTGTAGTAGACATCCTCCAGTTCTGCCCAGGCGCCCTTGTCCTCCAGGCAGCGCCCGAGGATATAGAGGCCCAGCATGTTGTTGTCCAGCCAGGCCTGGCTCGTCTCCCTGAGGATAGCCTCCGCCTCCGCCTTGTGTCCGCTGTAGTACAGGCCGCATGCGTTCATCACGCGGTAGTCGTTCCCTGCCCCGCTAACGATTCTCCACGGCTTGCCAACAAGGCAGGCGTCGTCGACGGTGAAGGCCATCGCCCGGGTCAGGTAGTCGAAGGCCCTGTCGGAGTGACCGGCAGCCGCCTCGGCGGATGCCATGTCGTAGAGGGTGACGGCGGCGCCGTCGAAGTCCATGCTCTTCTCAAAAGAACTGATGGCCTCGCCGATGCTCAGCTCCCTGTCGATGGCGTCACTGTCGTTGAAATCCTCGGCGAAGTCCAGGACCGCCCTGGACACCCGGACGGATGCGGGACTCATCGGCCGGATCAACTCAAGTCCGTCGAAGCTGCGCGCGCGGCTCAGCGCCACGTATGCCTGCCCGTTGGAGAAGGCACCTCGGCCGAAGTCGATCGCCACCCGGTCGAAGGTCAGGGATTGACTCTTGTGGATGGTGATCGCCCAGGCGAGTTTGAGAGGAAGCTGCTCCACCTTCCCGGTTACTGTCTTGATGCAGCGCTTCTCCTTCGCATCATACTCGTAGTCGATGGACTCCCACTCATCCCTCTCCACGACGTACTGCTCTCCGCCTTCGACCTTGACTACGACGTTCTCTTCTCCGAGTTCAACGACCTCCCCGATCGTTCCGTTGACCCAGCGGCGGCCGCGGTCGTTCTTGGTGAACATCACCTGCGCGCCGGCCTTCAGCGTCAGCGTCTCCTCAGCGACGTCGGAATTGACCTTGGTTTTCCCGCTGTAGATGGCCTGGTATGACCGCTCCTCTGCATCTAGCTCGGACAAGCGTCCCTCGTTGATCCTCTTGGCATCGGCGTTGGTGGACGTCAGGGTGATCCTGAACTTCTCGTCACCGCACAGGGAGACCCGGCTGTTGATCCTGGTCAGGTCGCGTACCGTCATCTGCCCCAGGCGCACGTGCTCCAGCAGCTCGATGAATCCGGGGTCGGTCTGGCGGTAAATCTTCAGGAACTCGATCTTGGGGAGATGGATCCTCTCGATGGCCGCCGCCTTGTAGAAGTAGCAGCAGTCATGACCGTATATCTCCCGGAGCGTCTCCTTGTCCTTCTGGGTGGCGATGGGCTCAAGCTGGAACATGTCGCCGACGAACACCATCTGGATCCCGCCGAATGGCGCAGAATTGCCGACGTAGTGCCGGAGCGTCCTGTCGATGGCATCGATGATGTCGCACCGGACCATGGACACCTCGTCGATGATGATCGTATCGAGGTTGCGGACCAGTCCGATCTTGGAGCGGTTCATGCTACCGATCTCCCCAGGGCCGAGGACCCCGAAGTTGAATCCGAAGAACGAATGGATGGTCTGTCCGCCAGCATTGATCGCCGCCTGGCCGGTAGGCGCGAGGACGACGAACTTCTTCCGGATTCCCTCCTGGACGTTCTTGAGGAACGTGGTCTTACCGGTGCCAGCCCTTCCCGCAAGGAAGAAACTGTTGTTGGTCCTTTCAATCATCCGGTAGGCGGCTCTCTGCTCGTTGTTGGTGCTGTCGAATTTTGCTTCCATGTTTTTCTTCGTTTTAGTTTTGGTTTGTCTGATATCCGTAACGGAAAGTCATGAGTATTCTTACGTGGTTTTATGCTGCCAGGTATAAAAACCCCCGGACCGGCTGTCCGAAGATCTTCCTCGTTACGCGCGAGACATACTTCTTGGTAGCAGCACGGTGCTTGTTGCTCTCCCCTGTAGATCTCTTCCTGAGTTTCCAGTAATCCTTGCATACCCTTTTCTCGACGATCCTCCGGACCATGCGTTTCGTGGCGCCGTCCTCGATGCCGATCGACAGGGAGCCCAGCTCGACGCCGTCCTTGAATGCCAGTTTCTCCTCCGCGATGGAACGGCAGAGAGAACGGGTCTTTTTCTTGTTTTCGGATTTGATGGCCTGCCAGTGGCCGGAGATGTAGTTGTTCTTGAGGTTTTTCATGGTATTGTCTTTTGGTTACGCTTTCCCTAACGGAAGACCAGCGACCATTCTTACAATAAAGGGCAAAAAAAAATCCGCCAAGGCACCAGGCCTCGGCGGACCGGAGTGCATCGGACACCTATGCTGAAAGCCGGTAGCCGGCCTCCAGCAGATCGGCTCGCATCTTCTTGAGGACACGGCTTTTGCAAGTGTCTACGTTGCCGCCTGACATCTGTGCTTCCGCCATGATCTCCTCCTTGGTGCGTTCACTGATCAGCATCTCTGCAACAGTCCGGTCACGCCCGACGTACGTCGACACGATTTCCTTGAGAGCCTCAAGCATGTCGTGCCAGTACAACTGGTCACTGCAGTCGCCCACGCTCCCGAAGGAACGGTAGGGGCTGACGGTGTCGCTGTACTTCTTGGCGTCGTCCTCGTTTTTCGGCTGGTCCTCGTGGAGAAGTCCGGTCCTGTGGAGAGGGTCGTTCTGGAGCCTTGAAAACTCGTCACTGGCGAAGTTCCGAGCCACCGTCTTGGCCCAAGTGCTGAACTTGGCATCCTTGGATGGCTTGTACATCGCCCGCCTCTCGATCACATGGAACCATGCGCTCTCCGCGATCATCTCCCTTTCGAAAGATGAAAACCAGCCGTAGTTGTCTCTGCCCTCAAGGTACAAGAGCACGCTCTTCTTGATGGTTTCGCCCAACTCGATGGTGAGGTTTGACTGGTAGTCCGCTGCTGCCGCTGCGATGGAGTTTGTTTTGTTCATCTTTCTGCGTTTTTGAACAGCCTTGTCTCGAGCAGCACCGTGCTGCCCTACATCCGGCCAAAAAATACAGATTGACCAAACAGCTAACGGCGTTCATACAGTTCAGATGAATCAACTTATCCTATGCACGTCCTATAATATGGACATTACCATTTCAAAGAACTAGGTGTGATGGGTATCACGGTGCAAAGTTACGAATTTCTTCTGAAACTCACACTGTTGCCCGCCCCGAGGCCGTCATGAGGCCATGGCCAGGTCGAACAGTTCTACGGGGATTCTCTGCAGCCGGATCCCCTGCCATGCGATGGGTCTGTTCGCCTCCGACTCGATGAAGGAACGGATCCCCTCCGAGAGGCGGATGTTGTGGTAGCTGAATACCACTCCGCAGTTCTCGAAGAACACGGCCCCTTCCCTCTCGTCGTAATAGGCCCGGACACCTTCTACAGGGTTTTTGATCCACTTGTCGAACAGGTCCGCTGCCCTTCCCTTGATGAAGCCGTAGGAGAGCTGGCGTTTCCAGCGCTTGTCCTTGATGGCGGAATTCAGGAGGTTCAAGGCGCTCAGCACACGGAAGAAACCTTCCTGGCTTTCGCAATCTTCAGTTGCCACGCCCAGGGCTTCGGTGATGACCATCTCGTCGATTCCCTTGTCCGTCCTGTTTTCGTTCTCGCGGTAGATTCTCTCCACCATCTGCTTTTTCTGTTCGTTTTTCATTGTCACTTTCGTTTTTGGTTCTACTCCCCCTAACGGATGTCTCAGATGATTCTTACAAAGTTTTTCAACTTTTTTTCAGAATCTGGTCTATCATTCCGTACTGAAGCGCTTCCTCTGCGTTCATCCAGTAGTCTCTGTCCATGTCCGCGAACACGCGTTCGTGCTCCTGCTTGGTGTGAACAGCGACGATGGAGCAAAGTTCCTCCCTGGTCTTCTCAATCTCCTTGGCCGCGATCAGGATGTCGCTTGCCTGCCCTTGGACACCACCGAGCGGCTGATGGATCAGGACCCTGGAATGCGGAAGGCACGACCGCTTCCCATCGGCACCCGCACAGAGCAGCACCGCGCCCATGGATGCTGCCATCCCCGTACAGATCGTGGCAACATCCGGCTTGACGAGTTGCATCGTGTCATAGATCCCAAGTCCCGCGCTGACCAAGCCTCCGGGAGTATTAAGGTAGAGCGATATGTCCGCCTTGTCATCTACGGACGCAAGGTAAAGGAGCTGCGCCTGAACGATATTGGCGACGTCCGGATCGATGGCTACTCCCAGGAAGATGATGCGGTCCATCATCAGACGGGAGAAAACATCCATGGCGGCGATGTTCAGCTTCCGCTCTTCGATGATGGAAGGGTTGATGTAGGCGTCAATCACGTTACCGTAGCGGTGCAGGGTCATTGAACTGATGTTTCTGTCTTTGCTGGCGTACTTTTCAAAATCTGTCATATCTTTTGTCTTTTTTGGGGTTCGTTTTCCTTTCACGGATTCGAAGTGGATATCTTACACGATGGATCCAATAAATGAAGGCACACGACAATAGCCGGCCGCGCCATCATGCCGTAGCCAACCATCAAATCTATATGCCGTCCTATCGGGTCGTCTCTACCCTACCGGTCCCTGCGGTGCTCCGAGCTGCCCAGCCCGCGCAGGATGGCGGATATGAGCGGCCTCAGAACCAGGCAGAGAACGATGACAAGGACCAGGGTCAATCCATCTTCCATAACCTTGAACTTTGATTCTTTTCCCTTATGTTCCGGACTTTCCGGCCCCGGGGATGCGTGTATTTTTCTGCTTTGTGAAAGCCCTGCCGGAAGATGAAGGCAAGCCGGAGGCGGAGAATACGCTCCCGCAGGGAGGAAGATTG
>Ga0310697_10005617_pt1 | contig 12075 bp, 5 predicted proteins | sample 172DNAGHGlowgp2_FD_203883 | JGI IMG/M metagenome (GOLD analysis project Ga0310697, IMG submission 203883) | Sheep rumen microbial communities from Palmerston North, Manawatu-Wanganui, New Zealand - 1728 DNA GHGlow gp2 (v2) (version 2) | ecosystem: Host-associated > Mammals > Digestive system >... | reverse complement strand
GACCCCCGGCTCGCGGAGCGCCTGATGGAGAGCGCCCGCACCTACCGCGACCGCATCTTCGCCGTCAACCCGCAGGGACGCCTGCTCATCCGCTCCGACTACTTCAGCGCCACCAAGATGGCGCTCGAAGGCGTCTGGGTCTGGACCACCAACCGCAGCTACTTCCACACCGCCCCCGGCCTGCTGCTCGGCGACCTCTACGCCAACCCCGCGGCGCGGGAATACGTCCGCCGCTTCATGGACTCGATGCTCGACCTCTCCCGCACCACCCCGCAGGGGCTCGTGCAGATGCCCGAGGACGTCAACTTCCTCACCGGGCAGGTGCGCTCCTGGGGCTGGAACAACTCCATGCCGCCCCTCTGGGGCTGCTGGCAGTGGACCGGTGACGAGAAATACCTCCGGCCCGTCCGCGATTCCAGATGGGTCCTGTCCTTCGCGGACGATGCGGACCAGGTCCGCCAGTACCGCCGCGACCTCCGCAACCTGGTCGTCAAGGGCTACATCTACACCGAGGGCAGCATCTGGACCGACCGGGTGCAGTTCCCGCACGACGCCATCCAGGTGGCGCGCCTCGGCGCCCCGGCGATGAACCGCCTGTCGCACTACACCCCCACCAACGCCGTCGCCTGGCGCTTCGAGCACGAAACCGACGCCACCGACGTGGCCATCCACGTCACGCGCCACAGCGACCACGCCCTGACCATCCGCTTCTTCAACACGCAGGCACGTCCCGTGCGCGTGACGATGCTCGGCCGCGAGGCCCGCATCGGCACCTGGCGGCTCGTGCGCGGCGGAGGCAAGGAAGAGCAGGTCGCCTTCGGCCGCTCGCGCAGCATCGCGCTGACCATCCCGGCGCGCAAGGAATACACCGTCTCGCTGGAGCTGGCCGGTCCCGTCCGCGACGACGCCACCTTCCCCGAACTCGGCATCGGCGCCGGGGACGTGGTCCGCGAAGGACAGGAACTCGTCGTGACCCTGCACAACCTGGGCGGCGTCGAGACGCCCGCGACCCCCGTCGCCCTGGTCGACGCCCGCGGCCGCGTCCTCGCCACGACCGTCTGTCCGCCCGTCCCTGCAGCCCTGGACCTGCAGCCCAAGACCGCCCGCGTGCGGCTCGCCGTCCCGGTGGGCCGGGACCTGCGCGGCTGCCGCGTCGTCGTCGATCCGGACGACACCCTCTGCGAACTCTACGAATCCAACAATACCCTCCCGCTATGAGAATGCCCATCCTCTCCCTCCTGCTGCCAGTCCTGGCTGCCTGGAGCCTACAGGCCCAGGACAACGGCGCATTGCTCTTCCACATGTCCGCCGACCGCGGCGCGAGCGCCGATTACGCCCAGGGGGACCCGCATCCGAATTTCCTCGCCAACGTGTCCGTCGCACCCGACGGTGCCCGGGGCAAGGCCCTGCACTGCGGCTACCGCCAGCTGCTGACCTGGAAGGCACCGGGCAATATCTACGCGACCGAAGGCACGCTCTCCTTCTTCTGGCGGAGCGCCGAGCCCTTCACGCCCACGGAATTCCCCATCTTCCGCGTCGCCTTCGCCGACCACACCAGCTGGGACATGACCTGGCTCCGCATCGACTACAACGGCCACGGCTTCGACGCCTTCGTCACCGACAATAACCTCGCGCGCGTGCGCGTATCAACAAAAGTCGACCCCCTCCCCGACCCGGCGGAATGGATACACTTCGCCCTCAGCTGGGACGAGACCCGCGGCATCCGCTTCTACCTCAACGGCCGCGAAGTCGCCCGCCGCGACACCACCGTCACCCTCAACACCGGCCTCGACCAGTTCGGCCCGCACTCCCGCATCATCAGCCCTTACCAGGTCCAGAGCGCCTACAACATGCAACGCGGCGGCGACATCGACGAGCTGCGCATCTACGGCAAGATGCTCTCCGACAACGAAATAGCGGCCCTGGCCCGGGGCGGCGCGCCGCACACGCAGGCGGCAGGCCGCAGCCTGGAGGGCGCGGCGCAGGAGCAGGCCTGGCGCCGCTTCTACGGCTTCGACGGCGCCACCCCGCCCGAACTCACCGACGAACACACGGCCGTCCGCAAGCTCGGCATCAACGACATCTACGATCTCAAGCGATGGTACTGGAAGGCCGGCGACGGCATCCGCGAGACCACCTGGCCCGGCGTCTACAACCGCTCCCGGATCGAGGGACGCAACGACTACTTCCAGCTCCCCGACTGGGACTGCTACTCCACCTCCGGCCAGCAGGTCCGCTTCCTGCTCCCCAACGAACCCTGGAACTACGTCGAGGTCACCGGTGGCGCCTACGGCTCGCTGGGCCTCTCCGACAACCGCCAGGGCACCGACCCCCGCGAACTCGGCACCAAGCCCCGGGGCTCCCAGCGCAGCTTCCACCGCTTCGACCGTGAACGCACCGGCGGCACCCTCGTCTTCACCAACGACGTCCAGGAGACCCCCATCCAGGAATTGGGTGCCTTCCGCGTCTGCGAAGGCGACGCACCGGAAGGCGTCGCCCGGCTGCGCTATACCCTGGACGACTTCCAGGCCCTGAACCATCCGCAGCTCACCCGGATCAGCGAGTATATCCGGGGCCGCTACCGGCCCGGCGAGCAGCGCATGCTGCTGGCCCGGCCGGCCCAGGCGCGCCAGTACGACAACCCGATGGACCACGAGTCCCCGCGCGTGACGCGCCCCGGCTGGGAGACCGGCCGCCCCATCGTGCACATCGTCATCCCCAGCGACATCCGCGACCTCGACCTGGGCGTGCCCAAAGTCCTCGAGACGGCCCCCACCGACTTCGGCGAATTCGGCAGTTCCTGGCGTTCCAACGTCCGCTCCTACTCCTGGATCAAGCTCCAGGCCGGCCTGGACGGCATCCGGGTCAGCCTCCCGGCCCTGCCCGCCTACCTGGCCGGGGCGGACGGCCTGATCCCGCTCAACCTCGCGGTCAAGGACCCCGTCTGGCCGCTGCGCGACATGCTCGACTTCTCCTTCAGCGTCCGGCCCGGCCAGGCCCGCACCCTGTGGCTGGACCTTCGCGACCGGATCCTGCCGGACGACCAGCCGCTCTGGCTGACCCTGGCCTGGGCCGGTCCCGACTTCGACACGGAGATCCTCAAAGGGATGCGCATCGAGCTGGTATTCAAGGATTACGAAGCCGCCAAGGCCGAGCACACCGCCGACCGTTTCACGCAGGTGCGCGACACCTACGCCATGCTCTGCGAGGAGAACACCACCAGCCGCCGGCTCAGCAAGTACCGCCAGATCGAGGCCGACATGAACGACCTGCTCCGGGTCGACCCGGACCACAAGCTGGGCCGCAGGTACTGGCACATCTACAACAGCGAGCAGCCGCTCCCCTACACCGAACCCGTGGCGCCCAAGGGCATGCCCGAATGGGCCTTCCTCCAGCTGGAGCTCCTGAAGAAGTACCGCGAGACCTTCGAGTGGTTCATCGACAACCGCCAGATCGAGAACGGTGAGTTCGGCGGCGGCATCTCCGACGACACCGACCTCGTCAACCATTTCCCGGGGCTGATCCACCTCGGGGTGGCGGAGGACAAGTTTGCCGCCTCCCTGCACCGCTTCATGGATGCGGTCGACGCCGAGGGCACCCTGACCCGCGGCATGAGCACCATCATGACCGACGGCCTGCACACCTACGAGGAGGGCACCAACACCCTGGTCCAGATCGGCACCATCGCCCCGGGCAGCCCCCGCGCGGCCGAGCGCCTGATGGAAGCGGCCAAGAGCGTGCGGGACCACCTGCTCGGCACGACGCCCGGCGGGCACCTGCACTTCCGCTCCGACTATTTCAGCGCCACCCGCATCGCGCAGTACGAGCCCTGGACCTGGTCCTCCTACCGGGAATACTACCACACCGGCCCCGGCCTGCTGCTGGGCGACGCCTACGGCAACCCGGCTGCGCGCGAGTACCTGGTCCGATTCGCGGAGTCCGTCCTCGCGCACGCCCGCACCGACGCCCAGGGACGCGTCCAGTTGCCCAACGAGATCAACTTCCTCACGGACGAAGCCCGCTCCTGGGGCGAGAGCTTCGCCGTGCCCCTGATGTGGTACGCCTGGCGCTGGACCGGCGATGAGAGATTCCTCAAGGCCGTCGAGGGTACCGGCTGGGACCACAAGGACTACACGCCCGAGACCCTCGCCGGGCAGATCCGGCGCGAGCTACGCACCATCGACGCCCGCGAATACATCATGACCGAGGGAAGCCTCTGGATCGACCGCATCGGATTCCCCTGCGAGACCATCCAGCACAGCCGCCTGGGCGGCATCGCGATGACACGCAGCGCCAACCTCGTGCCCAGCAACCCGGTCCGCTGGCATTTCGCGCGGCCGGATGACGCGCAGAAGCTCGCGATCCTGGTCACGCACCCCGACCCCGGCCATCTGGAGATCGAGTTCTACAACACCGCCCGCCGGGCGATGAAGGTCCGCCTCGAAGGCGTCGAAGCCCCCGGCGGCACCTGGACGCTTACCCTGCCGGGCGGCCGCACGAAGGACGTGGCGTTCGGCCGCGCCCGCAGCGTGGAGCTGCGCATCCCGCGTAAGGGCAGCCGCATCCGCCTCGAGCTGCAATCCCCCGCGGAGGACTACGCCCTGCGTCCGGACGTCGGCATCGGCCCGGAAGACCTGGAGCTGACGGACGGAGGCCTCGCCGTAACGGTCCACAACCTCGGCGGCGCGGACGTGCCCGGCGTGACCGTGGCCCTCGTCAACGCCCGCGGCAAGGTCCTCGCACAAACGGGAACCCCGGCCATCCAGGCACCGTCAGACTTGGTGCCGAAGACAGCCAGGGTTGTCCTGGAAGTTCCGCAGGGATGCAGGCTGGACGCCTGCCATGTCGTCCTCAACCCCGGGAGGGAGCAAGAGGAGATCTATCCCGCGAACAATACTACATCATGCCGCCTGCAGGCATTGCGGGCGCAGCCGGAGTAGGCTCCGGGATGTCCACGATGCCGCATTCCGTGGTTAGGAACATGCCGGCCACGGAGGCGGCGTTCTCGAGGGCCACGCGGGCGACCTTCGTCGGGTCGATGACGCCGGCCTCGTACATCTGCACGTACTCGCCGGTACGGGCGTTGTAGCCGAAGTCACCCTTGCCTTCCTTGATCTTCTGGATGATGACGGATCCGTCCACGCCGGCGTTGAGCGCAATCTGGCGGAGCGGCTCCTCGATGGCCTTGGCCACGATGTGGATGCCGGTGGTCTCGTCCTCGTTCTCGCCCTTCAGGCCCTCGAGGGACTTGACGGAGCGGATGTAGGCCACGCCGCCGCCCGGGAGGTAACCCTCCTCGACAGCTGCACGGGTCGCATTGAGGGCATCCTCGACACGGTCCTTCTTCTCCTTCATCTCCACCTCGGTGGTCGCACCGACATAGAGGACGGCCACGCCGCCGCCGAGCTTGCCGAGGCGCTCGTGGAGCTTCTCCTTGTCATAGTCGGAGGTGCTAACCTCGATCTGCTTGCGGATGCTCTCCACGCGCTCGGCGATGGCATCCTTGGCGCCGGCACCGCCGACGATGGTCGTGTTCTCCTTGGTGATCGTGACCTTCTCGGCGTGGCCGAGCATGTCGGGGGTCGTGTTCTCCAGGGTGAAGCCGCGCTCCTCGGACACCACGATGGCACCCGTCAGGGTGGCGATGTCCTGCAGCATCTCCTTGCGGCGGTCACCGAAGCCCGGGGCCTTGACGGCCGCGATCTTGAGGGCGCCGCGGAGCTTGTTGACCACGAGGGTGGTCAGCGCCTCGCCGTCCACGTCCTCGGCGATGATGAGCAGCTCACGGCCTTCGCGGGCCATCGGCTCGAGGATCGGCAGGAGGTCCTTCATCGCGGAGATCTTTTTGTCGGTGATGAGGATGGCCGGGTTGGTGAGTTCGGCCTCCATCTTGTCGCCGTTGGTCATGAAGTACGGGCTGATGTAGCCGCGGTCGAACTGCATGCCCTCGACCACCTTGACCTCGGTCTCGGTGCCCTTGGCTTCCTCGACGGTGATCACGCCGTCACGGCCGACCTTGGACATGGCGTCGGCGATAAGTTTGCCGATGTAGGCATCGTTGTTGGCGGACACGGTGCCGACCTGCTCCACCTTGGAGTAGTCGCTGCCGACTTCCTGGCTCTGCTTCTTGAGGTCCCCGACCACGGTGGCGACAGCCTTGTCGATACCGCGCTTGAGGTCCATCGGGTTGGCGCCGGCGGTCACGTTCTTGAGGCCGACGTTGATGATCGCCTGGGCGAGCACGGTGGCGGTGGTGGTGCCGTCGCCGGCCTGCTCGTTGGTCTTGGAGGCGACCTCCTTGACCATCTGGGCGCCCATGTTCTCGAAGCGGTCCTCGAGTTCGACCTCCTTGGCGACGGTCACGCCGTCCTTGGTCACCTGGGGAGCTCCGAATTTCTTATCTATCACGACGTTGCGGCCTTTCGGACCGAGCGTCACCTTGACTGCGTTTGCCAACTGGTCCGCACCAGCCTTCATCTTGGAACGGACATCCACGTCGAATTTGATTTCCTTTGCCATAATTACAGGATTGCTAAAATGTCAGACTGCTTCACGATAAGGTATTTCTTGTCCTCCACCGTCACTTCGGTGCCGGCATACTTGCCGTAAAGGACCTGGTCGCCGACCTTGACTTCCATCGGTTCATCCTTCTTGCCGGGACCGGCAGCGAGGACGGTGCCCTGCTGGGGTTTCTCTTTCGCCGTGTCAGGAATGTAGATACCGGATGCGGTCTTGGTCTCAGCCTCCTTGGGCTCGATCAGGACTCTGTCTGCTAATGGTTTGATCATAATGTTATTGTTTTGATTTGTAGTCATTGCCTCGCCGCGGTCCCAAGCCGCGGCAGCCCTTTTCGAATCAATGTCCGTGCCAATGACATTTTGTCAGACGCACGGATTGTCCGGAAAAATGCTTACATTTGTTAGACTATTGACCGTTAAACCCTCTTCTATCCAGATGAGACACATCCTATGCATGCTGGCAGGCGCGCTGGCGCTGCTCCAGGCCGCCCTGGCCCAGCCCTATACAGGAGAACGGCTCGGGCGCGGACTGGCCGGCATCCCCACGGAGCAGGGTTTCTACCTGAGCTGGCGGATGCTGCCCGGCGACGACACCTTCCTGGCCTTCGACCTGTACCGCTCCACCGACGGCGGCCGGGCCGTCAAGCTCAACGACGCCCCCATCCTCACCACATCCGACTTCCTCGACACCGCCGCAGACCTCTCCCGGGACAACCGCTGGAGCCTGCGTGTCCGGGGCCGGGAGATCGCTTCCTGGAGCCGCACGGGCGGCCAGGAGGCCCTCCCCTACCTGCGGATCCCCATCGACGCCCCCGGGCCGGGCACCGTGTTCGGGACCGACGAGCGCTACACCCTGTCCGCCAACGACGCCTGCGTGGGCGACCTCGATGGAGACGGCGAATACGAGATCATCCTCAAATGGGAGCCCTCCAACAAGAAACTCCCGCCCCAGCGCGGCTACGCCGGCAACACCCTGGTCGACGCCTACAAGCTCGACGGCACGCGTCTCTGGCGCATCGACCTGGGCCACAACATCCGCTCCGGCCCGCCGACCACCCAGCTGCTCGTCTTCGATTTCGACGGTGACGGCTGCGCCGAGCTGTGCTGCAAGACCGCCGACGGCACCATCGACGGCACGGGCGCCCTGATCGGGGACCCGACCCTCGACAACCGCGTCGGCGACGAGGCGGACCCCACCTTCGGCAAGGTCATCCTCGGGCGCGAGTACGTGACCGTCTTCGAAGGCCGCACGGGCCGGGCCCTCGCCACGCAGGAATACATCCCCACCCGCTACCCCCTGGACAGCTGGGGAGGCTGGGGAGGCAACGGCCTGACCGACAACCTCGGCGAGCGGTCCGACCGCTTCAGCGCCGGCGTCGGCTGCTTCGACGGCCGGACGCCCTCGCCCTTCTTCGTGCGCGGCTGGTACGGCCGCACCGTCGTGGCGGCCTGGACGTTCACGGACGGCAAGCTGGAGCCGTTGTGGACCTTCGACAGCAGCGAGCGCCGCTGGGCCGGCTATTCCGGCATGGGCAACCACAGCGCGACCGTCGGCGACTTCGACGGGGACGGCTTCGACGAAGTCTGCGTCGGCTCGATGGTCGTGGACCACGACGGCGAGGGGCTTTTCACCACCAAGCTCCGCCACGGCGACGCCCTCCACGCCGGCGACCTGGTCCCTTCGCGGCCGGGCCTCGAGGTGTTCGGCGTCCATGAGAACGAAGAGAGCACCATCCAGTTCGGCACGCCGGGCATGGCCGTCTTCGACGCCCGCACGGGCGAGATCCTCTGGTCCGCCGAGCCCGGGGCCGACATCGGGCGGGGCGTGGCGGCCGACATCGACCCGCGCTTCGAAGGCGCGGAATGCTGGGGCGCCGGCTCCCGGGGCCTGCGCAGCTGCGCGACCGGCGAGATCCTCACCCAGGGCGTGCCGAACTCCTGCAACTTCATCATCTACTGGGACGCCGATCCCTACTCCGAGCTGCTGGACCGCACGACGGTCAGCAAATGGAACTGGGAGACCGGGCGCGCCGAGCCGCTCATGACCGCCCAGGGCGTCGTGGCCTGCAACGGCTCCAAGTCCACGCCCTGCATCTCGGGCGACCTGCTCGGCGACTGGCGGGAAGAGGTGGTATGGGCCACGCCCGACAACAGCGAACTCCGCATCTACCTGACCGACATCCCGGCAGAGAACCGCATGCCCACCCTGATGAGCGACCGGATGTACCGCATGGCCATCGCCTGGCAGAACGTCGCCTACAACCAGCCGCCCCATCCGAGCTTCGACATGGTGCAGCGTTTCGAGCAGATCCGTCAAACCTATAACCAGACCGCCCGATGAAAAAGATCCTCTCCCTCCTCATCGGATGCATCCTGCTGGTCCCCGCCGGTGCGCAGAGCCTGCAGGACGCCCGCCTCTCGCGCGGGATGGCTGCAGTCCGCACCGCCTCCGGCGCGCATGTCTCCTGGCGGATGCTGCCCGGCGACAAGGCCGGCATGGCTTTCGACCTCTACCGCGAGACGGACGGGAGCCGGGCCGTCAAGGTCAACCGCGAGCCGGTCCGCACCACCTCCGACTTCATGGACACCGGCGCCGACCTGACGCGCGCCAACCGCTGGATCCTCCGCTCCGGCGGCCGGGAGCTCGCCTCCTGCACGCTGGGCGCCGATGCGCCCGCGGGCTACCTCGAGATCCCGGTCCGGCACCCGGAGCCCCGGCAGCTGTTCCGCGTGACCCAGCGTTATTTCGGGGCCACGGACCGCGAGAACCCCGGCGACGCCGCCGACACCTATACCTACACCGCCGGAGACTGCAGCGCCGCCGACCTCGACGGCGACGGCACACCGGAGATCATCCTCAAGTGGGAGCCCTCCAACGCCGGCGTCCCCGAACGGACCGGCGTCACAGGCAACACCCTGCTGGACGCCTACAGGCTGGACGGCACCTTCCTGTGGCGCATCGACCTGGGCCACAACGTCCGTTCCACCTATATCACCACGCCCTTCGTCGTCTACGACCTCGACGGGGACGGCTGCGCCGAACTGGTCTGCAAGACCGCCGACGGCACCGTGGACGGCACCGGCCAGGTGCTCGGCAACCCGCGTGCCGACTGGCGATCGATGGACGAGGCCTCCCCGACCTTCGGCCGCATCGAGGTCGGGCCCGAATTCCTGACCGTCTTCGACGGGCGGACCGGCCGGGCCGTCGACTCGCAGAAATACATCCCGATCCGCTACCCGCTGGACGGCTGGGGCGGTGTCGGCGGCAATGAAAGCGTGGACATCCGGCCCGAGCACTACACCGCGGGGGTCGCCTACCTGGACGGGGCGCACCCGTCGGTCTTCTTCGTGCGCGGCGCGGACGGGCGTACCGTCGTAGCCGCCTGGGACTACGCCGGGGGCCGGCTCACATCCCGGTGGACCTTCGACAGCGGCGAGCGGCGCTGGGGCGCCTACTCCGCCTGCGGCAGCCCGCACGTGGCCGTGGCCGACTTCGACGGCGACGGCTGTGACGAGATCTGCGTCGGCGCCATGACGGTGGACCACACCGGCGAAGGCCTCTTCTCCACGCGCCTGCGCGGCGGGGCGGCCCTGCATGCCGGGGCGCTGCTGCCCGGCCGGGGCGGCCTGCAGGTCTTCGGCCTGCACGACACTTCCGGCGCGCTCGGCGCCTTCCTCGGCACGCCCGCCATGGCCCTGTTCGACGGCGCCACGGGCGAAGTCCTCTGGAGCCTCGGCCCCGGAGAGACCGTCGGGCGCGCGCTGGCCGCCGACATCGACCCGCGCCATCCCGGCGCGGAAATCTGGGTCGGCAAGGTCCCTGAGCCGGCCCGGCGCGGTCCCGGGCGTCCGGGCGGCGCACCGGCCATGATGCCTCCGGGGGCCGCTCCCGGCGGACAGGCGGCAGGCCCCGGCGGCAGGCCCGGTGGGGCTGCGGCCCAGCCGGCGGCGACAGCCTACGACGGCCCCCTGCGCGGCCTGTACGCCGCCGACGGGACCCGGATCGCCGACGAAGCCCCGGCCTTCTGCCATTTCACCATCTACTGGGACGCCGATCCCCAGGCCGAACTGCTCGACGGCACCACCGTCGGCAAATGGGACTGGGAGCACGGTCGGATGCAGACCCTGCTCCGCGCCGACGGCGCCGCGGCCATCGACGGCACGCGCGGCACCCCCTGCCTGGTCGGCGACCTGCTGGGCGACTGGCGCGAAGAAGCCGTCTGGATCTCCGCAGACGGCAGCGCCCTGCGCATCTACCTGACGGACATCCCCGCCACCAGCCGGCACACCACCCTGCTGGACGACCGGATGTACCGTCTGGACCTCGTCAGCCAGAACGTCGGCTACAACCGCCCTCCGCACCTGAGCTTCGACCTTTCCTCACAAGCCAACGAATAACCGAATCCATAACAACATGAAACGTATCCTCCTCCTACTCGCTGCGCTGGCCGCATCGGCCGGCCTGCATGCGGCGCCGGTCGACCTGCACTGGATCGACAAGGCGCCCGCCTACAACCTCGGCATGAGCTGGGGCGTGCCCTTCGCCAAGGGTACGATGAACGAGCAAGGCACCTTCACCCTCACGGACGCCAACGGCAACGTCGTCCCCCAGCAGCACTGGGTGCTGGCCCGCTGGAACGACGGCAGCGTCAAGTGGATGGGCTTCTACGCCACCCTCGGCCCCGACCAGGCCGGCGGCCTCAAACTCGACGCCGTCAAGGCTGACAAGAAGACGCTCCGGGCCCTGGCCCGGCAGAAACCCGTCGCGCAGCCTTCCCTCGTGATCCGCGACAACGACGACCGGATTGACATCGACAACGGTCTCTTCGAGATCTCCTTCGCCAAGAGCGGCGACGAGTTCATCAACTACATCTCCATGGGCGGCCACGAGATCGTCAACAGCGGACGGCTGGTCGCACAGACCGAGGACCGCACCCGCGCCGCGGACGGTGTCATCTCCTACCATGACTTCGAGACCAACGTCACCTCGGCCGAGGTCGAGCGCAGCGGCCCCATTGCCGTGGTCGTCAAGGTCACGGGCACGCACAAGGCCGTGAAGGGCAGCCGCGAGTGGCTCCCGTTCACCCTGCGCTTCTATATCTACAAGGATGCTGCGCCGATCCGGATGGTGCACTCCTTCGTCTATGACGGCGAGCAGCGAGAGGACTACATCAAGGGCCTCGGCATCGCCTTCGACCTGCCCTTCCGCGAAGAGATGCAGAACCGCCACGTCGCCTTCGCGGGCGACGGCGACGGCCTCTGGGACGAGCCCGTGGAGTTTCTCGGCCGCAACGGCAACCTGATGCTGGCGGCGCCGGCCGGGCAGGGCGGCTGGCAGCGTCCGCAGGGCGGCCAGCCCGGCCAGATGCCCCGCATGACCAACTACGGACAGATCCAGTTCGAGAACGGACGCCTCCCCAACTACGACGAGGTCAACGCCGGCTCGCAGACCCGCCTGCGGGAGCTGGCCAAGTTCGACGACTACAAGCTCGTCCAGGCCAACTCCGACGGTTTCACCATCCAGAAGCGCACCGGCGCACAAGGCAACTGGTTCGGC
>Ga0310697_10005616_pt1 | contig 12077 bp, 11 predicted proteins | sample 172DNAGHGlowgp2_FD_203883 | JGI IMG/M metagenome (GOLD analysis project Ga0310697, IMG submission 203883) | Sheep rumen microbial communities from Palmerston North, Manawatu-Wanganui, New Zealand - 1728 DNA GHGlow gp2 (v2) (version 2) | ecosystem: Host-associated > Mammals > Digestive system >... | reverse complement strand
GTTTAGCTTCGCTGACATTGCTTTGTCCCGGAATAGCATGGAACTTTCGCTCCGCTCGATTTGCGCAATGTTCTGGATTCAGGGTTGACTCGCTGTATTCTTGGCGCAAATATAACAAGTTCTGGTACAATCACGGGTTTCAGTATCGGCAGCTTTGATAGAGGAGAAAATACTGGCCAAGTTTATTTTGGAGGCTTAGTTGGTGCGGACGAATCTATAATGAATATTTCCAATTGTCGTGTAACAGATAACTCAAAACATTAAAACTATGAAAAAAAAGACATATACTGCGCCGGTGTTGACGGTGGTGGAGTTCCGGAGCGAGAGGGGGTTCGCCGTCAGTACGGGAATTGTCGTGCCGGAGGTGGGTACGTTCGAGTTGTTCTACGACCAACCGGGCGGGCAGGAGACAGAGGTGTTTTCCGTGCGCGAGGGCTGGGGCGACGAACCCTCCAACGGCTTCTGGCAGTAGCCTCACTCAGCGTTTCAGCACCACCCACAGCAGGTAGCACGCCAGGGCGAAGAGGCCCAGGGGCAGCACAAACGGTATGACGGCGCCCAGCAGCAGCACCGCTCCGAGCATCAGCAGCAGATTCGACGCAAGTTTCTTTTCTTTCGGCATGGCCTGCCGCCCTTGGCGGTAGCGCGTCAGGAACGACTGCCATTTTGGCATGTTCATCCATCGCTTCAGCCATCCCATCTTTTCTCCCCGCTGGTCGACGGTCTCGGCCTTGGTGACGGGGATTTCCTTCACTTTTATTTTTATGGCTTTCGAGAAGCCTTTGCCGTCCACATGGGCGGTGAGCACCAGCCGTGTGCGCCCTTTCGAGCGGTTGAGGCGGAAACGCTTGCTTCCGCTCGTTTCCAGGGGTATGACGCTGGTTTTGTATCCATTGTCGATGCTGAGGTCGACGCTCTCGGCGCCGGGGCAGTCCCAGCGCACCTCCACTATTTCGCCTTCGGTGACCGTGGTGCGGTCGGTTGTGAATGTCATTTTTTCCATATACCTTCCACCATCAATTTCCATGCCAACGGCTCCCGAACCCCTCTCCGACAGGGGTCCGGGAGGGACATAAGAACGATATAAGAACAATATAAGAAATGACCTCTTTGGTGGGTCTTTGGTAGGTATTTGGCAGGTGGAGGAGGGGATGTGGAAAAGACAAAAAAATTTTACAGTTCCAGAAAAAAAGTGTATTTTTGCAGTTCAATATTATAAAAATTACACAATGAAGAAAATCATCGTTTTCCTCGCTATTGCTATGTTTGCGCTCCCTTCACGTGCCGACGAGGGCATGTGGATTCCGATGCTTTTGCAGCGCAACGAGGCTGCCATGCAGCGTGCGGGCATGCGCATCACGGCCCGCGACATCTATGACATCAACAACGCGTCGCTCAAGGATGCCATTCTCCTTTTCGGAGGTGGATGCACGGGCGAATTCGTCAGCGACGAAGGCCTGGTGCTGACCAACCACCACTGCGGCTACAGCTACATTGTGCGCCACAGTTCGGTGGAGCACGACTACCTGACCAACGGTTTCTGGGCCATGACGCGCGACCAGGAGATTCCCTGCCCGGGCCTGAGTGTGACTCGGCTGGTGCGCATGGAGGACGTCACGGCGCAGGTTCTAGCCGGCATCGGCGACGAGACCTCGGAGTCCGACCGCGAGAAAATCATCAAGAAGAACATTGAGGAGGTTAGTGCCAAAGCCGTCGAGGGCACGCACTACAAGGCCGTTATCAAGCCGTTCTACTATGGCAACCAGTACTTTATGTATATCAACGAGGTGTTCACCGACGTGCGTCTGGTGGGTGCCCCGCCGAGCAACATAGGCAAATTCGGCGGCGACACCGACAACTGGATGTGGCCGCGCCATACGGGCGACTTCTCGATGTTCCGCGTTTACGCCAAGGATGGCAAGCCGGCCAGCTTCAGCGAGGACAACACGCCCTACCGCCCGTTGAAGCACCTCCAGATCAGCCTCAAAGGCGTCGAGGAGGGCGACTTCACCTTCGTCTTCGGCTATCCCGGCACCACGCGCCGCTATGTGACCCACGACGCCGTCGACCTGGCCGCCAACGTGGAAAACCCTGTGCGCATAGCCCTGCGCGACATCCGCCTGGCGCACTACAATGCCGCCATGCAGCAGAGTCCGGCACAGCGTCTGAAATACGCTTCGCGCGTGGCCAGCATCGCCAACGGCTGGAAGAAGTGGCAGGGCGAGAGCCTCGGCATCGAGCGCCTGCACGGCGTGGAGCAGAAGATGGAGCAGGAGGAGCAGTTCCAGAAATGGGCCGACGGCAAGCCGCAGTACCGCAACGTGCTCAGCCAGCTGGAAGAGAACTACGCCAAGCTGCGCGAGGTGGAGACGGAGTGGACCTACTTCAGCGAGGCCGTGCTGGCCAGCGACTTCATGAGCCGCGCCATGCGTCTGAGTATGGTGGGCAAGGCCGCTGACGGCAAGGCCGCCATGGACCGCGCCAGGAGTTCGCTCGACAGCACCTATTTCGACGATTTCGACGAGCATTCGCCCGTCGACGAGGCCATCTTCCTGGAGTGCTTCAACTACATGTGGGAGCACGGTTTCGCCCCGTTCCTGCATGCCGAGGACGCCAAGACGGCCCACGACATGCTGAAGAAGATCTATGCCAAGTCGGCCCTCAACGACCCCGACAAACTGGAGAAACTGCTGAAGAAAATCGAAAAGAAGAACAAGCCCGAGCTGGCCCTCGAGGATCCGGCCGTGAAGCTCTTCGAGGAGGCCTACAACTTCTGCTACAGCAACAGCAAGCGCGCGCAGTACAAAGAGGCCGAGAACAACATCAACCGCCTGATGCGCACCTACATCAAAGGGCAGATGGAGATGTATCCCGACAGCAATTTCTTCCCCGATGCCAACCTGACGCTGCGCGTGGCCTACGGCCATGTGGAGGGTTTCAAGCCCAAGGACGCCACCTATTACACCGCCTACAGCACCATCGACGGCATCATGGAGAAGGAGAACCCCGATGTGTACGACTACCGCGTCATGCCGAGGCTCAAGGAGCTGTGGCAGCGGAAGGACTACGGCATGTATGCCAACAAGAAGGGTGAGCTGCCCGTGGCCTTCATCGCCACCAACCACACCACCGGCGGCAACAGCGGAAGCCCCGTGCTCAACGCCGACGGCCAGCTGGTGGGCATCAACTTCGACCGCTGCTGGGAAGGCACGATGAGCGACCTGCTCTTCGACCCGGCCTATTGCCGCAACATTTCGCTCGACATCCGCTACTGCCTCTTCATCATCGACAAGTATGCCGGCGCCCGCCATCTGGTGGACGAGATGACGCTGGTGGAGTAGAGGGGTGGAGCTGTAGAGACATAGAGTTATAGAGTTGTAGAGTTTTTGGAGTTTTAAAAGCGACAACGAAATAATGAAACGGACTATTTTGTTTTTGGCTTTTGCCATGGGGCTGACGTTGGGTGCTTCGGCCCAGAAACAGGAATGCTACCGCATAGTGAGCGACACCTATGAGGGGCTTGGCCTGGAGTTCACCTTCGATGCCCCTGCGGTGGGCGAGACCGAGGTCTGCGGACAGCGTTTCAGCACCCTGTCGGTCGACGGCCTTATGCCGTGGGGCAAGGACGGCGCTCCGGCGCTGCCCACCTTCTCGAAGCTGATCGAGGTGCCGCTGTGTGCGGATTTCGTCGTGACGGTGCGCGGTCTGGAGTTCGACACGCTGCAGCTTGCCGGCCCCGTGCTGGCTCCCATGCAGCCTTCGCGCAGCAAGAGCGACACGTCGGCACCCAAGCTGTCGTACATCCGTGGCATCTATGAGACCGACATGTTCTTCGGCAACACCGTTCCCGAGGTGGAGGCCGTTGGCATTGCCCGCGACCGTCGGTTGGCGCGTCTCCGTTTCACCCCCGTGAGTTACAACCCTGTCAGCGGCCAGGTGGCCATTGTGCGCCGCGCCGAGGTGACGGTGAGCTACCGCGGTGTGGACAGCGTGGGTACGCAGGAGATGTTCCGCCGCTACTATTCGCCGCTCTTCAACAGCGGTGCCTCCAGCATCAACGCCCTCTATCCGAAGAGCGTGAGCACCGCCGCGCCGGTGCGCTACCTCATTGTGGCCAACAGCATGTTCCGCGGTCAGATGGACAGCTTCGTGCAGTGGAAGAAGCGCAAGGGATTCATCACGGACATAGTCTATACCGACGATGCCGCCGTGGGCAGCACCACCACCTCCATCCAGACCTACATCAAGAGCCAGTACACCAACGCCACCGCCGCCAATCCGGCGCCGACGTATGTGCTGCTGGTAGGCGATGTGGACCAGTTGCCGGCCTTTGCCGGTACCACCGCCAGCGACCATATCACCGACCTCTACTATATGACCTGGACCACGGGCGACAACCTGCCCGACTGCCACTACGGCCGTTTCTCGGCACAGAACGTGTCGCAGCTGACGCCGCAGGTGCAGAAGACCCTCATGTATGAGCAGTACACCTTCGCCGACCCGTCGTTTCTGGACCGTGCGGTGATGGTGGCGGGCGTGGACGGCGGCACCAGCGGCGACTACGGCTACACACATGCCGACCCCGCCATGGACTATGCCATCACCAACTACGTCAACGGTGCCCATGGTTTCAGCGAGGTGCGCTACTTCAAGAACAACACCTCCATCGTGCCTGCCGGAGTGACCAATGTCCACGTGGCTAGCAGCGCCAACTCGATGTCGGCCACGGTGCGTAGCTACTACAACCAGGGCGCGGGCCTTATCAACTACAGCGCCCACGGTAGTTCCACCAGCTGGGGCACGCCCAACTTCACCACCACGCACGTCTCGTCGATGACCAACACGCAGAAGTTCGGCCTGATGATAGGCAACTGCTGCCTGACCAACAAGTTCGAAGTGTCGAGCTGCTTCGGCGAGTCGCTGTTGCGCAAGGGCAACTACTGCGGTGCCGTGGGCTACATTGGCGGCAGCAACAGCACCTACTGGTACGAGGACTTCTACTGGGCAGTGGGCATACGCACCTCGATAGGACCCAACATGTCGATGGCCTACAACGGGGCGAACCTCGGCATCTACGACCGTGCCTTCCATACCCATGGCGAGACCTATGCCAACTGGGCCATCACGCAGGGTGCCATCATGATGCAGGGCAACATGGCCGTGGAAGCCTCCTCCTCGAGTCGTAACAACTATTACTGGGAGATATACCACCTGATGGGCGACCCGTCGGTGATGACCTACCTGACGCAGGCTGCGGTGATGCCCCTCACGGTGTCGTCGATGATTTCCTACGGCACCGCGTCGCTCACCGTCTCCACCGCGCCCTACGCCTATGTGGCCATAACCGACACCCTCACCCGTACGTTGGTGGCCGCCGCCTGGGCCAATGCCAGCGGCGTGGCCACACTGACGCTGCCGAGTTCGATGCTCGTCGGAGGCTACGAGGTGGCCTCCACGGCCCAAGGCTACCAGCCGGGATTCCAGAACGTCAGTGTCATTGCGCCTTCGGGTCCCTTCCCCTACGTCAGTTCCATCGAGACTGTGGCCCCCTTGGTGGCGGGCGACACGGTGGCGCTTGCCGTCACGGTGAAGAACGGCGGCAACGTTACGTCGCACAACATCGTGGCCACGCTGACCTCCTCCAACCCCATGCTTACGCTGCCGGTGGCCACGCTGGCTGTCGACAGCCTTGCTCCCAACGCCCAGCGGGTCTTCACGGTGCAGGCCGTTGTCGACCCTGCCGCAGTTGACCAGACGGTGGTCAGCATCAACTCCAGTGTCGACTGGACCGGCAGCACCACCCCGGCGCTCGCCGTGCAGCTGCTGACCATTGTGGCACCCAAGTTGGTGTTTACCATATCCGACCCCACGCCGAGCATCCTCCCGAACGGCACGCTGACGCTGACAGCCACGCTGAGCAACCAGGGCCACGCCGCCCTGCAGCCCTACCGGTTCGAGGTGGCTTCGCCCACGAGCATGCTCGCGGTATCGTCCGCCACCGCCACTGCCACGGCCCTCGCCGTCGGCGGACAGCGGAGCTTCACCTTCGGCCTGCAGGCCAACGCCCAGTTGCCCCAGGGCATCGATGTGCCGTTGGCCCTCACGATGGCCACGGACGCCGGCCCCGTGCTGTCGCAGACGTTGCCCGTATATGTGGGCAACAGCTACCGCGAGACCTTCGAGGGCAACCAGACGCACCTTGACGGGTGGACCTACGGCGCCGTGCAGTGGGTGGTCTACGACACCGGCGCCTACGACGGCAGCTACTGTGCTGGCTCGTCCTACACCATGAGCCACAACATGACCTCCGAGATGAACATCGGTTGCACCCTCACGGCGGCCGACAGTATCAGCTTCTACTACAAGGTGTCGTCGGAAAACAACTATGACAAGTTCCACTTCTTTATCGACAGCACCGAGATGATTGTCGCCTCGGGCGAAGTGGGGTGGACGCGCGCGGCCTATCCCGTTGCCGCAGGCGCACACACCTTCAGCTTTACCTATACGAAAGATTACAGCGTCAGCAGTGGCAGCGACCGCGCGTGGGTGGACAATGTCGCTCTGCCGCACTCCGCCCAGGAGGCCACCTTCCGCAGCGACACCGTCTGCGTGGGGCAGAGCTACTCCGTGGGCAACCAGACCATCAACACCAGCGCCCCCGGCACGGGCAGCGCCATTGCCACCCTGACGGACGGCTCGATGCTGCTGGTGGACTACACCATTGTCGGCACTATGCGCGAGGATGTCTACGACACCGCCTGCAGCAGCTACACATGGTTTGGCAACACCTACACCGCCTCCACCGAAGCCACACATACCATCAGCAGTGCCGGTGCCTGCGATTCCACCATCACGCTGCACCTTACCATCTTGGGCACGGTCGACAATGTAGAGACCGTCCAGGCATGCGACAGCATATACTGGAACGGGGAAATCCTTACCGAGTCAGGCAGCTACATCGACACCATCCATGGCGCCGGCGGTTGCGACACCGTCGCGGGGCTGCAGTTGACGGTGAACCACTCCGCCTTCGACACGGTCTACATCCACACCGAGTCCATGAACTTCGTGTGGTTCGATTCGTCCTACACCGCCACGGGCATCTACACCCACGTGCTTCCCACAGCGCAGGGTTGCGACAGCACCCTCACCCTCGTCCTCACCTTCGGCGACGACCCGGTGCCTGGCACCGAGGGCATCGACGACCTGGAGGCCGCCGGCCTGACGCTCTATCCCAACCCCACGGCGGGACAGCTCAGCCTGGGTGTTGCGGTCTCCGAGGTGGTGGTCTACGACATGCTGGGCCACGAGCTGCTGCGCCGCTCCGACGTCAGCACCCTCGACCTCTCCGCCCTGCCGCAGGGCGTCTACATGCTCCGCCTCACCCTCCCCGGCGCCACAGCAACCCGCCGGGTGGTGAAACAGTAGGGGTTGGCCTTGAAAACAAAAAAACGCGAGGGTTCCAATTGCTGGAACCCTCGCGTTTCTTTGACTACCATGGGCACGTTGTCCGCAGGCTTCACTCCTCCAGGACATGCGTGTAGGTCTCGCCCTGCATCTATCATACACGGACAAGATGAACCACCACGTCGCCGGGGATGTCGGTCATTGGCACGATTGTACCGCTGAAGGTACACTCGTTCTCAGTCAGGCTGTTGACGGTGTAGACAAAATGGTCCCCACTACGTGGCGTGATGGTCAGCTTGTTGCCGTCCACACCCCAGGTGAAGCCGTTGTTCTCTGTCACACCGTTGTCGTTGGCCAGACCCGTGCCGTCTTCATTCATAATGAAGAGCATATTCTCTGGCGTCATGTTTTGGCCATTGACAGTCATGCTTTCGATTTGCCAAGTGCCGACAAACATCTCGGCACTATAGCTGTCGCCCGAGTTGTTGCCGTCGTTGTCTTTTTCGCCGCAGGCGACCATGGCCGTCATCGCGAAGGCGACCATCAGAATTGAAAATACTTTTTTCATGATTTAAAGTGTTTTAGGATTAATAATTTGATACATATAATTGCCATTTCATTGGCCATTAATTCATGGTCAATTCGTGGTAATTTTCAGCGGACTATCGACATGGCGGTTCATCGGTATATATATGCGTATCGTCGTTCGTTCAATCGTCGTCTGGAAGTAAAAGTCAGTGGGTTATAGCAGTTTAGGAGACTTTGGATACCTATTTCCGGTACCCTTCACAGCTGCAATGGTAAGAAGAATAATTGGATTGACAAAAAAAAGTTTTTGGATTATATCGTTTTGGCGGCTTGTTTTTTCGGTTCGCGGCGGCAATCCCACAGGTCTACGATTTCGATTCGGTCGTCGACTATGCGATAAACGACTTTGTTCAGCCTGCCCATCACTATGCTTCGATAGGCAGAGGCTCTTTCTGCCAATAAAGGCTCCAAAGGGCCGAGTTGGGGGTTGTCTTGGAGCAAATTTACTACTTCGCGCAGCGCGTATTTGAATTTCTGTTCCGATTGTCGTCCAAACTCCGTGCGGATATATTCTGCCGTTTCTTTAATGCGTCGGTCGGCTTCCTGTAGAATGACAACTTTCATCACCGGGCTTCTTTGTTGTCGATACCCATACCCCACTCGCGGAACAGATCTTCTGCCGGGCGGTATCTTCCTGCGGCCGAGTCCTCCTCAGCCTTGTCGATTCGTGCGTTGAGTTCCTCCATCGTATAGGGTTTCAACTGCTCGCAATCACCTTTCTCAAGGTGTTCGATGAGGTGTTCGGCCACCCAACGCATATCACTCCGCGAGAGCGTCCCATATAGGTATTCAAGCAGGTTGTTCAATGTTGCGGTACTCATGATCCGAATTCATTTTGATTTTGCAAAAATACAAAGAATATTCGGATTGACAAAAAAAATGTGGTCCGCAACAAAAAAAGTGCCCGCTACAATCGCTGTAGCGGGCACCTTTTTGTTATGGGTGGCTTAGAGAAGCTTTTTCTTGAGGTTGAGGATCATGTCGTCGGTCATCTTCTCCAGGTCGTATTGGGGATTCCAGCCCCACTCGTTGCGGGCGCAGGAGTCGTCCATCTTGTTGGGCCAGCTGTCGGCGATGGCCTGCTTGATGGGTTCGGGCTCGTAGACCATCTCGAAGTTGGGGTAGCGCTTCTTGATAGCGTTGTAGATGATCTCCGGGTCGAAGCTCATGCTGGTGACGTTGAAGCTGTTGCGGTGCACCAGCTTCGAGGGGTCGGCCTCCATGATGTCGATCATGGCCTTCTGGGCATCGGGCATGTACATCATGTCCATGTAGGTGCCTTTCTTCAGGGGGCAGACAAACTTCTCGCCCTTGACGGCAGCGTAGTAAATCTCGACGGCGTAGTCGGTGGTGCCGCCGCCGGGGAGGGTCTGGTAGCTGATGAGGCCGGGGAAGCGGACGCTGCGGGTGTCGACACCGAAGCGGGTGAAGTAGTAGTCGGAGAGGAGCTCGCCGGTGACCTTGGTGACACCGTAGATGGTGTTGGGGCGCTGGATGGTGTCCTGCGGCGTGTTGTCGTGGGGGGTGCTGGGGCCGAAGGCTCCGATGCTCGAGGGGGTGAAGACGGCGCAGCCGAAGAGGCGGGCCACCTCGAGGCAGTTCACCAGGCTGCCGATGCCCACGTTCCAACCCAGCATGGGGTTCAGCTCGGCCGTGGCGCTGAGAATGGCGGCGAGGTTGTAGATGGTGTCGATGTTGTACTGCTTGACGGCAGTGGCAATCTGCATGATCTGGGTGCTGTCGATGCGCTCCACGGGGCCACGCTCGTAGGGGTCGCCCTTCAGGGGACGGAGGTCGCTGCAAACAACATTGTTGTCGCCATAGATGTCTCTCAAATTACGTGTCAGCTCGGAACCAATCTGTCCGCCGGCACCGACAATAAGAATCTTTTTCATTGTTATTTTACTTTATAATTTCTTTATAACAAACAATATATCATGTCATTGCACCCATTGTTGGGGGCAATTGACGCGTACAAAGATACAAAATAAATTCAAAAGTGGAGAATATTATTTTGCGCTTATCTTGGCCATGAACTTCTCGGTGTCGATGACGAAACGCTCGTGGGTGCCCTCGCCTATGGGGCCGGCCTCGTCGAAGGCCTTGACGCGGAAGACCAAGCGGCGGCGGTCTACCTCCACCAGCTCGCTGTCGCACCACACACGGCGGCCTATCGGCGTGGCCGAGGTGTGGCTCACGTTGACCAGCGTGCCCACGGTGCCCTGTCCCTCGTCGAGGTGCGGCAGCACGCTCTCATAACAAGTCTGTTCCACCAGCGCCACCAGCATGGGCGTGGCAAACACGTCCACCAGCCCGCTGCCCACCCGCGCGGCGCTCATCGCGGGAGTGACGGTCTGTTCATGATGTCCTTTGATTCCGGGTTGTAGCATATTATTTGAGATTGTGTTTTTGAAGATATTTCTCCCTGACGCGCTGGCTCAGCCACCCCATCAGGAATGTCACGCTGTCATTGTAGGGTATGAGGTGGTCGTCTCGGAGGATTTCGGTGCGCTCCTCGGCGGTCATCGGGCCGCTGTAGAGATTATAGCCGAAGAAGTATTCGTCGAATGGACCGCCATACATGTAGTGTATCTGCGTCTGGCGGCGGTCGAGGCTGACGCTGATGCCGATGCAGCCGATGGCCTTCAGCCGCTGGCAGATGGTGTCATGCTCGGCTGTGGTCAGTCCTACGGCTTGCAGCAGGAAGTCGCGGTCGAGGACGTGGACGCCGAGGCGGAGCGTGTCGGCGGTTCCCCGGGCGCGGATGTACAGTCCTTCGTCGCCATTGGGAAAGAGATGCAGCCATAGATAGGCGCTATCGTCCACGGCGCGGTTGGCGTAGGCTGCCAGCTGCTCCATTTCACTATGGTGCTTTTTGTAGAAGCGTTCCATCTTGCCGATGGAAACAGGGGTGTAGATATACCGCCATAGCAAGAACAGACATACCGCCCCTACCGCAAACAGTGTAACTATTGTCCGGAGAAAGACTTTCTTGGTCTTCATTTATCGCTGAATGATGATGGCCGGCGGTTGGTTCTGCTGGCGCTCGCGGTCGCTGAAGCGGGTGCCGTTGGCGGTGATGAACTGGCGCACGGCCTCGGGGTCCAGTTGGCGCTCTTTGATGAGGCGGTGGCGGGCCACCAGCTTGGCGATGGAAGCCTCCTTGGGCGAGAAGGGCGAGTCAACCTCCGCCACCTCGTCCCATCCGCGGAACGAGAAGACGAGGTAGGCCGTCGGCGTGCCGTCGGGGAACTCGCGGCTGCGGCGCTCGCGGTCGGTGAAGCTCTCCTGCCGCACGGTGATGAGCAGGTCGTCGTTGGCGTCCACGATGGTGAAGACGCATTCCGTGCTGAGCAGCTTGCAGCCCTCCTTCTCGATGTAGGCGATGGTGTCGCCGTTCACAATCATCTCGCCGTCCTTGCCGACGGAGACCTTCTGGCGCTGCGCGAAGGCCGTCGTGCCGACGGCCAGCAGCAATGCAATGGCAAATGTCTTTTTCATCCTTCAGGTGTTTTTGCCATAAATAACGGCAACCCAAAGTGATTTATTGCCCGTGGTGAATGATTTATTGCCTGCGGCGAGCTTAATCGAAGATATCCGACTGCTTCAGCAGGCGGACGGTGTGCTGCTTGCCGTCGGCGGTGGTGAGGGTCAACAGGTAGATGGCTTGGGGGCGGGCGGGAGGAATGGTTTGATGTTGCGTTTTATGGTTGTATTCTTGGTGGTTAATTGGATTGAAGCATTTTCTGTAGTTGTTCTTCGATGGATTCCTCGAAAGTTTTGTGGTAGCCTTGTTGCACTTTGGCAATCTTGCCGTCGCGGTCGATGAAGAAGAGCGTCGGGTAGCCGACTATGTGGTAGGTGCTGGAGAGTTCGCGGTCGGAGTAAAGTGTGGTATAGGTGATGCCGCGCTTGGAGAGGAAGTCGGCCATCTCGTCTTTCACGGAGTCGTCGAAGGGGTCAATGCCAATCATTACAAAACCTTTGTCTTTGTACTTCTCGTGAAGACTCTGCAAGAACGGTAGAGCTGCACAGCAAGGAGCACATGATTTGTAGAAGAAGTCGAGCAGTACGACGCGGCC
>Ga0310697_10005615_pt1 | contig 12077 bp, 14 predicted proteins | sample 172DNAGHGlowgp2_FD_203883 | JGI IMG/M metagenome (GOLD analysis project Ga0310697, IMG submission 203883) | Sheep rumen microbial communities from Palmerston North, Manawatu-Wanganui, New Zealand - 1728 DNA GHGlow gp2 (v2) (version 2) | ecosystem: Host-associated > Mammals > Digestive system >... | reverse complement strand
GTAGTCTAAGCTCTATTGGTAGAAAAGTACTGGAATCCAATCAAGCAATTGGAACAGGCTTCGCAGCACTACAAGGTAGTTTTAACGGGGTTATAACTAAATTGGGTGCTGTTGGTCTTGCAGTCGGCGGTCTTAAATTGGCATGGGATACAATGCAAAAAGAAAACCAGCGGAGTCTGGATAACATTAAAGAATCCGCCTCTGCTGCTGAAAAGTATTATACGACCGTCAATGACCAGACACAGGATATTCTCAGTAAATTAGAGAAGCTAAATAAACTCGCAGACGGCGGTTATCTAGATGATACTGCAATTAAACAAACCAATAGCTTGGTTGCTCAGTTAAATGATCTATGGGGTGATGTTGGAATATCTGTAGACAAGGCGACTGGTAAAGTTAGTGGTTTACAAGCGGCGACTCAAAAGATTAATAGCGAGTTAAGAGAAATGCAATTACAGCAACTTAAATTAGAAGAAGAAGTTGCTAAAAACGAATTGGCATCAGCGGAGTTAAGACGCGACTGGTGGTATGACGAAAACGGTAATTTACATAACGAAGCGCAGGGGTTATTAATTGCTGGTAACTGGACTGGTAATGGCGATACTTTTAAAGCCGAAGTAATGAATGATGTCAAAACCAAACAAGCAAATCTGATTGGTATACAAGCCAGAATAAAGGCGTTAAATACTACTACTACTCAAAATGATATAGACAGTACATTGGCTGCTGCTGAAGCCAGAAAGGCGGCTGAAGAGGCTGCTAAAGCCCAGGCGGCGCAGGTACAGCAACAACTGGCTGCAGCACAGGGCGTACTAGGAGAGAAGCCAGATTGGAAGTTATTAAATTTACAATCCGAGTTAGCTATTGCACAAGCCACCGGTGGTGATGTTGCTGGTGCTAAGGCGGCAGTAGATGCATATACTAGAGAGCGTGATACAGCTAGATTTAACGAACTAGAGGGGCGTATTAGAGCCGGTGTAAAAACCTATAACGAGCGACTGGCAGCATACAATAAGGGTGTTGCTGATAACGTAGATGCTGGAACATTATTAAATTTAACCAATGCATTAAATGAAATAACTGATAGTCTAAAACGAGATGCAGAAGAATTTAATAGATTAGGAGCTAAATTAGAACAGCCGGAGACGCCAATAGAAGAACCGGAAACAGAAGTCGCTGCTATTATGCAGTCTATAGCAAACGGAACCTTTGATTCTTATGGTTTAAATGGTCTGGCTCAGAACCCCATAGAACAGCAGCAGCTAGAAGTGCAAAAACAGATAGCTAGAAATACGGAAAATTTAAATGTACCTATAGTTGGAGAATGATAAATGGCTATAACAATAGAAGCTACATATACGTCACAATGCGACGATGATGATACTGGGAATAAAGTTTGGACTCGCAACTTTATACTGAAGGACGATGGCGATGCGGCCATTACGCCAGAAGCGGCGTATGCGGCCGCCTACGCCTATGCCAAAACTAATAAGACTTTTGACGGATTAACAGCCAAATCTATTCAAATACAAGAAGAATCTGAAGGGGCCAGACGGGTATATAGGTTTTCGATAAAATATACTAAAAATGGCGGCCTTGGAGAAAATGAAACTACTCAAATAGTTTACGGCACGATGCGGTTTAGCACTAAGGGCGGGAGCAGCCATATTAATAAGAGTTTATCTCAAACTAGATATAGTGCTAGAGATAAGACAGCCCCGGTGTTTAACGGTCTTATTAATGTACAAAATGGCGTCGCAGCAGGCGTTGATATTCAAACCCCGGCGCTGCATGTAGATGTCACATGTAAGCTGCCAACTGAAATGGTTACAACAGCATTTTTACAAAGGTTTTATGATTTAACCGGGAAGGTCAATTCTAATGCATTATGGAGTTTTCCCGCTCATACATTATTGTTTAGAGGTTTAGATGGAAATACTGATGGCATCGGTACTTGCAGTTTAACATTTAGTTTTGATTTCCAGCCTAATGTTATAGAACAGATAGACCCGTTTGGTGCTGGTATTGTTAAGAACGGCTGGGAGTATGTATGGGTTTATACGGAGCTAGAAACCGACAGCACCAGTAATACGACCGTTCCGAAGCCAGTTGGTTTATACGTTGATACGGTTTATCCAGAAGTATCTTTTGCAGATTTTCAATTTATTCATATTAGATAACGACTATGATTAATAGACTAGAACCTGGCGACAGGCAGATTTCAGCCAGCGGCTGGAATGAGATGCGGGATATAGTTAACAATATATCTCCCGGGCAAAATACGGTTTTAACTGGTAGTAAGAATCCATTTTTGATTAATGCGAAAAATAATAGCAGCTCAGATTTAACTACTTTATCTGTTGTTAAAATAAGCGGTGCTACTTATGGCAGCAGGACAGAAGCCGTGTTTAGAGAGAAGGGCGGCGATTGCGGTACAGAAGTCAATGTTGCAACACCGGACAGCGAAGATAACAATATTGCTATTTTACAAGAAGCCATTAAAGCTGGCGGTATTGGAAAAGCTATTGCAGATGGTTGCACAGCAGCATTTGTTTATAAAGATACTGCGGATCATACATATAAATATGCGAAGCCAATTCAGAATAGAACCGATTATTTAAGGGCGTGTGATGAGGCTACTAATATACGAGTTCTATGGCATGGTACCGGCAGCGGTAAAGTCAATGCCTATATATGCTTAGATGCAACAGGAGCCAGCACGCCGCTTAAATGCGCAGATCGTTTAGGCGCGGATTCAGACGAATACCCGGACGGTGCTACGCAGTTACCTACAGCGCGGACGTGGATTTACTGTAGTGCTATAGACAAGATTAAAGCTAGAGACGATGAAGACGCGCCTTATGTTTATAACCCGCTTGGACTGCCACTAGATAGACCAACTATAGTTGCTAAAGTAGATGGATTCCCTGGCGAAGCGGAGGTGCCAGAAGGTAGTTCAAGGCATATTGGTGATTATGTCGCTGTTGGCAGCGATGTACGAGATTACTTTATAATTAACCCCGGTGGAAGCTATAGCGGTAATAATCCGACTACGGACGAAAACGGGCCGCCAAATGATTATTATGCCAAAGGTAATGTATTTTATACTAGTGAAGGCAGTAATGATTATACGGTTATAGAAGGTAGTGGTTATTCCCCGGTTGTTCCTGTTCGTATTGGTGTATGCCAGCAGGATATGCCTTATGACTGGTACAATAAATTCAGAATGGCATCATTTTCCCCGGAGTCTAATATGGGGCGGCCAATTGCAAATACGTTCCCGGAGAATACTGTTTTAACCCGGTGCGGGTTAGCTCCAGAAGATCAGAAGTTTTCTCAAAAAAGATTAGACTATTTATACAGTCATGGTCGCTATGCTTATGACCCGATTTTTGTATATAAAGGTACTGCTAAAGGAGAAGTCGGTGGTAATCAGAATCTTTATATAGAAATTAATGGAGAGGACTATATTGTTGAAGTAGGTGATAACTATTATTGTGCGCTGCGATATGATATTTACCCCGGTGATACAATAACGGTACTGGTCGATGCCTCAGAATACTACGATAACGCGACTACTTTTAATCATGGAATACGTGTGCAATTAATAGAGGGGCCAATGGATTTTAAGGAAGGTACAACAATACTGGCAGCAGCCAGCCCTGGGCGGGGTTGGACCGATATAACTCCGACAGTACCAGCCAATAACTATTATACGGTCGGAGGTAGTGGTTTTGCTACGGTTGGTAGTGGAACCGATACAGCATACTTTTTAGACTCTGGTTTCAAATGGTGGCAGAAAAATAAAGATGGAGCCATTAAATAAAATGAACTTTTACATAAATTTTACGTAAATATATTGTATGTTTAATTTTATGATGTAGGTTAAAAGAAGCCCGGAGTGTGTTGCTCCGGGTGTTCTTTTATAGCAGCCAAAGATGATTTAAAGAATTTTCGGAATTTTTGAAAAATTCAGTGAACTTTTCTTGGACTCGCTGCGTCATAACTATAGAACTTTAAGTACGATTCTCATAAAATTAAAGTTTGGTAACCTTTGGTAGGCCTAGCACTACCTTCAAGGTTAAGCTCCTCGGTAGCTCGTTGCTGCCGGGGAATTTTTAAACAAGTAACTGCTATGGCAGTCTAAAATACGATTAATATGAACCCAGTATGGCATCAAGCATAGTTGGCTTGGAAACCAACAGGTAAGTTCATACTAATCTCTAGCCGGTGGGGAAACCCACCGGCGTTTTTATATACGCATTAAAATTAGGTGCAGAATTAGATGTTCTTGATTTTAGGTGCAGCTGTAAACTATTAAAGAATAACTACTTATAGAAAAGAGAAAAACCCCCGAAGGGGGTTTATCGGGGGTTTTGCATTATTGTTAAATACGCCTGTAATTATAGGCTCAAACTTATATACAAGCGTATAACGCATTTTTGATGTCACTCATTTACGCTAGGAATCACTTGTATGCAGTCGTGTGCAGGTGCAGGAATAGGTGCATAATTTGTCACATTATAGCAATCAACAGCCAATGCCATTTGAAGATTAGCAGGCGTAATTACATCATAATGCCGGTTAGCAATTTCTTTAGAGTGGCCAAGCCAAGTATCAACGACGTGTTCTGGAAAAGCGTTTTTAAGATCAGTGGAACAGGAGCCGCGCATATTAGTCGGCAGCGCAGATACTGGCTCCAATCCAGCAGCTTTAATGATGCGGTTTAGACCTAATAACAACGTCTGCCCTCCAGATTGCACATATTCGCGTTTGTGGGCCCATGGCGCCCCGTCTAGTATATAGACGCCCTCCGGGCGGTCGGGCCTACAAAGGGCGCGTAGGGCCCTTAAAACGCGAGGAAACAGGGGTATTGTTCTGCGGTCTTTTCCCGGGTGGTGTTCTGTCTTTGGACTTCTAAATGTAAAAAGACCGTTCTTAAAATCGACGCCAGACCATTCTGCAAATAACGCCTCTTCTGGTCGCATTCCAGCATAACGCAGCAATGCTATTAAAGTTTTCCATTGTGGTGTTGGAGCAGCTTCTATTAGTTTATCAGTATACTCGGTCGTAATGTACTGCTTCTGCCGCTGTACTACATTCGCAACTCTTACAGCCCTAAATGGATTACTACGGGCTGTGTACTCGCAGTCGATTGCATAATTAAAAACAGCCTGTGCGTGCTTCATCAACTTGTTAACTGATATAGGAGCCAATGCGTTATCAGTAACCAGATATGATAAATACGCGGTGGCTTCTTTTTTAGTAATGCTGTCTAGATCAACGCCTTTAAAGTATTTTACCAGCCAGTCGTGTTCGTGTGTACGGCGTTTAAGAGTAATCTTTTTCCAAGTTGGTTTTTTGGATTCCAGGAACTCTTCAGATACTACATCAAAAGTGTGACACTTCGGCAATGGTGCCAATAGACCGGATCGCTCAAAACGAGCGCGTAGGTCTTCTGGCATAGATGCCAGCCAGTTAGTTAAAATGCGGTCTGGCTCCCCGGTTTTCTCCTGTGTTAAAATACGCTCTACCATATTCATAATGGTCTGCGCCTGCTTCTTATCTCCGGTCGCCAGTGTTAAGTAATGCGGGGCTTTATCTTTATAGAATTTAATCTGATATTTACCCGTCTGTTTAAGTATTAAACTCGCCATAATAATCCTCCTATCGCTGCACAGTATATTAATTATATACTAAAAGTCAAGCCCGGGTGTTCGGCCCGGGCGTTAACTTTTTACCTTTTTCTCAACCAATCTAAAACTTCATCTAAATTAAATCTAATTATGCTGTCAGTAATCTTTAGATGCGGCATTCCTTCTGCCTTCAGTTTATCAACTGTCCTTAGACTTACTTTCAGTATTTTTGCTAGTTCTAATCTCGTCAATAGCATCATCTAAACTCTTCATATAAGCATCTAATCTCTCTCTGCAAACTACAAAAGATTCATCTAATTCTTTAACTGTGTTATCGCGACGAATCTCAACTATGGCTCCATAGATCATAGTCACTACGAAGCATATAACCATAAAAACGGCTTCACTTGTCGGTATTGTTGCTATCATCATCATTGTTATATTCCTCAATTATTTGTTCTAATTTGTCAATTATTAAACCTTGCTTTTCAACCAGTTCAGACAATAGCTGGTTCTTCTTTAAAAGTTCGTCGCCCGCACAATGCTCATTATGATAAAATGTCAATAGTATACAAGCGAGTGCTACAAAAATTACTGTGGGTATCATTCTTTTACCTCATAAAAATCATCTTCTAAATCCGGTCTAAAATGTATATCTAGAACCTGTAAATATTCATTTTGTTCACCCGGGTTTATTAATCTAAAATCAATATCCACCGGGTATATGCCATAAGTTCGTTCTACTTTATAACCACCGACTCTAACCCGTCTTAGGCTGCCATCGAAGAATGTAAACTCAATATAGGCATTTCCTGGTTTGGTTGCATTTAATAGGCCGGTGGTCGTATAGTATTCAATGCCTTCCATTATTTGGCTCCGCCTAAAACTGCTAAAACTTTAGGCGTGCAGATTTTATCGCCGCAGCAATAAGATTCTATATATGCCAGCGCAGTGGCTGCGCCTGCTGGGTAGTTGTCACATTTAACTGGCATATAGGCACTAACACCATTGGGTGCTATAAAATCAGCCATAATTTTTCCATTTTCATTCTTTAAAATTGCCATCGAGTTAGCTATAGTATATTTTTCCATCTTATTTTTTCCTTATAATTGTTTAAAGTTTAATCCATAAAATAACTGCTATTGCAAAAAGAATAATGTCTGTAATCGACTCGGAATTTGCTAGTACAATTAAAAAAGCAGTTATTATAAAAATCGTTGTTAATATAGTTGTCATTATTCAAAGTTTGTAGGTAGTGTAGTAGGCTTTCGGATTTTAGGTTGCTTTTTCGGTCTGTTCTGCAGCCATTCTTGATAAGACTTATAATCGTATTCATCTCGGTAAATACGTTTAATGTTTAAATGCTCTTTTCCATCATCAGAAGTCCAGCTGCCAATTTCTACTAGAATTGGAATTTCTTTCAGATTATGATTGCTGGGGTGGTATCCAAACTTCGCCAGGTATTCAGCGCCTGCTATTTGAATCTCATCTTCAGAACCGCACTTTTTCCGGTCAATAAAATGCGTGTGACTCATAGTCCAGCCATTGGCATCTAATTCAACAGTAATGCGTAAAAACGGGTAGCCAGTGGAGGAATTAGCCCATTCAGCCCGTACAAAGTGGGCGTGGAATAACTCCCCGGGTTTAACCGGTTTAACCGACTCATTCATAAGTCGCTGCTGTTTTCTAACCGGGTGTTCTTGTTTTGGCATCTGGAATTTAGCAGCCAGATCGTTGTTCTTGTTGTCCTCGTCAATAAAAGACGCCAAATCACCATTGGCAATCGCGTTGCCAAGACTAATTTCTTCGTTCATTGTAAACCTCATTAAATTATTGTGTAACAAATTTTCAATTAGTGGTGGGGGTTAACATCACCCCCAACCTTTTTACCAGTATTATAACAAAATCGTATTAGTTATGCAAATTATAATTTAACAGCAACATATATAGCCGTTCCGACTATAATAAGCGTCGCTATCACAGCTAAAACAATAGCTGCAGTACTGGGTTCTTCAAGTTTGTCTGCGTGTTGCAGCCAGTAGTAATTTATAGTGGGCATATATCCAACTCCTTTAATAATACTTATCATAACAAATTATTCTTCAATATGCAAATCTTTAATCCGCTGTTCAAATTTAGCAGTCTCTTGTACCTTATCCGTATAAGTATCTACAATTGGCATCAATTCATCAATAGCCTTATTCAGATATAAAACGTTTTCTAGAGCTTCGTGGTTTTCATTTAATGTTATATTCTCACCCCGCTGCACATATTCATACAATGATTTTACCATATTCTTTAGGTCTTCTGCAAATCGTACAACAGCGTCTCTATAACCTTGTTTTTGCGCCTGTGTAACATCATAAATACTAATTTTCATATCAAGTCCTTTAAATAATTGTTAACTATTAAAATAACCTCTTTTCCCTCAACTCTTATAATATAACAAATTACACTAATTAGTGCAAATTGTCAAATTACGTAAACTGCTGGTAACGCGGTGCAATGCCATAACCGACAGTAATATCACCAGGAATTGAATTACGCAATTCTAATTTATAGCTGGCCGGAATAGCATCTAACGGCAGCGTCACACGGTCTTCATCTTCCGCAGGGCGTACAAAACCTCTTAAACGCTTATTACCAATAACCGGGCGTCCGCAAGACCAATTTAAGCGATTAACTACATAAGACTTCATTTTAGCCGAATCAAACGGAGTGGCTTTTCGACCCGTAATAGGCTCGCAAACTATACCCCATAAATCAGCCGCATGCACCGCCTCGTGCAGATAAACCGGAGTAGCTAAATAACCATTGTCGGTCTTTTCTACATCAGTATACTCTTTAACGGCGCCTAAATATTGTGCCATAGCTGGCTGCCACGGGTCTTCGATAACCGCGTCCTGCTGTGCACCTCTAGCCAGAACTTCAGCATCAGCGCTCAACAATAGCTGGGCCGGATTAAAGTAGCCATTGGAGTCACACATAGAATCGTACATAGCTCGTACTTCACCCCATATCTGACCGACATAAGCCGTAGTTAACAACGAAAAGACGTTCTCTTTATGCGCGGTAAAAACCCAAAAACGACGATTACCAGTATGCGAACGCAAAAACTCGGTCTCATTAGTAGTAATAAAGAATACCTGTCTAACCTTAAACGTATCAGATACATCACCATAAGCCATACGCTTTTGCCGAATACACTTAGTTAACGCGTTCTTTAGATCATCAACTTCGACCTTTTTACTGCCAGCAAACTCAGCCAGTTCAATACCAACCTTCCCGGAGCTATCTTCGATAAAGACCTTATCATCGACTAACTGCCGCAGCGTAAAACCATCACCATGCCAGCCCGTAGCACCCAAATGCATTGGATCAAATAAGCAATTCAAAAAAGTACTTTTACCTAACCCCTCACGGCCCGTTAATGCTAGAGTGTAGTCAAACTTCATACCAGGCGTTATCTGGCGTCCATAGGCTGCTAGAAGCCATTTAGTTATCGCCTCGCGTGCAAAAACCGTATCCTCAACTCCAAACGCGTCAATCAACAGTGTTTCAACGCGCTTCTTACCGTCCCACGTACAAGACTGTACGTAGTCTCTAAACGGGTTATATGCCTTCGTAGTATATAGTGCCGATAAAACAATTTTTAGGTTATCTTCTCGCACCTGCAAACCGTCATACCTATTGCAAATATCCATAATAAGCCAGCGACGAAATTCATTTTTCAGCGGGGTGTTTTCTTTCCAATCGTCAATACATCGGGTTAAACCAACATTATTCCATAGCTCATTATACCCAGCCATATTGGCATACTTTTCGTCCTGCTGCAAAATAGACTGTATTGTGATTAAATCATTAACAATTTTACCCTTTTTATCAACGCGTAAATTAACGCCGTTCATAATGATTTCATAGTTATCAGTACCGATAGCATAACCCAGCGGTCGGTCCTTCCCAGAGCGTCGCCACGCAGAGGCGATCTTATGCACTAGCTCCTCGCGGCTCCACGGCGGGTTACAAGACTGGTTCCACGACTGGCATATAGACAAAGCATCAACCGGGCTCACCTTTAAACCCCAGCATATCATATTAAAATAAGTCATAGCCGTATTACTACCGCCACAACCCTCAACTGCTATTCTATTACAAGTAGCCCAATCAGTATACTTACGCGCCTGTTCTAAACCACGCGGGTCTGAAATAATACCAGCGGAAAAAATATCCAAATCTGTCACATTATCATCAAACCCATCTTGCGCCCCTTCGGCCTGGCTGCGCACCGCGCTAGTGGCCGCTGGGCGCCTGTCAAAACTAGCAATAACTTCCATTAAAGTATTAAACTCCGCTTCAGATAACGGGTTATCTTTAAGAGCAGCTACATCACCGCATTCCGGGGTGTAGCCATAAGAGGGCGCTGTAAAAATAATACCGCCTTCACCACGCGTTTCAATTAAATCATATTCTTCTTCAGACTTAGCTATCTTTTTGTTACCAGGCAGTCTATATGCCGGATCAACAGCGTAAATAATATGCTTACCGCCACTAAAAGTGCTTTCAATATAAACCCTATCACTAAAATCTTTAATGGCCTCACAGGCTTTAGCCATAAATGCGTCATATAATTCAGGAGCATCAATATCGGTACAATGCAAATTACCGGATACTGCACCCATAACTAGACATAAAGTATTACGCCCATTGTTATTAAACTCATTAATTAACGCAGGCGCTACAATCGGTGTATGTTCATAGCTACGCCATTGTGTTGGAAAATCAACCGCTTTTTTGCAATGACCATTAGGTCTAACTTCTGTAATAGGTGTACCGTTCTCATCTCTCTTCCAAGTAATACCAAATACCGAACAACCCGCTGCTAGTAATCTCAATCCTTCTTCCAAAACCGTGTTTTCAAGTGACATATATGTTTAATTCCTTTTGACCGGCCTAATACCTTTGGCTGCTATCGCCAGTCAGTGTTAAATAGCAACCAATCATTTATATTGTTAACTATAACTCTTTTTGATTTTTTATGCAAATTATTGTTTTCGACACCTTTTAAAAAAGGAATTGGGGGTTTCTGCTACGAGCTTCCACCCCCGCATTTATGTCGAATGTCAAACGTTCATATATATAATACGAATAAGTAGACAAAATGTTGCATAAAAAACAGGAAATTTTTCAAAAAAAGTGAAAAAAAGTCAAAAAAGTCATTTAACCTAACTTTTCCGTTAATATAGCATAAAGTGTCCCGGGGTGCAAATTATGCTTTTGGCTGATATTGCCACTGTCCGTGGACAGGGTGTGGACAAGGGGGTGTCCATACGTAAACCCCTATAAAATAAGGGTTTAAATGCTTTATGGACATTGGGACGCCATGGACAGGCGTTTTCTATAGAGTAACTACAAAAAAAATATAAAAGGTAAAATAATAATTATATAAATCTTATAAAAAACACATATTTCAATGTCCCAATGTCCATAGATGTTATAATATACGTAAATATAAGGGTTTAGAGCACCTGGCTTGTGGACAGTGTGTCACATTTTTCAATGTCCATGGACATTGAAATCTATTGTCCATATAGGCAACCCTGGCTTCTGCGGAATAACCCGCCTTATTTATACGATTGACGAAATTCATATTGTTAACTATTCATTTTGCATTGGCTGCCCCTCGGGCCGGAGTAGCGTCGGCCGGGGCGCATAGAGGCGGCGCGGGGTGGGGTTGGGGCCCCACCGGGGAACGCGCCGCGTGTAGGGAGCTTGAAGGGCGACCGGCCGAGCGCAAAAGCGGCCCCCTGGGCATAGGAACACTTAACTACGTATATAATCAAAAAAAGTTCACTATTTTTACATAAAATCAGAAAAAACAGCAATAATTTCTTCTACTCATACGTATAATATATAGAAACATATAATTGTAATTATTGTCTAAAAAATGGGTGAAAACGAACTTCTTGTTTTAATAAGTAAAGCTAAAAGCATAATCAAGTCTAAACAGCCTAAAGTCTGTAGCGCTGATCTTGAAGATGCCGTCCAGTTTGGCCTCTTACGCTATCTGGAAAAATATGGAACTATTGACACGCTGACTGTAGCGTGGCTCGTATTAACTGCTTCCCGCAAGCTGATTGATATGAAGCGGCACGACAGCAGATCGGTCTCGCTGCCTTCTTCGATGCTAACAGATGGCGACGAAGCCATAGTGGATTTGGCTCTTGATAACCCTGATTTAGACGAGATTACAGGCAATTTATTATACCCAAAATAATGGTCATATTAGGCCCGAGAAGGCCCCTAGAAGGCCGCTGTAGGCCGAGTTGCAAAATGGGTATAGTTATAGGCCAATCTTGTACTGCCCCACAGACGGCCCCACAGGGCCGCACAAGGCCTGCCGGGTCCTTCCTCCCCTCAAATCGGAAGAACAGCAAGGCCAAA
>Ga0310697_10005614_pt1 | contig 12078 bp, 6 predicted proteins | sample 172DNAGHGlowgp2_FD_203883 | JGI IMG/M metagenome (GOLD analysis project Ga0310697, IMG submission 203883) | Sheep rumen microbial communities from Palmerston North, Manawatu-Wanganui, New Zealand - 1728 DNA GHGlow gp2 (v2) (version 2) | ecosystem: Host-associated > Mammals > Digestive system >... | reverse complement strand
GAAACGACCCTGAAGGGCCTCATCGACCAGAAACTGGACAAGACCACGTATGAGGCTTTCCTGGCCAACATCGCCGATGCCCAGAAGACCCTTGAAGGCCTCAAGTATGCCGACAAGGACTTCGTGCACCAGGTCGCCAGCCTGCTGAAGGACCTTGACGCGCAGGTTGCTGCGAACAAGGAGAATCTCGAGAACATCACCAAGGAAGGCGGTCTCCTGGACCAGACTCTCGTGAAGGCCAAGGAGTACACCAACGGTGAAATTTCTCGTCTCGAAGGACGTCTTGAGAAAGCTGAGAAGGCCATCGAGGACCTCACCAAGGAAGGCGGTATCATCGATCAGATTAAGGAGGACATTTCCGACCTTGAGGCAGAGGTTGCGAAAAAGCTGGATATTGCTGATTTCGATGAGTACTATAAGACTGCATACGAAAAGTATACGAAGCAGACTATCTCTGATATTCAGGACAACATCAGTGCGCTGCAAGATCTGACTGCGGGATTTCCGGAGAACAAAACCGTCAAGGAGTACATTGATGATATTGCTGCCAAGCTCGACGACTATGTCCTGACTACCACCTTTGAGAGCTTTAAGAACATTGTAGGGACCAAGTCTGAACTTGAGGACTTTGAAGGCACTATCATCGGTCGCATGAAGTCTCTGGAGGCCCTTACCGCTGGTTTTGAGAGCGGAACGATCAAGAACTATATTGACACGGAGATCGCGAAGCTCCAGAGCCAGCTCGATGAGATCACCAACGAGGAAGGCACCGGCCGTCTCGACAAGCTCGAGGATCTCGCTGCCGAGTACAAGCAGAAGGTGGACGACATCATCGCGGAACTCGAGTTCGCCGAGGGCGACCTCCAGGGTTACATCGATGACGCCGACGCCGCTACGCTGGAAAAGGCTATCGCGTACACCGACGAGCAGATTTCTAATCTCCGTGCCGAGCTCGAGACCTACATCGTGGACCTCTACAACATGGTCTTCGCCGGTCTTCAGCGCGTCCAGAGCGTCGTGTTTGTCCCGACGCACGACGACCTCAAGATCACGACCAACGTCGCCATCGTCACCCAGGATGCGGTGAACGAGGCCGGCCAGGTCGAGCGCATCGCCTACTACATGGGCCAGCCTACCGAGGTTACCTATAAGGTCACCCCGACCGAACTTGCCCCTTGGGTGGCTGATCTCGTTACCGACAAGGAACTGTCCCAGCTCTACAAGGAGTACCTGGACTGGGAGCAGCCGGCCGTCTTCTTCGATGTGAAGCCGCTTGAAACCCGTGCCGACGAAGAAGAGGAAGAGACTCCTGAACTAGAGATTATCGGCGTCACCAAGGCCGATCCCGTTTCCGGTGAAATCACCCTCGTCGTGATGCCTTGGGGCATCGCCAGCCCGGAATTCATCGCCAATGCCAACAAGCCTAGCGGCACTGTCGAACTGAACGGCGACGCCTTTGGCAACACCGCTTTTGCTGACAGCTTCCAGGGCCTGATCAACAAGTATTTGGGCGCCCACGGCTACACCCTGTCTTACTGGGATGCCGCCGAGCTCCAGGCCTACATGTTCCGCAAGCCCTACGCCGCCAGCCTGACCGTGTACTGCGCCGACGTGGACAACTGGAACCTTTACACCAGCGACGGTGACCTTTACATGGATGACTATGTGATCTTCAGCAATGAAGTGTCCAGCCCTTACAATGTGCTCTATCCGGAGACCATGACTTTCGACGTCCTTTCCGATCCGTACAAGCCCGCGCTTGACGAGGAAGGCAAGGAGATCCTCGACGAGGATGGTTTCCATGTGCTGACTAAGTCCGTCCCCGAGAAGCAGTACCTCCCGTACAGCTCGCTCCGCAACAATCCTGTGGGTGAGCTCGACAGCCAGAATCCGAAGGGCTACCGCATCGTCCTCGACCAGGCCCAGCCGGCGGTTTCCGTCAATGGCAGCGAGCCTATGCTCATGGAGGAGGCTTCCGAGAAGTTCGGCGGTCTGTACTATCCGATCTACTACATCGAGCCCGTGAAGTTCACGGTTGCCCAGGGTACCGCCACCGCCGAGGTGAACGAGAAGAACTTCGTCTTCACCCAGCCTGAGGGCGGATTCGAGGAGGATATCCAGTTCGAGGAAGACGGTCCTACCTTCGACGGCTACATGGTTGCTCCTCAGTATGTTGAGAAGTATGCCGAGGTCGAAATGAGCGCGGAAGCTCCCGCTTCCCAGCGCAAGCTCGCCATCGGTAACATCATCGACGGTACGTACACCTTCACTTCCTTCCTCGGTTCCTTCAACGCTGTCGGTCAGGTTGAGATCACGCCCGCCCTCGGCGAGGTGGATGTCGACGCCGAGATCGTCTGGACCTATAAACTGGATGCTGACACGGACCACAACCGCTTCTATGAGACCGGTGAAGAGCCTACCGTTTACAGCCGCAAGAACCTCGTCGTGAACATCGACGCCGAGGACATGGCTTATATCGACAAGAACCTGGACATCCAGCTCGACGACTTCGCCGGCAAGGATCCCAAGTCCTACACCATCACCACCACCGATGCTGAGGGCGAGGTCATTGACGTGAAGGGTCAGGTTTACTTCCCGGGCGAGCACCCGATCAAGATCACGGCCGACGGCAAGCTCACCATCGACATCGAGGGCTTCGAGTTTGACAAGGTTTATAAGATCGTTGCCGTGTACGAGCTTCCGGATGCTACGATTACCGTGAACGGCACCATCACCACGATCGACCGTTCCCGTGAGACCGTTGTCATCCCTGCTTACGAGTACACCTTCGACATCAACGAGTTCGACGAGGAGACCGGCTTCGGCTTCACCGAGGACAAGAAGTATCATTGGGAGTCCACTCCGATGCATGCTCCGATCTTCGAGGCTTTCGTTAACGGCGGTGTCGTCAATGTCAAGGAGAACATCGACTTCGCGTTCAACGCCGACCAGGCCAAGTTCAACACGGCCGAGCTCATTGACAAGATTGCTCCTGGTGATCCGGCCGGTGACGCTCAGTATGTCCAGATTGCCAACAACGGCATCTACGGTTACTGCGACCTGACCGCTGCCCAGCTCAAGGAAATCAACACCGGTGTGCAGGATGAGAACGATCCTTACATGTTCAAGGGTAAGAAGCTCGTCCGTTACATCACCACCTACATCGGTGAGACCGTTGAGATCCCGTTCTACTTCAACTACCGTGTCCCGGCTTACGACTTCCTGCACCAGACCAACTTCACCTTCAACGACGGTAACTGGTATGGCATGGCTTCGCCGAAGTATGTCCTCAACAAGCGTTCCCTGCAGAAGTACGATGTCGAGTACATGAACATCCCGGCCCTCGCCTTCAACATCATTGATGCGAAGAACCGCTTCTTCAACTACAAGGATGTGGTTACCGCCACCGACGCCAACTACTTCTACGATAAGAACCTGAAGATCAACTTCTTCTACACGGGTCCTGATCCGGTCGACGCTACTCCGCTTGAGTCCCAGAGCGCTACCGCTGAGCTCACCAAGTACGGTGACCTCTGGTTCGACGCCAACGAGGAAGCTGCCGAGTGGCAGGTTGTCGAGGCCGACAACTTCGAGCACACTGTGTTCTACTATCGTTCCACGCGCGACGCTATCCCGATGTACGGTACTCTCGATATCGTGTCCGACGGTGTCCGCTTCCGGATCCCGACCTCCTTCGAGGCTGAGAACGGCGGCAAGTACATCGCCAAGCAGGATTACTCCGACTTCGAGCTCCGTGCCTGGAAGCCGTTCTACGTCCCGACCTACGACCAGACTCTCTACATTGACCTTGACGAGCATGGCAAGTACACCCTCAACGTTCTCGAAGGCCTGCAGTTCTTCGATGGCCGCCAGGTTGCTGCCAGCACCCCGGTGAATGAGGTGAAGACTCCGTTCGTGGAGGGTGTTTACAGCCTGGCTGACTTCAACAACGGTACCAAGGCTTACTTCCGTCCGATGCTCGGCGAGGTGAACAACAATGGTACGAAGGTCTGGAGCTGGCTTGTCGGTAATGCCAACGAGTCCGGTACCAGCATGGTTCCTGGCGCTGCCGCCAACGGTTATTACAACGGTGTCACCTCTTGGGAGGCCTACGACCTGCAGACGAAGAACTTCGTCTTCGACAAGAGCTCCGGTGTCCCGGTGGATCTCCGCCGTCTGATCGAGGTCAACGAGCAGAATTACGTGATGACCTTCGACTACAACAGCCAGATTCAGTTCTCCAACACGGCCGAAGTCAGCTTCAGCTTCGACTTCCAGTCGCCTTGGCAGAAGTTCGACAAGCCGTTCAACGTGGTTGTCGTGATCCGTGGTCTCGATGCTCAGTAATCGACTGCTGAGTCCAGTATGAATCGGGCCGGTTCCTTCGGGGACCGGCTCTTTTTTTATTGCTCCTTTCTTGTTAACTTTGTGTTGGTTTTGTACAGGAATTCTATGATGAAAAAGTTTGCTTTTCTCTTTACAGCGCTTTTCTGCACGTTTGTTTCTCTGAATCTTTCAGCCATGCGGGATTCGGATGCTCCCGGAAGCAAAGTCATTACCGTCCAGGCTGGCGGTTTTCCCGGTTACGGCGGGTTGGTGTCCGGGAATGTCGCCATCACGCGGCTGGGATCGGCAGCCCATCTGTATGGAGGGCTTCAGGCCGGTGCGAATTTCCGGATCGGCCATGCCACGGATGCAAAGAAACTGGATCTTTCCGTGGCTCCCCGTTTTGTTCTCGGGTTTAATTTTTCACGGGTCGTCGAATTTCATGCCGGCGCCTTTGCCGGAGTGGCCGCGCAGCGTTTCAATGACAGGAAGATGGATCTCCAGTTCTCTTACGGCGGTTTCGGCGGTTTCCGGTTTAATGTCAGTCCTTCCGTGGGCCTTCTCCTGGAAGGTTGCTACAGCCCCTGTCTTCCGTACACGCTCGCCGGGCTGGCTTTCCGTTTCTAACTCTGATTGAAAGACATAGAAAAAGAATTGGCCGGGTCTCCTCCCCAAGAGACCCGGCCGGTATATAAAACGAACTTAACAAATAGACATCAATTGGATTTGATGTCCATGGCAAAGTTATAATCTTTTAGGATACTGTGCAAGTTTTCTGACAATCTTTTATAAAATAAAAATTCTTAGTTTAAATCTAAAAGTTTTTAGATTCTTCGCTACGCTCAGAATGACAGAGAGTTGCGCTCAGAATGACAGGGAGTTACCCGTTCCGGTATTCGGACGGGGTCATGCCGGTGTGGGCCTTGAAGAACTTGTAGAAGACAGACTGGTTGGGGAAGTGGAGCTGGAAGACGATCTCCTTGATCGCAAGATTCGTGTATTTCAGCAGGTTCTTCGCTTCCAGGATGACGAATTCGTCGATCCATTCGGGAGCCGACTTGCCGGAGGCCTGTTTGATGAGCTTTGAAAGGTACTTGGGCGTGAGGCACAGTTTGTCGGCATAGAAAGCCATGCCGCGTTCGGAGCAGTGGTGCTCGTTGACGAGGGCGATGAACTGCTCGAAGATCTGGTTCAGGCGGGCGCTGTGCTGCGTATTGGCTTTCTTCCTGGCTTCGTCCACCTGATGGGCCCATACGTCCGTGGACAGGTAGGTAAGTGAAGTCAGCAGGGAGCTGATGATTTCTTTCTTGTTCGTGAAGGGGGCCTTTACCACTTTCTTCGCCAGGTTGAAATAGTCGTTGGCCAAGGACATCTGGAATTCGTCCAGGGTGATGCAGGGGTTGTCCAGCAGGCGCATGCTGTCCTGGAAGACTTTCAGGAAATCGAACCGGATGCCGGACATGAACTCCTTGGAAATCAGGACGAAGATGAGTTCCATATCCCCGATGCGGTCGGCCTTGTAGTCCGACACCTTGACAATGTTCCCGGGCACCTGGATCAGGAGGGACTTCTCCCGGACCTCGTATGAGTTCAGGTTGACGTCCACGGTAAAGTGGCCTTTCTTGAGGTAGAAGATGATGAAACCGTCGAAACGGACCGGATACTGGAGCATTTCGAGGATGGCCTCGCTCTGTTCCACGTCCTTTCCGCTTACTTCGCCGAGGATGAAATCTTCGCCGATGCCCTGTTCTTCGATGTACGGGGCCAGTGCCTTGATGCGCTTGAGGCTGATGGTTTGGGGATTGTCGTTCATTTCCTTTCTTCGCTTTTTGCAAATATAGGTAAATTTCTTTATTATTTGCATAACATCGTATTTTTCTACCAAAATAAATATTTTAAGGAATAGTTGTTCACTAAATAGGCAAATAGTGGCAATATCTTTGCACGATTAATCGACCAAAAGAAAATAGTGACAAAATGTCAAAAGGTAGAAACAAGCAAAGATTAGCCATCCTGGCAGCCGGGCTCCTGACGCTCATGCCGGCCGCTGCGCAGCAGCGACTCACCCTGGATGACTGCCGGGAGATGGCCCTGCAGGCAAGCAAAGACCTGGAACAGGCCCGCACGCAAGTGGAGATGGCCGGTTACGACCGGAAGATCGCCCTGGCGAATTATTTCCCGAACGTTTCCGCGACGGGCGCGTATATGTACAACAACCGGGACATCGCCCTGGTCGATGAGTTCCAGTCTTCGATGCTCCAAAGTGCCGGTTCCCTCATGCAGGGCGTGATGGAAGGAGCTGCTGCATCCATGCAGGAGCAGGTCTCCGGCGCCATGTCCCAGGCCATGACCGGTACGATGACCCGGCTGATGACGGCGATCCAGTCGAATCCCGCCCTCGCGCAGGAATACATGTCCAGCCCGATGTGGCAGACCGTGCTGGGGATGCTGCAGAACATGGACCCGTCTTCCCTGATGCAGCTTCAGCTCCCGGATATCTCCGAACCGGTGAACGCCATCGGCGCGGACATCGACAAGGCCCTGCATCCGGACCTCCACAACATCTGGCTGGGGGTGGTGAGCGTCCAGCAGCCGGTGTTTACCGGCGGTAAGATCGTGTATTCCAACAAGATGGCTGCCTTGGCAGAGGATTTGGCGCAGTCCCGTTACGACCTTGAAGAGACGAAGGTCGTGCTGGATGTGGACCAGGCTTACTGGCAGATCGTCTCCATCGCCGGGAAAAAACGCCTCTCCGAATCCTACGCGGACCTCCTGCATGCCCTCCAGGCCGATGTGGACGCCTCGGTCCGGGCCGGTGTCATGACCGAATCCGACGCCCTCCAGATCAAGGTCAAGGTCAACGAGGCCGAGATGCTCCGCACCAAGGCCACAAACGGGCTCACCCTCGCGAAGATGCTGCTGTGCCAGCGCATCGGCCTTCCCCTGGACAGCGAGATCGAACTGGCCGACGAGAACCTGGACGTCATCTGGGCCGACCGTCCCGAAACCCGCAGCCTGGACCTGGCTTCCCGCCTCTATGACGCGAAGGCGAAGGTCACCCGTGCCGACGGACTTCCCAAGGTGGCCCTCACAGCCAACTGGATGGTATCCAACCCGAACGCTTTCAACGGCATCCAGAACACTTGGAACGGAGGAATGCTCAATGCCGGCGTGATGGTGAACGTCCCGCTCTTCCATGGGCTCGAAAACATGAACAAATACAAGAAGGCGAAGGCCGAGGCCTCCCTGTACCGTACGCAGCTCGAGGAGGCTAAACAGATGATCCAGCTGCAGGTCACCCGGGAAAGGAAGGCCTATGACGAGGCCCTGGAGAAACTGTCCATGGCGCAGGCGAACCTCGAGAGCGCCGAGGAAAACCTCCGCACCGCCACCGTCGGCTTCGAGGCCGGTGTCATTTCCACGGCCACCGTCCTTTCCGCCCAGACCGCCTGGCTCTCCGCCCACAGCGACTGTCTGGACGCCGGCACGGAGCTTCAGATGGCCGCTGCCGCGCTGCGCCAGGCCGAAGGAACAAGATAATCATAAAAACGAAATACGCATTATGGCAAAGAAGAATTACAATCTGCTGATCGGCATCAGCGCCCTGGTGGGCATCGTGCTTGTGATCGCTTTCGTGGGATACCTCGTGAGCAAACCCCGTCCGCATGTGATCCAGGGTGAGACCGAGGCGACGGAATACCGGGTTTCCTGCATGGTGCCCGGTCATGTGACGGAACTCTACGTCCGGGAGGGCCAGACGGTCCACCGGGGCGATACGGTCGCTTTCATCGATTCCCCGCAGGTGCGGGCGAAGCTGGCACAGGCCCAGGCGGCCCGCAGCGCGGCGCAGGCGCAGAGCGCCAAGGCCCGGAACGGGGCCCGGCAGGAGCAGATCGCCGGGGCCTATGAGCTGTGGCAGCAGGCGCTGGTGCAGGAAGACGTGATGAAAAAGTCCTTCGACCGCGTGCAGACGCTCTATGACCAGAAGGTGATCTCCGCCCAGAAATACGACGAGACCAAGGCCAAGTACGACGCTGCCGTCGCGCAGGCGAAGGCCGCCCGGAGCCAGTACGACATGGCCCTCAGCGGGGCCCGCAGCGAAGACAAGGCCGCCGCGGCCGCCCTGGTCCATCAGGCCGACGGGGCCATCCGGGAGGTGGATTCCTACCTCCAGGAGCTGTACCTGGTCTCCCCGGCCGACGGGGTGGTCTCCAACGTCTATCCCCGGCAGGGCGAACTCGTGGGCCAGGGCTCTCCGGTCGCGACCGTGACCGACCTGTCCGACCTCTGGTTTACCTTCAACATCCGCGAAGACGAGCTCCACGGCATGCAGACGGGGGATGAACTGACCGTGAAGGTGCCCGCCCTGGACGGCGCGACCCTGAAAGCGAAAGTGAATTACATGGCGGTCCGGGAGTCCTATGCCACCTGGAAGGCGACCAAGGAGACGGACCAGTACGACGCGAAGACCTTCGAGGTGCGCGCCGTGCCCATGGAAACCGTGTCGGGACTCCGTCCCGGAATGACTGTTCTCGTTGTGAAATGACCTTCCTGGAAAAAATAGACAAAGTCATCCGGCGGGAAATCCGGATCTGGGCCCGGCGCCCGATCTATTTCCTGGGATCGGTGGCGGTGATGGCCTTCTGCACGGTCTTTTACCTGACCTTCCTGCAGGAGGGCGTCCCGTCGGACGTGCCCATCGCCGTGGTGGACCGGGACAACAGCTCCATCTCACGGAATTTCTGCCGGCAGCTGGACGCCACGCAGCTCGGTAAAGTGGTGCATTACAGCACTTTCGCCGAGGCGGAGGCCGACCTCCAGGGCGGCCGCGTGACGAGCATCTGCCTGATCCCGGAGGGCTTCGCCCGGGACATCCAGGCGCAGCGGCAGCCCACGTTCAGCTTCTACATCAACGGCCTGTACTTCCTGGGCGGCTCGCTCGCCTGGAAGGACATCCTGACGATGGTGAACCTGACGGCCGGTGCCGTGCAGCGGGAGGTCCTGCAGATGAAAGGCGTCCCGGAAAGCCAGATTTACGGCCTCCTGCGGCCGGTGGACATCGACATTCACCAGATCGGGAACCCCACGATGAATTACGGGGCCTATCTCGCCAACATGATGATTCCGGGCATGCTGCAGATGGTGGTGATCATCGTTCTCATCTACTCGCTGGGCGCGGAGCTCAAGTACGGGACGAGCCGGCATCTGCTGGAGGCCGTGGACCATGACATCTACGCGGCCGTCAGCGGAAAAATGGCCCTGTACACCGTCCTGTTCACGCTCATCGGCTGGACCATCGAAGTGATCCTGTACAAGTGGATGCATTTCCCGCTCGCGGGAAGCCTTTGGCAGATGCTGCTCGGCTGCTTCCTGCTGGTCGTGGCCTCCGAAAGCGTCGCCGTCCTCATCATCGGCTGCGTGCCGGTATGCCGGTTCGCGCTTTCCATCGGCGCGCTGTACAGCGTCCTGGGCCTGTCCCTGACCGGTTTCACCCTGCCTGTCGAGGCGATGCCGGCCGGACTGAGGGGACTGACGGCGATGTATCCGCTCCGGCACTATTATGACCTGTACGTGCAGGTGGGCATCTTCGGCAGCGGATTCGGCGAGTGGTATCCGCAGGTGATCGCGCTGCTTCTGTTCTGTTTCCTGCCGTTCCTGGTGCTTCCGCGCCTGGGAAGGGCCTATACCTATCTGGATTATGAAAGGAATTGAGTACGCCAGACAGTGGGTGCGGGATGCCCTGGGCATCTTCAACCTGGAGCTGAGGAACATCCTCCACGACGGCGGCGTGATGATCATCTTCGTGGTGGCGGGCTTCCTGTACCCGATCCTGTATAATTTCGTCTATCGGAACGGCATCCTGGAGGATACGCCCATCGCCGTGGTGGACGACGCCGCCTGCAGCGACACCCGCCGGATGATCCGGGAGATGGATGCGACGCGGGAGATAAATATCGCCTGGCGGTGCACGGACATGAACGAGGCCAGGACCCTCCTGCAGCAGCGGAAGGTCAACGGCATCGTGTATTTCCCCGCCGACTTCGGCGACCGCCTGGCCGCGAAGGAGACGGCGACCTTCAGCATCTATGCCGACATGAGCAGCTTCCTCTACTACAAGAACCTCCTCATGGGCAGCGAGTTCGTGATGCTGCACGAGATCAACTCCATCAAGGTCGAGCGCCTTTCCCTGGACGGCCTGACGGACCAGGAGGCCGATGCGACCGTGAATACGGTCCGCTACGAGGACATCAACCCGTACAACCGGGCATTCTCCTACAGCATCTTCCTCATCTCGGCCATCCTCATGCTCATCATCCAGCAGGTGATGTTCTACGGGATGGGCATGTCCGTGGGGACGATGCGCGAGGAGAACCGCAGCTTCGCCTCGCTGCCGGACACCTATTCCGGCCGCGGCGTGGGCCGGGTGGTCCTGGGCAGGGGAGCAGTGTACTGGCTGCTGTTCATGGCCATCGGCATCTATGTATGCTGCATCGTCCCGGCGATGTTCGGTTTTCCCCAGCGGGGAAGTTTCGGGAACATCCTGCTGCTCCTGGCCCTGTTCGTCACGGTTTGCGTGTTCTTCTCGATGACCTGGACAACGCTCGTGACGCGGCGGGAATCGGCCTTCCTGCTATTCCTGTTCATGTCGCCGGTGCTGGTGTTCCTGACCGGGTTCAGCTGGCCGACGACGGCTTTTCCTGCCTTCTGGAAGTATTTCTCGTACTTGTTCCCCTCCACCTTCGGGTGCCAGGCGTTTATCAACATGAACACGGCGGGCGCCCCGCTCCCGGTCGTCGCCCCGCAGCTCCGGGCCCTTTGCATCCAGGGCGGCGTGTACTACATCCTCGCCTGCGTAGCGGTGTATGTGGAGAATTTCGCCCTGAAAAAGGGCCTCGCCCATCCACTTTAGAGGCTGTGGAATCCACTTTTCGAGCCCCTCCGGCGCTATTGCAACTGATAGGTAATCAGATGGTTGGCGTCAAGAGGGGCTTTGCCGTGTCCACTTTTGCCGGAAAAGTGGAATACCGGACGGGGTTTGTCCGTACTTTTGTATCGTCCGGCACTGTCCGGAACCACAGAAAGACACAACCATTCACAAACCCTTTATGAAAAGATTCGTTGTTTTCGTAATGATGCTTCTGTCCGTAGCCGCCTACGCGCAGAAGCGGGCCGTTACGGGAACGGTGACGGACGGGTCCGGCTATCCGGCGATCGGCATCACGGTCATGGAGCAGGGCACCCGGAACGGCACCGTGACCGATGCGGACGGCCGTTATTCCATCACGGTCTCCGGTCCCCAGGCCGTCCTCGTGTATGAGGCGCTGGGTTACGGGACCGTCTCCGAAACGGTGGCGGGGCGTTCCGTCATCGACGTAACCATCCAGGAGGAAGCCCTCGCGCTGGATGCCGTCGTGGCCATCGGCTACGGTTCCGTCCGCAAGAAGGACCTCACCACGGCCGTGTCCATCGTTTCCACCGAGGATGCCGCCCTCCGGCCCGTTTCTGAGGCTTCCGGCCTCATCCAGGGCAAGGTCGCGGGTGTCCAGGTCCAGCAGACCTCCGGTCTTCCGGGCTCGGGCATGACCGTCCGCGTGCGCGGCAACAGCTCCATCGCCTCGTCCAATGACCCGCTCTACGTCGTGGACGGCGTTCCCGTGGGCGAAGGTTCCTACGCCATCGCGTACCTTTCCCCGAACGACATCGAGACGATGCAGATCCTCAAGGACGCCTCCTCCGCCGCCATCTACGGCT
>Ga0310697_10005613_pt1 | contig 12079 bp, 4 predicted proteins | sample 172DNAGHGlowgp2_FD_203883 | JGI IMG/M metagenome (GOLD analysis project Ga0310697, IMG submission 203883) | Sheep rumen microbial communities from Palmerston North, Manawatu-Wanganui, New Zealand - 1728 DNA GHGlow gp2 (v2) (version 2) | ecosystem: Host-associated > Mammals > Digestive system >... | reverse complement strand
TATATCATTTGATGTCAACCCTTCCTTGCTACTGATATGCCTGAAAGAGTCGCTTGTGATGTTCTTCTGCTTTGTGTCGGTATAGTAAATGCCATTATATGTAGCGACCCATAATATTCCGTTTTTGTCAATAGCCAAGGAGTTTATTCTACTTTCCGATGTGCTGCTGGTCAGGAAACCCTTTTCTTTTCTCTTCCCATTTTCTTTATACGCCATCACCAGTCCTTGTTCCCATGTTGCTATCCATGTGCGCCCAGTCTGGTCGCTGATACTGTCGGTATGCACAGCATTAGAGGCAATTGTTTCTGTTTGTACGATATTACCATTTTCAGGAAATAGCCTGAACATCTTTGTACTTTTCGTGCTGACAATAATACTCCCGTCCTCTTCTTTGAAGAGGTTTGTAATATAATTAGTCTTTTCACCTCTATTATTAGGATCGGGCAGCAGAATGGTGGTATTAGCCAGGTCGCTTTGGGAAATCCTTACTATACCGGCATCTTCCTGACCAATCCAGATATTACCATCTCGGTCCTGATGGATATTTATAAGATAGTTTGAGTTGATTATCGGGTGCTGGTCATTGGCAGAGTAGTGTTCCGTCTGTCCGATCTTTGGATCATATATAAATAGGCCATTGCCATAGGTGGCGATGTAGAATCTGCCGTCATCGCCCTTGATGGTGGCGAAGTTGCGTTTACGGGCAACATTATATCCGCTGTCGTGTATAAGATCGAATACCTTCACATCTCCCTTTTGAGGAAACAGCCACAGCTTTCCGTTTCTGTCCGACACCCATATATTACCATCTATCTGGTCTAATGCAATACCGTAGTTCATCTGCCATGCTACGGGTTTCTCGAATTTCAAGGTGTTACAGTCCATCGCTATTACTGACGTACGAGTCATTATAATCCATTTGTCCTGCCATATAAAGTTGCCGTTAATTCCTCCCATATTCCCGAATTCTGCAGGAACGGATGTCTGACCCACCTCTTTTCCTTTTAGATTATAGATCAGCACACGGTTGTCTCTCGTCAGGAAGAAGCATCTGTCTTTCCATGAGTTCCACGTCATAAAGTCACCATCCTTCACTATCTGTACGAACTCATTTTTATCATCGGTTCTAAGCAGGCCATGGTCTGTAAGTGCCCATACATGTCCCTCGGCATCGGCACGCAGTCGCTTGATACGGCTTTTTGGCAGACTTCCGTTTCCCCGGGTATAGTCCCTGCACTCGAACTTGCCATTACGATATGTCACATGGCGGATGCCTGCCTTAGCCTCATACATCCAGATACCGTCTTCTTCTGTAATAAAACGTTCGAAGGTTTTATGAGGGTCACACGCACCATAATAATTAGTAAAGCTTCCTCGTTGAAGGTCATAACAGGCATAGTTGAATGTGGCAGTTCTTATCCACATCAGGTTGTTCTTCTCATCCAAATGGATGGTTCCCACGTTTCCTATGGTATGGTCGTGACCATCTCCCAGAGTCTGCAGATTCATAAATGAATAGCCGTCATATCGGCAGAGACCGTTGGACGTGCCCAGCCATATATATCCGGTTTTATCCTGTATCATATCGTTGATATGGTTGGACGGTAGTCCGTCACGGGTAGTGATGCTCCTTCCCGTCAGTTTTACTTCTGCCATTATTCCTGTCGACAAAAACAGGAGCATGAGCATTATAACTTGCTTGTATTTTAGTTTGTAGAATGCCATAATTAGACTGTTTCGGTGCAAAGGTATGCAATTTTGGTCAAATATCCAAGAGTTTGAACAAAAAAACAACTTTATTAATAATGTAAGGATTACTTTTGCAACCGAAAACCGACGTGAGTCGTTCTACTAAAACAAATCATCCATACTTAGTTAAATTGGTTAGTTAGTTAATATTAGTTAGATTAGTAATTTTGGCGTACAAATAGGTATTTAGTTTCCAAGGTATAAGATTGTTGAAGGTACAAAAAGAGAAAAGAGAACATTATTAATGTAATTATAAACAATTAAGTTAAACTAACAAAAGTGTATTTATGAAACTAAAGCTAAGAAGAGTCTCACTGACTTTAATGATGATTCTGCTTGCTACGATAGCGTCTGCACAGTCAGAGCTCCGTGGTGTAGTAGTGGATCAGGAAGGTGAGCCTGTGATTGGTGCCAGTGTTTTGGTAGTAGGCGCGAAAGTTGCCACGGGTACGGTAACGGACTTCGATGGTAATTTCATCCTGAAAGCAAATCCTGGTACTAAGTTGAGAATTTCTTTCGTAGGCTACAAGACAGCAAACGTGGAAGCCAAGAATGGCATGCGCGTAGTGCTGGAAGAGGAAGCTACCATGCTGAAAGGCGTGGAGATTGTGGCTTATGGCGTTCAGAAGAAGGTGACGGTAACTGGTGCTCTCTCGAGTGTGAAGAACGAGGATCTGACCCGTACACCTGTATCTTCAGTTAACAACGTACTCGCTGGTCAGCTCTCGGGTGTAACCACCGTACAGTACTCTGGTGAGCCTGGTAGCGATGCTGCCTCTATATTCGTTCGTGGTCAGGGTACATGGGCTGACTCCGCTCCACTTATTCAGGTTGACGGTGTTGAGCGTACCATGGGTGATATTGACCCTGAGGACATCGAGAGCATTACCGTACTGAAAGATGCGTCTGCCACAGCCGTTTTCGGTGTACGTGGTGCTAACGGTGTAGTACTTATCACCACCAAGCGTGGTCAGGAAGGCAAGGCAAAGATTGATATCACTACATCTTTCTCTGCTCTTACACCTACCAAAATGCTTGAACTGGCAAACTCATATGAATATGGAACATTCTTCAACCAGATGCAGCGCAACGATTTCGACTTCTCTTCAGGTGAGACATTCACCCCGATGTTCTCAGACGAGCTCCTGCAGAAATTTCAGGACGGCAGCGATCCTATTCGTTTTCCAAACATGCGTTGGAACGAGTATATTATGAAAAATGTAACACTCCAGACTAAGCATAACATAAACATAAGCGGTGGTACTAAGTCTATGCGTTACTTTGTCAGTGCAGGATTCATGACCCAGGGCGGACTCTTCGAAGAGTTCGATGGCGATGATTTCCACTACGACTATCGCTACAACCGCTTTAACTATCGTACCAACCTCGACTTGGATGTTACACCTACCACTACTCTCTCCTTCAACGTAGCTGGTACAGTAGACAACGCACAGAAGCCTCGTACCAGTCAGGGCGCATCAGGTATGATTATGGCCATGACTCAGTCTACACCATTCTCAAGTCCTGGTATCGTTGATGGCAAACTTGTAACAGCAGCTACAGATTATACAGACATCACCCTACCTTTCATTGGCGGTAGCGCTATGACCTATTACAGCAGTGGTGGTACTGGTGGTTTCTATAAGAACAATAACAATAAACTCCAGATGGACCTCCAGCTTCAGCAGAAGCTCGATTTCATCACCAAGGGGCTGCAGGTTAAAATCAAAGGATCGTACAACAGCAACTTCTATGAGCAGAAGGGTGCTTCTGTAGGTCGTGCCACTTATACTCCTGTTATTCAGGATAATGGAACAATTCTCTACCGCAAGGACGGCGAGAACACTCCTCCTTCTTACGAGCAGTCTACCTCCAAGGGCCGTGACTGGTATTTCGAGGCCCAGTTGAACTATAACCGCACATTCGGCGAGCACACAGTTGGTGCACTCGTGCTCTACAACCAGAGCAAGGAGTACTATCCTTCAACCTATAGCGATATCCCTCGCGGATACGTTGGACTGGTAGGTCGTGTTACTTACGACTGGAAGAACCGTTACATGGCAGAATTCAACATAGGTTACAATGGATCAGAGAATTTCCACCCTGATCGTCGTTATGGTACATTCCCTGCAGGTTCTATCGGCTGGGTAGCTAGCGATGAGCCTTTCTTCAAACCATTGAAGAGTGTGGTAAGTTTCCTGAAGCTCCGTGCTTCATGGGGTCTTGTAGGTAACGATAAGATTGGTGGCAGCCGATTCATGTATCTGTCAGACCCATACCTCTACAGCACAGCTATGGCTGCACGTAATGGTTATGCTTATAACTTCGGTATCGAGAACTCTACTCTCTATCCCGCTTACTATGAGGATGTAAACAACAAAAACAACCCCGACCTGACCTGGGAGAAGGCCTTCAAGCAGGACTATGGTGTTGACATCAATTTCCTCGACGATCGTCTGCGCGCTACATTCGATTACTATAAAGAGCATCGTACAGACATCCTGCTACGCGACTATACAGCTCCTGCTATAGTAGGTTTCCTGCCTCCTTACTCTAATCTTGGTATTGTTGACAGCTGGGGTTGGGAGCTTTCACTGAAATGGAACGATAAGATAGGTAGCGACTTCCGCTACTGGGCTACAGTAAACATCTCTCATAACCAGAACGAGATTATCGAGAAAAAAGAGGCTCCACTGAATAATGAATATCAGTACGAGAAGGGACACCGTATTGGCTCTCGTTATATGTATCAGTTCTTCCGTTACTACGATGCCGACACTCCACGTCTTTACGAGGAGACCTTCGGACAGCCATACCCAAAGCAGCTTGTTGACTTGAAGGATGGTGACGCAGTATTTGTTGACCTCGATGGCAATGGTTATATCGACGAGAATGATAAAACCCGTGATTTGGGATATACTGACGACCCAGAGTTCCTGGCAGGTCTGAATGCCGGCTTTGCATGGAAAGACTTTGAGTTCAACATGCAGTGGACAGCCGCTTGGAACGTATCACGTGTTATCAGCGACGTATTCCGTTATCCGTTCCTCGATCGTACTACTAAAGATCGTGGTGGATTGTTGAAGTATCATCTTGACAACACATGGAACCCAGAGAATCCTGGTCAGGACTACGAGTACCCACGTGCAACATGGACCAATGGTACTACTAATAACTATCAGGACTGCGCTCTTTATGAGAAGGATGCCAAGTACCTCCGTCTGAAGACTTTGATGATAGCCTACAACATGCACTTCCCATTTCTTAAGAAGTTGGGTATCAACCGTGCACAGCTGGCTCTCAGCGGTTATAACCTGCTGACCTTTACTCCTTATATCTGGGGTGACCCCGAGACTCGCGCAAGCTCATCTCCTTCTTACCCACTCCAGAGAACTTACACAGCAAGTCTGAAACTTAATTTCTAAAGAGAAATGAAACTTAATATTAAAAATATAATAGGTGTAGCCCTGCTCTCTTTAGGTCTGGGCGCCTGCACCGATACCGTCAAGTTTGGCGACAGTTTCCTTGAAAAAGCTCCTGGTGGTACGGTTACTGCTGATACAGTATTCAATAACCCGGAGTACACGCGTAACTTCCTGGCTGGTATTTATGCTACGCAGTATTATAATCTTCCAACAAACTCAACAAATAGTGCTCCTCAGTGTCAGAACTACTGGAAGGGAATGCCCGATGCACTTGGAGATGATTTCCATCTGCTGTTCAACAATACCACCGTATTCGGTAAGTACTACAATGGTTCGCTCACCTCTGCTATCGACGGCAATAAGAACGGAAACATCTATCCATATACTAACGAGTATATTTGGGAAAATATACGCCACTGCTGGATACTTATAGAGAATGTGGACAAAGTGCCCAATATGACAGATGCTGAGAAGGAACGTCTTAAGGACGAGGCTCGCTGTCTGATGTCGTATGCATATTTTATCGCTTTCCGTTTCTATGGCGGACTGCCTATCATCCGCAATTCGTTCTCTGGTTCTGAGAGCAGTTACGATCTTCCCCGTGCCAGCGTTGAGCACACTGTGAACTTCATCCTTGAGCAGCTCAACACCGTAATCTCCGGCAACCACCTGCCATGGGCTTATAGCGACTCTGAGGCTGCCGCCGAGACTGGTCACTGGACTCTTGCTGGAGCTATGGCTCTCAAGTGTAAAGTGCTGGCATTCGCTGCATCTCCACTTTTCAACGACGCTCAGCCTTACTATGCTGGCAAGTACACAATGGACAATGACACTTGTGTATGGTATGGCGGCAGCAAACCTGAGTTATGGCAGCAGCTTAAGACAGCATGTGCCGACTTCTTCGCTAAGATGAACTCAAATGGTCACTATCATCTGGTTCAGCCTCTTGGAACAACTCAGGAAGACTACCGCTATGCTTTCCGCAGCGGATACATTCTGCAGAACAGCCCTGAGGTACTGCACAGTGTTCGCCGCAGTAACAACTCTCATGGTAACGACTACGGTTGGTACAACCTCGGATGGGGTGGCAAGGCTGATGGTAGCGGTGGTAACGACCGTTTTGCATACTGCCCAACTCAGGAGTTTGTTGAGCGTTTCCCATGGGCAGATGGTACTCCATTCGACTGGGACAAGGCTGAGAAAGAAGGTAAGCTCGACCAGATGTTCATAAAGGGCGATAGCGTTAAGGGCCAGCAGCTGCTGCAGAACATTGTCTTTACCCGCGACCCACGCCTCTATGAGAGCGCAATGGTTAATGGCGACCGCCAGACTCTTAACTGGGGTGACGGACGTGCTACTGGTGCCAACTGGGAAATGTGGGTAGGCGGCACTACCGTTGGTCAGGCTCCAAAGACCAATTCTGGAAAATATGGTACAGGCTACCGCATGCTGAAATACGTTGTTGGCGAGGTTATGCGCCGCAAGAAGCCACAGTGGAACGCCATTATGCTTAGCGATATCTATCTTACTTACGCCGAGGCTCTGCTTCAGGCCGACAATAACGCTACAGAAGCGATTAAGTATGTTGATGCCGTTCGTGCACGTGTGGGTCTGAAAGGACTTGTTGAGTGCAATCCCGACAAGAATCTCACCTCTAACAAACAGGCTCTGCTCGATGAGATTATGCGTGAGCGTAACTGCGACCTGGCATTCCAACTGGAGCGTTACTTCGATATGATCCGTTACAAGCGTGCCGACCTCTTCGAGAAGCCTCTCCACGGCCTGCGCATCTATCGTCTTGTTAAGGATGGCGACAACTGGAAGCGCGAAGAGAGCCAGTGGTACAACACTCGTACCAAGCAGAAGGAGGGAACTCCAGGCTACTTCGAGCCTTCTCACTTCGACTTCGAGCGTTTCCAGATTACTACTGGTGCCCGCTATTGGTGGACTAACGGTTTCGATCCTAAGTGGTATCTGCAGCCATTCCCAATCACTGAGGTTAACAAGGGCTATGGACTGGTTCAGAATCCTGGATGGTAATTCATTAATTACAATGAAAGATTAAATTAAAGAAGAATATGAATAAAAGACATATATTTGTGCTATCCCTGCTTGCGGGACTTACCCTGCCAGTGATGGCTCAAGAAGAAAATCAGGAGCAGACAGACAAGTTCCTGGGTCAGACCATCGACGTGGGTGCCGACAAGGTGCTGACACGCGAGGAGTCTACTGCTGCAGTGTCGGTAATCACATCCGACAAGACTGACCGTCGCAGTGCCAAGAACATTGGCAACAGCATTATTGGTGAGGGCAACGGCCTTATCTCTCTGCAGAACGGTGGCCGCTATGCCGCACAGAATCCCACCTTCTATGTTCGCGGACTCCAGACATTGAATGGCAACAACTCTCCACTCATCCTTGTCGATGGTATCGAGCGTGACATCACGTCTATTGCTCCTGAGGAGGTAGAAAGCGTAACCATCCTGAAGGATGCCGCTGCCGTGGCTCTTTATGGCTATAAAGGTACTAATGGTGCTGTTAACATCATCACAAAACGTGGTAAGTATGAGAGCCGTAGCATCAAGGTGACCTACGACCACCTCTTCAATTCTATCGTTAACAAGCCAAAGTTTGTGGATGCCTATACTTATGGTATGGCTATCAACGAGGCTCGTATCAACGATGGCCTGACAGCACGTTACAGCGCTCAGGAACTCAATGCCCTGCGCGACGGAACAAAACCTTACCTCTATCCTAATGTAAACTGGGTGGATGAGACATTCCGTGACAATGCAATGACCAACAAGTATAACATCGAGTTCACCGGCGGAGCCAAGAACTTCCGTTATTACACTATGGTAGACCTTATCTCTGACAAAGGTTTTGTTAAGAATCCTAACGAGAACGAAGGCTACTCTACTCAGGACAAGTATGTTAAGGGCAACCTCCGCATGAACCTTGACATCAAGCTGACTCCGACTACAGATGTACGAGTCAACCTGCTCGGTGTACTCCAGGAGACATCTCGCCCTGGTTCACAGGCAGACCTATGGGATATGGTTTACACCGTTCCTTCAGCAGCTTTCCCAATCAAGGATGAGAATGGTGTTTGGGGTGGTAGCGACACATGGGCCGGAACATCTAACCCTGTTGCTCAGAGCATAGGTGCTGCTTACTACAAGAACCACAGCCGTTCGCTGTTCTTCGACGTTACCCTGAAACAGGACCTCTCTTCATGGATCAAGGGTCTGAGCGGTTCAATCCGCGTAGGTTATGACAATACTTCAAATATCTACGAAGATCACTCCAAGACTTATGTTTACAGTGTAAACGCTCCTTCATGGGCTGAAGGTGATGCAGAACCAACCGTGAAGACTGCCACCTACGGCAGCGACAGTACAATGGGTACAGATGCTAAAGTAAACACATTCTCTCGTCGTCTGCACTTCGATGGCGGTTTCGCTTACGAGAACACATTCGGACTGCACGGCATCTACTCACAGCTGAAGTGGGATTATGAGTATGAAGATCCTGAGGGCCTAAACAACACTATCTATCGTCAGAACTTCACATGGTGGTCACACTATAGCTACGACAGCCGTTATCTGGTTGACCTCGCACTCGTTTACAGCGGCAGCAGCCGTCTGGCTCCTAGTACAAAATGGGCCTTCTCTCCCACCCTCTCTGCAGCATGGGTTATCTCTAAGGAGCAGTTTATGGAAGACATCAACTGGGTTAACTTCCTGAAGCTCCGTGCCTCTGCAGGTATCATCAATGCCGACTATCTGCCAGGCGACAACGTTTGGACATACTACGCTCAGCAGTATGCCACCAGCGGTGGTACATATCCATTCGACAGCGGTTGGAACTCAGATTTCGGACGCACATATCTCGGACAGATGGCAACAGCTAATCCAACTCACGAGAAGGCTTATAAATTCAATATAGGTATCGATGCCAAGCTCTTTGGTGGTCTCGATGTAACCTTCGACTACTGGATGCAAAGCCGCAAAGATATCTGGGTATCAGCAGCTGGTAAGTATTCTGATGTCCTTGGTATGGACGCACCATACGAGAATGCAGGAAAGGTTAACAGCCATGGTCTGGAGCTCGGTCTCGACTACAACAAGACCTTCGGTGATGTAAAGTTCAACATCGGCGGTAACTTCATGCTGACCAAGAGCAAGATCAAGGAACAGCTTGAAGAGCCTCGCATGTACGAAAACCTCGTTCAGACAGGCAACCGCGTGGGTCAGATCTACGGTCTTGAGGCTATCGGTTTCTTCACTTCAGAGGCCGACATCGCAGCAAGCCCCACTCAGACATTCTCTACCGTTAAGCCCGGTGACATTAAGTATCGTGACGTAAATGGTGATAACATCATCGACGCTAATGATAAGGTTGCTATCGGCTACAGCACCACATGCCCAGAGATATTCTATAATTTCCACCTCGGTGCAGAGTGGAAGGGACTCGGTATCTATGCTATGTTCCAGGGCACTGGCAACTACAGCGCCGTGCTCAATACCAAGAGTATGTACTGGCCACTGGTGGGCAACACCAATATCTCTCAGTATGCTTACGACAACCGCTGGACCAGCAGCAATCAGGATGCCAAGTTCCCACGCCTGAGCTCTCAGAGCAATGCCAACAACTATCAGACTTCTACTCTGTGGCTGGCCAACCGCTCATTCATGAAGCTCCGCAACCTGGAGGTTTACTACAACCTTCCAAAGTCACTGCTTGAGGCAACGAAGATTGTAAACGGCGCAAAACTCTATGTACGTGGTGTAGACCTCTTCTGTATCGACAAGCTTGACGAGAGCGATCCTGAGGCTTATGGCATCAATCCTCTAACCAAGAGCATCGCTTTGGGTCTGAGTGTTACTTTCTAAAAGTAAAAAGGTAAAAAAGTAAAAAAGTAAAAATATGAAACTAAATAAATTATTCATCGGTGCCTTGGCTACGTTGGCGTTGGCTTCTTGTAACGACCAGATGGAGTACAAAGAGTACAACATCTACGACAAGGACTATATCACCAAGAACTTCGGCAATGTAGGTGGCTTTATGACCGATATCTACAATACCGTAGAATACGACTTCGGCAATTACTCCGGTGGTGCCATGCAGGCATCAGCTACCGACGAGAGTATGTACAGCAAACTGGGTAATGCCATCGAGGACTTCTATAATGGTGCCTGGAGCCCGTCAAACGCAAAGGGTTCTATCTGGAGCAGCATGTACTCAGGCATCAAGGTGTGCAACCATGTTCTTGAGCAGATGCAAGGACTAACCTTCGACGAGTTGGTGCTTAACAAGGACTACACCCAGCAGATGCACCGCTACCAGAACTATCAGTACGAGGCCCGCTTCATGCGTGCCTACTTCTACTTCGCTCTGGTTCGCCAGTATGGCGGTGTGCCCCTGGTAACTACAGAGATCAGTGCTGAGGAGGCCAACAGCATTGCTCGTAGCTCTGCTGACGATATCTTCAAATTCATTATCGATGAGTGTAATGACATTCAGAATAAGATTATCGCCGATTACAGCGACCTTGGCGACTATGCACTTGGCACCGAGGAGAGTGGACGTGCAGATAAGCTTGCCGTTCTCGCCCTCAAGGCCCGTGCAGCCCTCTACTGGGCAAGTCCCCTATTCAATGCCAGCAATGACAAGGAGCGTTATCACACAGCAGCTACTTATACCAAGGAACTTCTCACAGCTGCCGAGGCTCGCGGTAAGGGACTTACTGCTAAGTATGCCGACCTTTGGGATGCTGCAAGTTTCAACACTCCTACTATCATGAAGGAGATTCTGTTCGGCCGCCGTTATTATAAGAGTGCCTCAGGCGACAACCTCGTTGAGACCAACAACTATCCTGTTGGTATCGAGGGTGGTGCAGGCGGTAACTGTCCTACACAGAACCTTGTTGATGCTTATGACATGAAGACCTCTGGTCTCTCTATCAACGAGACAGGCTCTGGCTATGATGCAAAGAATCCTTACGCCGACCGTGACCCACGTCTGGCAGCTACAGTAGCTGTAAATGGCGACCAGTGGCCCACCTACTCAGGTGCAGCCAAACTTGAGACCTTCCAAGGTGGTATCAATGGTGAGCCTCTCACAGGTGCTACACCTACTGGCTACTACCTTAAGAAACTCTGCAACGGTGCCATCTCACTGGCCAGCAACTCTAAACTCAAGGAGTCACGCCACACCTGGCTCACATTCCGCATGGGTGAGTTCTACCTCAACTATGCCGAGGCAGTATTCAAGTATCTTGGCAGTGCCGATGCTACAAGCGTTGAGTTCCCGATGTCAGCCCGTGAGGCAGCCAACAAGACCCGCCAGCGTGCCGGCATGCCTGATCTCGCCACAACAGGCGACTTCTGGACTCGCCTCTGCAACGAGCGCTTTGTAGAACTCGCCTTCGAGGGTCACCGTTTCTGGGATGTCCGTCGCTGGAAGGAGGCTGACAAGTACTTCAAGACTATCACAGAGATGAAGCTCACCAAGAACGATGATGGCAGCATCACATATACTCGTCAGAACGTATCTCGTCAGTGGAGTGAGAAGATGTATCTCTTCCCCATCCCACAGACAGAGCGTATGAAGAATCCGAACCTGACACAGAATCCCGGATGGGAGTAAATGCGTTAGTTTAACGAGAAGGCCCGTTCCTCACTTCCGAGGACGGGCCTTTGTCGTTAGAGCACGCTTGCCACATCGAAACGCACAGCATATAAGAGACACAAGAAAAAAATCGTGCACCTCGTGTTACTGAGACATGCAACATGCTTATATTCAGTTGTTTGACAGGTGCACGATGCTCGTAAATGGTGCTACTATGGTGCTACTGATAGTGCTACTGAGCAGTTTTTCGTGCTACTCAGTGGCACTTTTTA
>Ga0310697_10005612_pt1 | contig 12080 bp, 7 predicted proteins | sample 172DNAGHGlowgp2_FD_203883 | JGI IMG/M metagenome (GOLD analysis project Ga0310697, IMG submission 203883) | Sheep rumen microbial communities from Palmerston North, Manawatu-Wanganui, New Zealand - 1728 DNA GHGlow gp2 (v2) (version 2) | ecosystem: Host-associated > Mammals > Digestive system >... | reverse complement strand
ATCTTCGTATACTGTACCCGAAACTGTCTTCTGGGCGAATGCCATACCCACTGACATGAAACAGAGGGTTAGAATCAAGCATAATTTTTTTCCCATTCTTTTTAATTTAAGTTAATAATTAATTAGTATTTTATTCTCTTTTCTACTTTATCAGCTCAAATATATGGTAATATACATTAATTTTCACACATTATATTATATATATGCTCAATTGTAAGGTCATGTTTACATTTTCATCTTACACCTCATTCAATTAATACTTTACTTACACCCTTTTTGGTTAAGGTTTCAGTTAAATAAGAGCAAAAAGGTTACAATTTTGCATTATAACACGCAAATTTATGAAAAAATATTTAAATAATTCCAACTTTTCTGAAAAAACTATTAAAATTAGGCACAAAACACTAAAAACTAATAAAAAATCATCTTTTTGGCATTGATTTGAAACAATTTTGTTACAAAATGTAGAATATTTAAAGGGTGCTTCAACTGAAAATGTTACATAACTGATATATTATTATAATGTGTATGTATATAAAAAAGCGAGAGAACCAAGAGGTCCTCCCGCATCCTATATGATTGTCATTTACATCGGCTCATTTTACTCCAGATAGGTATATCCGTAGAGGCCGGAACGATAGGTGGAGAGGAATTCCTTACCTTCTTCAAGAGTGATTTTGCCTTCCTTTATTGACTGTTTTGCCCATATCTCAAGCGAACGGACCATCTTCTTTGGATTATACTGCACATAACTCAGCACATCCGCCACTGTCTCGCCGTCGATGATATGGTTGATTTTGTAGGAGTCCTTGGTGACGGTGATGTGCACGGCATTGGTGTCGCCGAAGAGATTGTGCATGTCTCCTAATATCTCCTGATATGCACCCACGAGGAACACTCCTATATAATAAGGTCCTTTCTTTGGGTTGAGGTCATGGAGCGGAAGGAAACTGCTCACCGTCTGATGGGCTACGAACTGAGTGATTTTTCCGTCTGAGTCGCAGGTGATATCCTGAAGAGTGGCATTGTGGGTTGGCTTCTCCTCCAACCGGTGTATCGGCATTATAGGGAAGAGTTGGTCGATTGCCCATGAATCCGGAAGGGAGTGGAAGATGGAGAAATTGCAGAAATACTTGTCTGCCAATAGTTTGTCGAGCGTGCGGAATTCTTCCGGCGTGTGCTTCATCGTATGCGACAATGTGTTCACCTCTTTTGCCACCGACCAGAACATACGCTCTATTTCAGCACGGGTCTTAAGGTCGAGCATGCCATGAGAGAACAACTCAAGGGCTTCCTCACGGATCTGCTGGGCGTCGTGCCAGTCCTCAAGCATCGACTTGGTGGACAGATGGTCCCATATGTCATAGAGATCCTTAGCCAACTGATGGTCGGTTTCATTCACTTCAAATTCCTCCGGCATCACCGGCAGCTCGGCAGCACCCAACACCTCAAGGATAAGCACAGCATGATGGGCGGCTATAGAACGGCCACCCTCGGTGATGAGGTTCGGCTGAGGCACATCATATTGTTTTGCGGCATCCACAAAGGTGTACACACAGTTGTTCACATATTCCTGTATGCTGTAGTTCACCGAACTCTCACTGTTTGAAGAGCGGGAACCGTCATAATCCACACCGAGTCCACCGCCGCAGTCCACAAATTCCACGTCGAAACCCATCTTTCTAAGGTCAACATAAAACTGTGCCGCCTCCCTCAGGGCGTTCTGAATACGGCGTATCTTGGTAATCTGGCTTCCTATATGGAAATGGATGAGTTTGAGGCAGTCCTTCATGTCGGCTTCCTCCAGTTTATGAACCGCCGTGAGAAGTTCACCGCAGGTGAGGCCGAACTTGGAGGCGTCGCCCCCACTCTCTTCCCATTTTCCGCTGCCCGACGCCGCCAGCTTGATGCGTATGCCTATGTTCGGACGCACGTTAAGGGTCTTTGCCACATTCATGATGGTGTCAAGTTCGTTGAGTTTTTCAACGACGATAAACACACGCTTTCCCATCTTCTGAGCAAGCAACGCCAGTTCTATATAACTCTGGTCCTTATAGCCATTGCAGATGATGAGCGAGTCGCTGTCCATGTTTACGGCAAGCACGGCATGGAGTTCCGGCTTGGAGCCTGCCTCCAAACCAAGATTGTATTTCTTTCCATGGCTGATCACCTCCTCAACCACAGGGCTGATTTGGTTCACCTTCACAGGATAGATGATGAAACTTTCTGCCGTATAGCCATATTCCTTGGACGCATTGTTGAAACAAGTGGCGGTCTTCTCGATGCGGTTGTCGATAATATCAGGAAACCTCACCAGCACCGGTGCGGAGATATCGCGCAATGACAACTCGTCGATAACATCCTTGAGGTCCACCTCAACTCCGTTCTTCAACGGAGTGGCAACCACATGGCCTTTATCATTGATATGGAAGTAGTTCACCCCCCAGCCTTCGATACTATACAGTTCGTTGGCATCTTCTATTTTCCATTTCCTCATTTTTCTCAGTTTTTTAGTTGACGAGATTAAAAAAGTTCCTGTCTATTTGAAAAAAACTATTATACGGTCATTTCGGCTATTTGATTCACATAGTCGTCTATCTGCTGCTTGGTGGTGATGAGATGTATGTCGACTACATGCTTGGCCTTCTTGTAAAAAGGCATACGGGCTGTGAGCGACTCCTTTATATAAGAGTCCAGTTCTTCAGCACTCTTGCCTTGAATAAGCGGGCGTATGGACTTCCCCATAGTAAGGTGACCCTTTATGGCTTCAATGTCGGCATTGAGAAACACCGTGTCACCCATGGTATTCATATAGTCCATGTTGTCGTTAAAGCAGGGAGTGCCACCGCCACAGGCTACCACCACATCCTCCATCTCTGCAACTTCGTGGAGCATACGGCTCTCTATGTCACGGAATCGAGACTCTCCCTCTTCTTCAAATATCTGAGGGATTTTCTTATGGAAACGGGCTTCTATATACCAGTCAAGGTCATAGAAGGTAAGGCCCAGTTTCTGTGCCAGTTTCCTGCCTATCGTGGTTTTACCGGCACCCATATAACCTATAAGGATAATTCTCCGCATTGTTATTTTTTATAAAAGAAGTTTCCGTTCACTGCAATTATTCGCAAGCCTTTAATTTTTAATTTTTAATTTCATCCGAAGGATGACTATTTGCGTGACTTCTTTGGCTTGGACGCTTCTTTTTCTACAATGTCAAGACATTGCTGCAAAGTCAGCGAAGCCGGCTCCTTCACCGTTTTCGGCAATTTGTAGTTTTTGCCGTTATATGCTATATATGGTCCGTAGCGTCCATCCTTGATTTCCAGGTTTTCGTTTTCATCGAACTTCTTTATGTGGTTCGACGCTTCCTGCTGCTGCTTTGCGCGTATAAGTTCCACTGCCTCATCCAAAGTGATGGTCAGAGGGTCTTTGTCGCCTGGAATCGACACATATTTCTTTCTATATACCACGAATGGGCCAAAACGTCCGGTGCCGGCAGTGATGACATCGCCTTCGAGCTCGCCCAGTTCACGAGGGAGTTTAAACAGTTCGAGGGCCTGCTCGAGAGTGATGGTTTGGATGCTCTGACCTTTGTTGAGTTGAGCGAATTTCGGCTTGTCGGAATCACCGGCAGAACCGATTTGTACGATAGGGCCGAAACGTCCGATTTTCACGCTTACTTCCTTACCCGTTTTCGGGTCCTTACCCAAAGTGCGCTCCCCTACCTTATGCTCAAGCTGTATGTTCATCACCTTGTCAATCTCCGGTTTCAACTCATGGTAGAACTGCTTCATCATGCTCTGCCAGTTTTCTTTTCCCTCGGCGATTTCATCGAATTCCTTCTCCACATTGGCGGTGAAATTATAATCCACCACATCCGGGAAATATTCCACAAGGAAATCGTTCACCACGGTTCCGATGTCGGTAGGAAGGAGTTTTCCCTTCTCGTTGCCCACGATTTCCTTTTTCTGGCTTTTCTTCAGCTTGCCGTCTGGACTGAGGGTCACAATGGTATATGCGCGGCTGGTGCCTTTTTTATTCCCTTTTTCCACATATTCACGCTGTTGGATTGTGGATATTGTCGGGGCATAAGTGGAAGGACGGCCTATGCCAAGGTCCTCCATCTTCTTCACCAAGGATGCTTCTGTGTATCGGAGCGGACCCTGGGTGAAATGCTGTATGGCGTTTATCTCCTTATAATCCAAAACCTGACCCGACTTGAGCGATGCGTCAATAGCATTCATATGCGTTGCGTCTCCCTCGGTGTCGTCGTCAAACGATTCACTGTAGACTCTGAGGAATCCGTCGAAGAGCACCACCTCACCGTTTGCGATGAAATCGTAAGACACGGCGTCCGCAGTCTTCTTACCGTCATCCTTCACCTGTATCCTCACCGTGGTCTTCTCTATTTCGGCATCGGCCATCTGCGAAGCGATAGCGCGTTTCCAAATCAGGTCATAAAGCCGCTTCTCGTTGCTGTTGCCCTTGATTTCACGGTTTTCCATATATGTAGGACGGATGGCTTCGTGTGCTTCCTGAGCACCCTTCGACTTGGTGGTGTATTTTCTCACCTTGGAATACTTCTCTCCGAGCTTTTCCAAGATAACCGCCTTCGAGGCGTTGATGCAAAGGGATGACAAGTTCACAGAGTCGGTACGCATATAAGTGATCAAACCGGATTCATAAAGATGCTGGGCTACAGACATGGTCTGAGCCACTGAGAAGCCCAACTTTCGGGCTGCCTCCTGCTGCAAGGTGGACGTGGTGAACGGAGGGGCCGGATTTTTCTTCATCGGCTTTTTGGAGATGTCGGATATCGTGAATCTCTTGCCGCTGCATTGTTTCAGGAAATTCATGGCCTGGTCTTCTGTGGCAAAGCGCTTCTCACATTCTGCCTTCAGAAGAATCTCGCCTTTGACTTCGTTGTTCACAAACTCGGCAGTCACCTTAAAACTTGATTCCGGATTGAAATTCTGGATTTCACGCTCACGCTCCACAATGAGCCTTACCGCAACCGACTGAACACGGCCGGCAGAGAGCGAAGGCTTGAGTTTTTTCCACAACACCGGTGAGAGGGTGAATCCAACAATACGGTCGAGCACACGTCTCGCCTGCTGAGCATTTACCAAATTGAGGTTTATATGTCGGGGAGATTTCACAGCCTCCAAGATGGCGTTTTTGGTGATTTCATGGAACACAATCCTCTTGGTCTTTTCAACATCAAGACCAAGGACATAAGCCAAATGCCATGCTATAGCTTCTCCCTCACGGTCTTCATCGGAAGCCAACCACACTGAATCGGCTTTCTTGGATGCCTTTTTCAGACTTTCCACCAACGAGGTCTTATCCTCAGGTATCTCATACTGAGGTGTGAAATCATCCAAGTTAACACTGAAATCCTTTTTCTTCAAGTCTCTGATATGTCCGTAACTGGACATCACCTCATATTCTTTTCCCAGAAACTGCTGTAATGTCTTTGCCTTCGCAGGCGACTCGACAATAACAAGATTTTTTGACATCGATATGCAAATTTATTTATTAAATCCTAATAAAATCCCTAACGACTGTTTAGGGATAAAATTTCATCATTCCAATAAAAAATTTCTGTTGGAATGATGAAATCGGGCGCAAATTTAAGAAAAAAGCAGATTCAAACCTATATAATAAGGTAAGAATCTGCAATTTTTTATGAAAATATAATTATTTGAGGTGAAAAATCAGTTATTTTCACTCAAATCATGTCATTGTTCTGCCTCAACTTTAACAGGACTGGTCATTCCAACTTCGAGACGGTTGCCGCTCTTGAAGATGGCATTTGCGGTTTTTCTGATGTCTTCCGCTGTGATTGCGTCTACAGCCTTGTCGTAGTTGTCAACGAAATTACGGTTAAACCGGGCGTCATTCATCAAGGCGTTCATCCAATATTCGTTCTTCTTGAGGTCCTCTGCATGCTTGCGGTGGAGATATTCCTTCACCTTCTGCAGGTTTTCTGCCGAAGGACCTTCCTTACACATGTCTTCCACACCTTTGTAAACAATTTCTGTCATGCGTTCGCGCTTCTCAGGTGCTGTAGGAAGTTGGATGAGTATCTGTGCTATCTCTTCAGGATAGTCACTCAAGCCACCCTGTACAGGCACTCCGTAAGCGCCACCCTCATCTTCACGCACGCTCTCTGTATAGAGCATCGACATAAGCTGCTGGAGCATGTCCACCTTAAGACTGTTCTCGAGAGTGGTCTTCATCGGAGCATGATAAACGAAGACAACGATGGCATTCGGAGTCTGAAGTTCTTTCTCAAACACTTTTGTAAGTTCGCCCTTTCTGAATTTCAAATCAATAGGCACCTGCTTCTCCTTGCTGCTAAGCACAGGAAGCGAGCCGAGATACTTCTCGAAGAGCGGCAGCGCTTCGTCGAGGCTGATGTCACCAATGAAGAAGAACTCAAAGTCGTTGCCATCCATGAAGCGGTCGTTATAAATCATCAGCATGCGGTCGTAGTTGAGCTTATTGATATCGTCGGCCTTCATGCGTCTTGCCTTGATATTGTTGTTGTAAAGTACATCCACGAGAGTGTCCTGCAGCGCCGTTGTTGGAGCAAGGTCGGCATTTTGAAGCTGCTGGCGCATACGCTGGGTGAATGATTTGAATGCCTCATCATCACGACGGATGGATGTAAAACTCAAATAAGTAAGCTGAAGCATGGTCTCGAAGTCCTTCACCACACATGAGCCGCTCATGCCTTCTGATCTCGCACTGATATTTGGAGTTACTCGGGCCTGAACTCCTGCAAGACGTTTCTTCAGGGCTGTAGCGGAGAATGCACCCAAGCCGCCCTGAGTCAACTCGTCTATGTTGCTCACATTGTAGAAGTCAGCATCTGTGAAATGAGATATACCACCCCAACTCTGTGCCTGCATAGATATACTGTTTGGAGTGAAGTCGGTTTGTTTGAAATGAACAACCACACCGTTACCCAATGTGATAATCTTGCTGTCGAACGGACCGTCTTTCACACTCTTTGCCTTCGAACCCGGCAGTTCTTCTGTGATAAGCGGGTCGTTGTTAACTTCTTCTACATATGGGGTGATTTCCTCTGCCTGAACGTTCTTCAGAACATCCAGCAACTGCTTTTTGGTTGGGAGTCGAACACCGCTCTTGTCTGGAGCAAACATAACCACCACGAGGTTGGAGTCGTTCTCCGACACACTTTCCTTCAGTGACTCATTTATAATATCAACAGGCAACTGAGGAACAAGCGTCTTCATAACCTGATATTCTGTATCGATTCCCGGCATTGCATCGCCGTCGAGGAAGTGGCGCACGCACTGAGTGACATAACGGGTTGACTGAACCTTGTCTCTCTTGGCATAACGGTCTTCCAGTCTTGAAAGATATTCCTGCTGGAAACGTTCATATTCGGTCTCGGTGAATCCGAAACGGCCAACACGCAACATTTCACGATAAAGGTTTTCGAGTGCTTCTTCCTGACCGTTGTCCTGGAACTGAACGCTACCGGTCAGAGCATCCTTTGTCTTGGCCACGAAGAATTCGCCATCTTCCATATCTGCAGCGATAAACGGAGGATTCGACTTCTGAAGGATTTCTTCTATACGGGCTTTAAACATGCTTGACACTGCTGCATTCATGTAGTCGCTTATAAGCTTCATCAACGAACCCTTCATCTCGCGGGTCATGGCATCATGCTTCATCATAAGCATAATATAGGAAGAAGGCATTTCCTTGTCTTTCTGTATGCTCACAAGCGGTTCTGCATTGTCTGGCACATCGAAATACACTCTCTCTGACGCATCGGCATCAGGAGCCTGAATGTCGGAGAACACGTCCTTAATCTTGGATTCCATGCGGTCAACATCGAAGTCACCGACAACGATGACAGCCTGGAGGTCAGGACGATACCACTGCTTGTAGTAAGAACGGAGCACGTCGTGAGGGAAGTTCATCACCACATCCATGGTACCGATTGGCATTCGCTCAGCATATTTTGAACCCGGATATATTTCAGGCAGGGCGCCTTCATACATACGCTGCATTGCTGAGCGGCGCATACGCCATTCCTCGTTAATCACACCACGCTCCTTGTCGATTTCATCGCCTTCAAGAAGGAGGTCGTGGCTCCAGTCATGAAGGATGAGCAGACAGGAGTCGAGCGACCCTTCGCTGGTGGTCTTCACATTGTTGATGTTGTAAACGGTCTCGTCGAAACTGGTATATGCATTCAGGTTTTCACCGAACTTCACACCGATGCTTTCGAGATAAGTCTTCAACTTGTTACCCGGGAAATGGGTTGTTCCGTTGAAACACATGTGCTCGAGGAAGTGAGCCAAACCTCTCTGGCTGTCTTCTTCCTGCATAGACCCCACCTTCTGTGCGATATAGAAATCGGCACGCTGCTCCGGCCATTCGTTGTGGCGGATGTAATAGGTTAGTCCGTTGTCAAGTTTACCGACCCTCACGTTAGGGTCAACAGGCAGTGGCTGCATCAGCATCTCCATCTGAGCGCTTGCACAAATGGCCATCAACAGGCCACAAGCCGTCATGAATAGTTTTTTCATAATTTTTTTTAGTTATTAAATAAATAAAAGAGTTTTCAAAAACAATAGTTATTCAAAGTCCTCAAGGGATTTAATGTCTTCAGGGAAGTTTTTAAAGCCATGGGGCATTTTAAAAACTTGTCTTGAATGGATTTATATTCTTCTGATCATCAAGCGCATGTTTTGGATAATCCACTGTGTAGTGCAGCCCGCGGCTCTCCTTGCGTTCCAGCGCATGACGGGTGATAAGATATCCCACGTTTATCATGTTTCTCAATTCGCAGATGTCCTTGGTTGGCTTCACGCGCTTGAAGAGGTGCTCGGTCTCTTCGTAAAGAAGGTCAAGACGCTCCCAGGCACGGTGCAGACGAAGGTCGGAACGTACGATGCCGACATAGGTGGACATAATCTGCCCCACTTCCTTCACGTCCTGTGCTATCAGCACCTTCTCCTCATTGGTCAGAGTGCCCTCATCGTTCCATTCCGGCACCTTGTCATTAAACTCGTAACTGTCAACAACCGACAGGGAGTGTTTTGCCGCTGCATCGGCATACACCACCGCCTCGATAAGCGAATTCGAAGCCAAACGGTTGCCGCCATGCAGACCGGTGCAGGAGCATTCGCCTACGGCATAAAGGCGGCGGATACTCGACAGACCGTCGAGGTCAACCTTTATTCCGCCACACATGTAGTGTGCTGACGGAGCCACAGGGATATATTCTTTCGTGATGTCAATGCCTATCGACAGACATTTGGCGTAAATATTCGGGAAATGATGTTTTGTCTCTTCCGGGTCCTTATGTGTCACATCCAGACACACATGGTCGAGGGCATGTATCTTCATCTCGTTGTCGATTGCCCTTGCCACTATGTCGCGAGGAGCAAGACTCAGACGCTCGTCGTATTTCTGCATGAACTCCTCACCGTTAGGAAGACGGAGGATACCGCCATAGCCGCGCATCGCCTCGGTGATGAGATATGCCGGATGGGTCTCCTTCGGATTGTAGAGCACTGTCGGATGGAACTGAACAAATTCCATGTCCTTGATCTTGCCCTTGGCACGGTGAACCATCGCTATGCCGTCGCCGGTGGCTATGTTGGGGTTGGAGGTGGTGGCGTAAATGGCACCGGTACCGCCGGTTGCCATCAAGGTCACCTTGGAGAGATAGGTGTCCACCTTGCCGGTCTTAGGATTAAGCACATAAGCGCCGAAACATTCGATGTCGGGCGTACGGCGGGTGACACGCACACCAAGATGGTGCTGGGTGATGATTTCCACTGCGAAATGGTTTTCAAACACTTCTATGTCGGGATTGTTTCTCACAGCTTCGATGAGGCCACGCTGGATTTCGGCTCCGGTATCGTCAGCATGGTGGAGGATTCGGAACTCAGAATGGCCACCCTCACGGTGCAAATCAAAATCACCATTGTCAGCCTTATCAAAATTCACACCCCAGCTCACCAGTTCCTTGATTTGCTCAGGTGCGTTTCTAACAACCTGCTCCACGGCTAAAGGGTCGCTTATATAGTCGCCGGCAATCATCGTGTCTTCTATATGCTTCTCAAAGTTATCTACCAGCATATTGGTTACCGACGCAATACCACCCTGGGCTTTTGCGGTGTTGGCTTCTTCGATTGATGTCTTGCAGATAATGGCAATCTTACCTTTCTTCGCCCTTGCCACCTTCAGGGCATAACTCATACCGGCAACCCCTGCTCCGATAATGAGGAAATCATATTTGTGTATCACGATATATATATTTTTAAGTTGACAAGTATACGAGTTGGCAAGTAAACAAGTTGTTTGTAATAGTTGTTTAGTTGACGAGTTGTTTATTGATTCTCATGAACACTCAAGTCTGATATGCAAAGTTATAATAAAAATATGAATTAATTAATCAAGAATGGGGATTTATTTTTTTAATTTGCTTTTTTTCATATTATTAACACCACTTTTCACATACCTGTGCTCTGAATCCACATCAAACAACTCGTCTACTTGTCCACTCGTCAACTCGTAGACTATTCCTCCGCCCTCAGTTCATTGATTTCATCAATGATCCTGTCGTTGGTGCGCTGCATCTTGAAGAATATGATCAACCCTATTACCAAACCTATTATGGCTCCGATTCCAATTGCTATCATGAACCCTACTGTATATTTCATCATATCAGGGTCGTCGGAGGCCGCACCTGCTGCATATATGTCGTAGAGGAGCCATGCCAGCCAGAAGGTTACTGTTACCAGTCCGATGATTGTCTGGATGCGGCGGTATTTCTTCATCCTAACCATCTTCTCTGAAAGGTCGAGAAGGTTGTCGTTCATGAATGCGCCTTCCGGCATGCGGTTGATTATAAAGTCGGCGATTACAGATGCCGTGACCATCAACATCGTGAAGCCATAGAGCCCCCATGCGTTCATCTCAATGGTCATTGGCAGGAAGCATAATGCTATAAACGGTACTGCCAACAATGACAACCAACGGTATTTGTTGATCCAAGACATCTTGGTCTTCATAGAACCACGTATCAACTTTTCATTTACGATTTCCTGTTTGTCGAGTTTGTTTTTCAGGATATTGAGCTGACTTCTCATCTGCTCCAGCTCTTGCATATTATTGTTTGTTTCCATTTTATCTGATTTTTGATGTTGTTTTTTTTCTTTGATTAAAAGAAATAAAGATTCGAAACAAAACTTTATTTCATCTTCTTGAGTTGTTCCTTGATTCGGAAGAGCCTGACCGACACGTTCTTGGTTGATATTCCCACTATGTTGCCTATTTCCTCATAACTCATGTTTTCCAGCCAGAGAAGGATAATCGCACGGTCGAAATGGCCCAACTGGTTTATGCGCTTACGCAACATGTCCACCTGCTTCGTGTCTTCGTCCTGGTCGGCAAAGAGGTTGATGTTCAGAGAAAGGGGCTGGGTTTTCATCTTTTTCTTCTTGCGGTCTTGAGAGATACATGTGTTCAGGCTGACCCTGTAGACCCATGTCCTCACATCGCTTCTGCCCTCGAAGCCCGAATAACCGTTCCATAGGTTGACTAGTATTTCCTGGAACAGGTCGTTCACTTCGTCCTGATCTTTTGAGAACATATAGCACACTGTGTAGATGGTGCTTTTCTGGTCTCTCACCAACTTGGCAAATTCTTGTTCTTGATTGTTCATTTTTCTCCTTTTTTTAATTCACAACCATTAGACGCATATGTCTGTCAAAAACTACAAATAATACCGCTTTTTTTGAAAATAAATAAATATTACAGATAAAATGGCTTTCGTAAAGCAAAGTTAAACAATAGATTGTAAATATACAAACTGCCAAACAAAATATAAACACAATTGTTGGTCATTAAAAAAAAATGAACTACCTTTACATTTTAAATATTAAAGAAGTGAGGAAAATAAATTAAAATAGATGAAAGAATTTGTAATATCAGAGAGTAAAGTAGAAACAGCGGTTATTGTAGGACTGATCACACCTCAACAGAACGAGCGTAAAACAACAGAATATCTCGACGAACTGGAA
>Ga0310697_10005611_pt1 | contig 12081 bp, 7 predicted proteins | sample 172DNAGHGlowgp2_FD_203883 | JGI IMG/M metagenome (GOLD analysis project Ga0310697, IMG submission 203883) | Sheep rumen microbial communities from Palmerston North, Manawatu-Wanganui, New Zealand - 1728 DNA GHGlow gp2 (v2) (version 2) | ecosystem: Host-associated > Mammals > Digestive system >... | reverse complement strand
TGGTCAGGACATACGTGAAGCGCATGGCTGACCAGTGTCTCGTCAAGGCCATCGACCTGGCCGCCATGCTGGACATCCCCATCCTGTACGTCCCCAACGACAAGTCGCCGCTGCACATCTCTGACCGCCTGACACTGGCGTGCGAACAGAAGGTGACGCCGGTGATGAATTTCCTGAGGCACGACGGCGGAACGACCTACAGCCTGCAGTTGCGCATAGGTGGCCGACTGGTGGAAAACCCCTCTGCCCACCAACTCGCCGTGCTGACCCACGAGCCGGCTCTCTTCGTCTTCGACCAGAGCATCCACGCGATGGCCGAAGGATTCAGCGGACAACTGCTCGTGCCCTTCGTCGGCAAACAGCGGGTGGAGATACCCCGCAGGATGGAGAACGACTATTTCCACCGCTTCATCCTAAGTCACGTCGCCAAGGCGGAGGTCTGTGCGGAGGGCTTTGAGATCACGGACGTCAACCAGCCTCCCTGCGCCAGCCTTGTGGTGGAGACGGCCCTCGACGGCAGCCGCCTGTTGTCGCTTCGCTTCAGGTACGGCACGATGGAATACACACCCGACAGCAAGCGCAACGGTCGTGTGACGCTGACGGAAGAGCAGGACAGTTTCCGCTTTGTCCGACAGATGCGCGACAAGGCGGCAGAGGGCCGGTGGGCCGCCTTGCTGAAGCGGCTGACGGGGGCCGAAACCGTAAGCAAGTTCACCTCTCTCGGCCAGATGGTCGACTGGCTGCGCGAGTATGCCCCGGTGCTGAAGGCCGAGGGCTTCGACGTGGTGCAGCCTTCCGACCACACCTATTACATAGGGCCCTTGAGCGTGGAGCAAAGCGACACGTGGTGTGGCGACTGGTTGCAGACCGACGTGACCGTGGTCGTCGACGAGGGGCGGCTGCGCATCCCCTTCCGCGACCTTTGCGACACCATCCTGCGGGGCGAGCAGGAGTATATGCTGCCCGGCGGCGAACTGTTGCTGATACCCCAGGAGTGGCTGCAGCGTTATGCTGACCTGATGCTGATAGGACTGCCCAAGGGGAGGGGATTCCAACGGCACAGAAGCCAGGTGGGGGCGGAAGAGTTGAGGAAGAGGGACGAGGCGAACGCCACCGCGCCATGGGGCGGCGGGCAGACCGTAGCAGATGCAACGCGCTTCACGCTCCCGCAGCGTTTGGGCGCCACCCTGCGCCCCTACCAGCAGACGGGGGTGCGCTGGCTGTGGCAGAACTTTCTGGCGCAGACGGGCTGCTGCCTCTCCGACGAGATGGGACTGGGCAAGACGCTGCAGACCATTGCGCTGCTGCTGAAATACAAGGAGGCGGCCAAGAAGGCGCAGACCACGGCGCAGCCTGTGCCGGGGATGCTCTTCTCCTACGAGGAGATGCAGGGTGGCACGCAGGCCACCGACGACGGCGGAGAGGCTCGGATGCCCTTCCTCACCTCGCTGGTGGTGGCCCCAGCCTCGGTGGTGCACAACTGGCGCAACGAGTTGGCGCGCTTCGCTCCCTCGCTCTCGGTGCTGACCTATACGGGCGGTGCCTCACAACGCAACGACAAACGCATCGCCCTTATGCGGTGGGACGTGGTGCTGACCACCTATCGCACCCTGCTCAACGATATAGGCCAACTCTCGCGGCACGAGTTTGGCATCGTCGTCTTCGACGAGAGCCAGGCTTTCAAGACCGCAACGTCGCAGATCCACCAGGCCGTCGTCCGTCTGCGCGCACTGCATCGCATGGCGCTCAGCGGCACGCCTGTGGAGAACAACCTGCAAGAACTGTGGAGCCTGATGAACGTGCTGAACCCCCATCTGCTGGGGGAGGCGCGCGCGTTCCAAGCGTCGTTTGCCAATCCCATCGCCGTGCAGATGGAGGAGAGCCGACGCACGCTGCTGCGCCGTCTGATAGCACCCTATTTTCTCAAGCGCACCAAGGAGGAGGTGGTCGGCGACCTGCCCGAACGCCAAGACGAGGTGGTGGTCTGCACGATGACCGACGCGCAAGCCAGCCTGTACGCCGAAGAGTTGTCCAAGGCGCGCAACGAGTGGCTCGACGCCGACGCCAATAGCCAAGGGCGGCAGATACGTTTCCTCGCCACCCTGCAACGGCTGCGCCAGATCGCCAATGGCGAGGGGAAACTCAATGTGGTGTTCGCCCATTTGGAGAACCTGCGCCAGACGAAGCACAAGGTGCTGCTCTTCAGCGAGTATGTCACCCTGCTGGAGCGCGTGGGCGACGAGATGGCAAGCCGGGGCTGGACTTACGCCCTGCTGACGGGGCAGACGCAGGACCGTGAGCGGGTGATAGACCAGTTTCAGCAGACGGCAGACTGCCAGTTCTTCCTCATCTCGCTGAAAGCCGGAGGCGTCGGGCTCAACCTGACAGCCGCCGACTATGTGTTCCTGCTCGACCCCTGGTGGAACCGCGCAGCAGAGGAACAGGCCATCGCCCGCGCTCACCGCATCGGGCAGCAGCGCTCCGTCTTCGTCTATCGCTTTGTGTCGGAGGCTACGCTCGAAGAGCAAATGCTCACCCTGCAAGACCGCAAGCAGTCGCTCATCGACAGCGTCATGCCGTTTATCTGCAAATGACGCGCGGATACGCTTTGAGAATTGAGAATTTAGAATTAAGAGTTTAGAGTTGTCGCCTACGGCGATTGGGAGTTAAGAATGAAGAATTATTTGGCGACGAGTTGATTTTAAAGGTGCGTTCTGTTCGTTTTTTTTGCTGAACGCAAAGACACAACACCGTCAATTGTAAAATACAATTTATTTAACCTTCTCAAGTTCATGGGGCTTACTCATGCAAATTTTTCTAGAAAAATTTCCGCAAAAGTCCCACAGTTGAAAACCAAAAGTCCCACAGTTGAAGAAATTTTTCTAGAAAAATTTTCAAGACAGTCCTACCTTCCAACAGCAACCGTCACAGAACGTCTTTTATAACAGCAAGTTAAGTGCTTGCGAAACTTGAATACAATTTATAAATTCCAATTTGGATAAACTCACAACTCTCAAAGGCATGAATAATGTAGGTCAGGCGTTTTTCACACGGCTCTGCCACAGCTCGAGAGAGTTGATGATGTTTTGCCACAACACATAGCAGCCGGCCCCTGCCGATGCGACGGGGTTGAGGTAGAGATAGGCCACCCAGATGGCCAAGCCTGTGTTTTTCTGGAACATGGCCTGGCCCGTGTTGGCTTTCTCGCCAAAGCGGTGGCCGATGGCTCTTCCAATGCCAAACTGCATCCAGCACACCAGCAGGCTCAACAAGGCGATGGGCAGCAGCAGTGTCGATGAGGCTCCCGCCGCCAACATGTTGCGCACGGTGAAGCCCGTGGTCATGGAGAGGGCCACGGTCCAGGAATAGAAGGAAAGGTCTTTCCGCGCCACTATCCATCGGCGCAGGGGCTCGAGGTGCTGTTGGACAAGATAGCCCAGCAACAGCGGCAACAGCAAGACGAGTGTCACCTTCTGTAGAATGGTCCAGAAGGCCGCAAGGAATGAGACACCCGCAGAGGGTTCCAACAAGGCGAAAACGGCGGGGATGAGGGGTGTCGACAGAACATTGGACATCAACACGTAGGTGGTGATGGTGTTCAGGTTGCCGCCCAGTTTTCCCGCCACGACGGGCGCAGCGGCGGCGCATGGGGCGATGACGCAGGTCAGCACCCCCTCCCAAAGGGTCTTGCTCTCGCTGTCGCCAGCCTCAAGCGCCAGCCATAGCACCAAGGCCACCGCCGTCATTTGCGTCAGCATGACCCACAGGTGCCATCGGTGGGGCCGCAGCAGGCGATAGTCTACCTTGCAGAAGGTGAAGAACAGGGTGAGAAAGATGAACAGGGGGAAGGCCACGTCCACCACGGCGCCCACCACGTCGCCAACGGGTTGCAAGCAGGGCAGGAAATGGTAGGACAGATAAGAGCCGCAACCGACGAAGATGGCTATGGGCAGCGTCCAGTTTTTCAGCAGGGAGACCAATGCGTTCATGCTTCAAGTGGGGGCGCTGACGTGTCGGTTGGTGGGGTCGGTCATCACCTGCTGCACGATGTCCGCCACCTGCTGCTTGAGTTCGTCGATGAATTGGGAGGCCTCAAAGCGGTGGTGCTCTATGTCGCGCAACTTTTTCTCCCATCGGCCCGTCAGTTCGCAACTCTTCAGCAGTTCCTCGTGGATGAGACCTATCAACTCGATGCCCGTGGGAGTGGCTACGAGAGCCTTCTTCTCCCGACGTATGTAATGGCGCTTGAACAGCGTCTCGATGATGCCGGCGCGCGACGAGGGGCGTCCTATGCCGTTCTCTTTCATGGCGGCGCGCAGTTGTTCGTCTTCGACAAACTTGCCTGCGGTCTCCATCGCCCGTAGCAGGGTTGCCTCGGTGTAGTGCTTGGGGGGCTGCGTGAAATGCTGCGTCAATGACGGTTCGTGGGGCCCGCTCTCCCCCTGTTCGAAGGGCGGCAGCAGTCCGTTCCCCTCTTCTGCGGACGTGGCGCTGGCTTGTTGCGCCTTGCTGGCGGAGGCTTCGCCTGCGCCGTCGTCCTTGGGGGCGGGCGTTGGATACAGCACCCGCCAGCCCGGGTTGACGATGGTCTTTCCTGTGGCCTTGAACTCCACGTCCTCCACCTTTCCAGTCACTGTGGTAGTGGCGAACAGGCAGTCGGGCAGGAAGACGGCGAGGAAACGACGCACCACCATGTCGTAGACCTGACGCTGCATGTCGCTCAACCCCACAGCCGGGATGCCGGTGGGGATGATGGCATGGTGGTCTGTCACCTTCGACGAGTCGAACACACGCTTTGGCTTGGCGATTTTCTCCTGTTTCAGGATCCACGCCGTGTAGCGCCCATACCCTTGCAGCCCCTGACAGATGGCCGGAATCTTGGGATAAACGTCGTCGGGCAGGTAGGTGGTGTCGACACGCGGATAGGTGGTCAGCTTCTGTTCGTAGAGTTGTTGTATGAGGTTCAGCGTCAATTCGGCGCTGAACCCCAGTTTGCGGTTGCAGTCAACCTGCAGCGCTGTGAGGTCGTAGAGTTGCGGCGGCTGTTCTTTCCCCTGCTTCTTCTCCACCTTTTCCACTTGGAAAGGCTTGCCGGTGACGGCCTCGAGCAGGGCTTGTCCGTCTGTTTCAGACTGGAACTTGCCTTTGGTGGCGTTGAAGACGGTGTCGCGATAGCGGGTGGCCAGCGTCCAGTAGGGCTCGGGCTTGAACTGGCTGATCTCTCTGTCGCGGTTCACGATGAGGGCCAGCGTGGGCGTCTGCACCCGTCCGATGCTCAGGACCTGGCGGTTTTGGCCGTACTTCAGGGTGTAGAGCCTCGTGGCGTTCATGCCCAGCAGCCAGTCGCCGATGGCGCGCGAGAGCCCCGCCATGTAGAGCGAATCATACTCCGACTGGTCTTTCAGGTGGGCGAAGCCTTCGCGGATGGCCTCGTCGGTCATCGACGAAATCCACAAGCGCTTCACGGGGCACGTGGTGCGGGCCTTCTGCATGACCCACCGCTGTATCAGTTCTCCCTCCTGTCCGGCGTCGCCGCAGTTGATGATGCCGTCGGCTTTGGAGAACAGTTGCTCCACGACGGCGTACTGCCTCAGGATGTGCTGTTCGTTGATGACCTTGATGCCGAAGCGCCTGGGCACCATGGGCAGTTGGGTGAGATACCAGTGCTGCCACTCGGGTCGATAGTCGTGGGGCTCCTTCAGGGTGCACAGGTGGCCGTAGGTCCACGTCACCTGGTACCCGTTGCCTTCCATATACCCCTGCCTCTCGGCGGTGGCTCCGATGATGCGGGCGATGTCGCGGGCCACGCTGGGTTTCTCGGCAATGCAAACTATCACGTCCGCCCTTACTCTTTGACGCCTCCCTTATAGCGCTTGTTCAGCCCGTTGATGACGTCTTTCGTGATGTTATACTTGGGATTGGCCATCAGGATGTTGTCTCCCGCCTTTGAGAGGATCATGTCAAAGTGCTTGTCCTTGTTGTAGTCTTCGAGGAAATGGTTGAGCGAGTCGCGCAGGGCGGCGTTGTATTTGGCCGTCAGTTCGTCGAGTTCGCCTCCGAGGCGTGCCTGAAGCTCTTGCAGGTTCTGCTGTTGGCGCTGCAGGGCGGCTTGCGCATTGGCTGCCTGCTCGCGGCTGGTGAAGCCGTTGTTCTCCAGTTTCTGCTGGAAACTGTTGGCTGCGGCCTGCAGGGCGTTGCCCTTCTGCTGGAGGGTGTTGCGTGCGTTGTTGCCCTTCTTCTCCAGCACCTCGGTGAACTCTTTGGCATACTTGTACTGCGTCATCAGCGAGTCTACCTCCAGATAGGCTATCTTCAGGCCCTTGGTCTCCTCCTCTGCGTTGGTGGCAGGCTGGTTGTCCATCTTCGGGCTGGCGTTGTTGCATCCCGCCAGGGTCATGGCCATCAGCAGGGCGGCCATCGTTGTCTTCATTGCTTTCATGTGTATAATGGTGTAAAGTGTGTGATTGCGTTATCTTTCTGCCTTTTCCTTGAGTCTGGCTCTACGCTCGCGCTCCTCGCGGTCTTGGTCCACCACGCAGTGGATGCCCCTCTGGCGCATGGCTTCCGAGTCGTGTATGTGCTGTGAAGCAAAGCTTCCTCCCCGCCGGAAAACCACCTTGACCAGCAGAAAAAACATGGCCACGGAAAGAATTATGATGGAAAAGAGCAGCGTTTTCAACATTTTTGCGTAACTTTGCGGCGGAGTGAGCCTGTAGAATGGGCTGCAAAATTACTACAATAAAATCAAATGGCAAAAGAAAAGATGGAAAAAAAGGATTTACAACCGCGTCAGGTGTTCGACGAGTTCGCCGCCATCAACGCTGTGCCTCGCCCGTCGAAGCGTGAGGAGAAGATGATTGCCTATCTCGAAGAGTGGGGCCGCAAGCACCATTTGGAGACCAAGGTGGACGAGACAGGCAACGTGCTGATAGCCAAACCCGCCACCCCTGGCATGGAGAACCGCCGCAAGGTGGTGCTGCAAAGCCACATGGACATGGTGTGCGACAAGTTGGTCGACGTGGATTTCGACTTCGACCGCGACCCGATACGCACGCACATCGAGGGCGAATGGCTGACAGCGGAGGGCACCACGCTCGGCGCCGACGACGGCATCGGGTGTGCCATCCAGTTGGCCATCCTGGCAGCCGACGACCTGCAGCACGGCCCGCTGGAGTGTGTGTTCACACGCGACGAAGAGACGGGGCTGACAGGCGCCGAAGGCATGAAGGCCGGCTTCATGACGGGCGACTATCTCATCAACCTCGACTCTGAGGATGAAGGACAGATCTTCGTGTCCTGTGCGGGCGGACGCAACACTACCGCCACCTTCGGCTACAAGGAGGAGCAGGCGCCGGCGGGCATGTTCTTCCTGACGGCCCAGTTGAAGGGACTGCTGGGCGGACACTCGGGCGACGACATAGAGAAGAAGCGCGCCAACGCCATCAAGGTGCTGTCGAGGTTTCTCTATCAGGAGTTCTGCAAGTTTGGGGAGCGCATACAGCTTTGCCAGTTCAACTCTGGCAAGATGCACAACGCCATTCCCCGTGACGGACGCTTCGTCGTGGCCGTGGAGAGCGCGTTGAAGGAGCAGGTCAAGGCCGACTGGAACATCTTCTCGGCGCAGGTGGAAGACGAGTTCCACGTGAGCGACCCCACCATGCACTGGACGATGGAGAGCTGCGAGGCGCAGCCCGTCATGCCCCACGACGTGGCCCGCCGGCTGGTCACCGCCCTACAGGCGCTCGACAACGGCGTGTTTGCCATCTGCCAGGACGAGGCTCTCGGCGGCATGGTGGAGACGTCGAGCAATGTGGCCAGCGTGGAGACGCGACCCGGCCAGGTGGTCATCGTCTCCTCGCAACGCAGCAACGTGATGTCCAACCTCGACAACATGTGCGCCACGGTGCGCGCCGCCTTCGAGTTGGCCGGCGCGCAGGTCGTCACCGGCGACGGCTATCCCGCGTGGAAGATGCGCCCCGAGAGCCCGCTGACGCAGTTGGTGGTCGAGACCTACAAGGAGTTGTTCGGCCACGAACCCATCGTGCGCGGCATCCATGCGGGCCTCGAGTGTGGCCTCTTCTCCGAGCGTTACCCCGACCTGGACATGGTCAGTTTCGGTCCGACGCTGCGTGGCGTCCACACGCCTGACGAGCGGCTGCTCATACCCACGGTGGACATGGTGTGGAGGCATCTGCTGCTTGTCCTGCAGCGCGTGCCAGAGAAGGCATGACTTGGTGGGAGTTGGGGAGTTGGGGAGTTGGGGAGATGGGGAGATGGGGAGTTGGGGCAATAGTTTTGCTTGCCTTGGCTTTGTCAAAGGATGGACATCGGCTGCATACAGCACTATGACTGTCGTCCCCATCTCCCTATCTCCCCATCTCCCCACCTCCCCACAAGTCAATCACGCCCCGCCTCCACGAATATGTCGTGGTCTTTGTCGTATGCGGGCGACCGGATGGACAGCAGGTTGAGCGCCGAGTGGAAGACATAGTGCTGGTCGAGCGTCGCAGGCAGTTCGCCCTCCGGCTTGTAGTGCCTGTAGTCGTCGGAGACCCACACCAGGAAGGGTATCTCATACTGCACCCGAGGCGCCAGTTTCATGGGCAGTCCGTGCATGAAGATCTTGTTCTCGCCCAGCGACTCGCCGTGGTCGGAGATGTAGATCATGGCGCTGTGCCAGCCGTCCAACGAGCGCAGGGTGTCGATGAGCCCGTTCAGCAGGTGGTCGGTGTAGCGTATGGTGTTGTCATACGCGTTGACCAGCATGTCCAGGTGCTTTTCGCCCTCCTCCACATTCTTGGCCACCGGCTGGTACACCTCAAACTCTTTGGGATACTTGTCGGCATATCTCGGCCCGTGGTTGGTGCTGGTGTGCAGCACTACGAGCACTTTGTTTCTCTGGCTTGACGCGATGCGCTCGCGCAGGCCGGCGAAGAGGATGCCGTCGAAGGCTGGGTTCTCGTCGGGATACAGTTTGGCAAGGTCGCTGTCGGTGAGATACTCCTCGATGTGTATGGGCGGCTCCCCCCAGTTGGAGGTGCGCCACACCACGTCGGCCCCCATGCGGAAGGCATAGTTGGGCAGCAGTTCATGCAGGTCGTCGCTGTCCACAGGCTCGAGGATTGCCTTGGTGCCCGCCGTGGTGTAGGTGGCGCACGAGGTGGCCTGCAGCACCTTCAGCCCCGTCTGCCTCGACAGCAGGGGGTTGGTGTCGCGGTGGTAGCCGTAGAGTTGGAAATTGGCTTTCCTTGCCGACTCGCCTATCACCAGCACGACGACGGCCTTCTCGTCGTCGGCCATCTTGCCGTCGGGCAGCCGTGTCTCTTCCGCCTGTTCGTCGTGCTGGCTGCTGACCACACGGTAGGTGTTGGCCACATACGACCAGGGCTGCAGCAGGCCGCCCAGCTCGGTGTCGTGCTGTCCTATCCACAGCGTCTGGTGGATGTTCAGCAGGCCAACAGCCAGGACGACGCCCAGCGACGCGCCGCAGCAGACGCCCAGCCTCTTCGCCTTGCCCACCACCACGGGCTGCAGCAGACAGAAGCAGGCGGGCAGCAAGCCGAAGGTGAGGACATAGAGCCACAGCCCCCAACTGAAGAACGCCGAGGCTTCGGAATACCTGGTGTTGAACACGTTCTCGATGGTGGTGGCGTCAATCATCACGCTATAGGTGAGGACGAAGTAGACGGCGGTGGCGTTGATCACCGCCAGGACTGCCAGCAGGATGCGCCCCAGCGTCCTGAGGCAGAACACGGTGAGGTAGGCCATCAGGAAGTCGACGGCCAGCATGACGACCGCCAGCGAAGCCGTCAGCCACAGTTTGCCGCCCGCGTCCTCGTTGCTGTTGTCGATGACATAGCGGAAGAAGGGCAGGTTGTACAACAGCAGCGTGCCTGCGCTCACGATGCACGAAAACGTGAATAAGGATATGGGTCGTAAGTGTTTCATGCCGAAAAGTTAGGCGTTAATTCCAAATAAGTTGTTATTGTGGTCAACCTTGGGTCGCTGGCCGCGAGCAAGAACTGCGCGGCCTTTCTTTAGTTACAGACCCCACACGGAATTTTGCAGAACCTGTAAACTAACTATGAGTAGTTACTTACAGGTCAAGTTTGCAATGCGCGCCGCCCCCCTATTTCTTGACCGGGTCGGTGGTCAGTCCGCAGCCCAACTTCTTGAATATCTTCCTGTCCACCTCGGAAAGCATCACGGTGGCGTGCACCTGGCAGCCGTCCAGCAGGGGCAGACAGTCGAGCGCACGCCGACAGTTCTCGTCGGTCTGCGACAGCACGGCCAGCGCCACCAGCACCTCGTCGGTGTGCAGTCGCGGGTTGTTGCCATGCAGCATGGAGGTCTTCATGCGCTGGATGGGCACAATCATCTCCTGCGGGATGAGCTTCGTCTCATGGTCGATGCCGGCCAGGTGCTTGGTGGCGTTCAGCAGCAGGGCGGCGCTCGGGCCCAGCAGTGGCGACGTCTCCGAGGTGATGAGTGTTCCGTCGGCCAGTTCGATGGCGGCGCAAGGCGTGTTGCAGCGCAGTTTGCGCTCGTAGGCGGCCACGGTGCAGTGGCGGTCGGCGGTGGAGAGCTTCATCTGCTTCATCAGCAGCGCCAGTTTGTTCACCTCGTGGTCGTTGTTGCGCCCGTCGGTCATCTGGCACAGCGACGTGTAGTAGCGGCGGATGATCTCCTGAAGAGAAGCGTCGCAGCACACCTTGTCGTCGCTGATGCAGAAGCCCGCCATGTTGACGCCCATGTCGGTGGGGCTCTTGTAGGGGCTTTCGCCGTAGATTCCCTCGAAGATGGCGTTCAAGACGGGGAAGATCTCGATGTCGCGGTTGTAGTTGACGGTCGTCTTCCCGTAGGCTTCCAGGTGGAAGTGGTCTATCATGTTGACGTCGTTCAGGTCGGCGGTGGCGGCCTCGTAGGCCACGTTGACAGGGTGTTTCAGGGGAATGTTCCAGATGGGGAAGGTCTCAAACTTGGCGTAGCCGGCCTTCACGCCGCGTCGGTTCTCGTTGTACAGCTGCGACAGGCAGACGGCCATCTTGCCCGATCCGGGGCCGGGGGCAGTGACAACGACGAGGCGGCGCGAGGTCTCGACAAACTCGTTCTTGCCGAAACCCTCGTCAGAGTCGATCAGCTCGACGTTGGTGGGGTAGCCCTCGATGAGGTAGTGGTAGTAGACCTTCACCTCGCCCAGACGCTCCAGGCGCTCGCGGAAGGCGATGGCCGAGTGTTGGCCGTTGAAGTGGGTGATGACAACCGAACTGACCAGCAGGCCGCGCTCGGTGAAGACGTCGCGGAGGCGCAACACGTCCTTGTCGTAGGTGATGCCCAGGTCGCCGCGCACCTTGTTGCGCTCGATGTCCTCGGCAGAGATGACGATGACAATCTCTGCGTCGTCGCGAAGCTGCATCAGCATCTTCAGCTTGGAGTCGGGGTGGAAGCCGGGCAGGACGCGGGCCGCATGGAAATCGTCGTAGAGCTTGCCGCCAAACTCAAGGTACAACTTGTCGCCAAACTGCGAAATGCGCTCCTTGATGTGTTCAGACTGGATGCGGAGATACTTGTCGTTGTCAAAACCTATTGCTGTCATCGTTTCGTAGAGTGTTGATAGGAAAAACGGTGCAAAGATAAGCAAAAAAAACGAGAGCAGAGGAAAGAAGGGCGCGAAAAAGAAACGCGGAGCTTTTTAACTTTTATTTTCCCAGAGAATTGCTGTCATGTCATAAATTTGTTGTAACTTTGCGGCCAAATTGCCGATAGGCGACAGGAGGCTGCGCCCACCTGTGGCAGAGAGGCACCCACACATTAATATATATAGGAAGCATCTTCTTCAAAGACACAACATGAACAGAGACACCGTAACAGGGTTTGTATTGATAGCGCTGGTGCTGATAGGCTTCAGCTGGTGGACGCAGCCCTCGCAGGAAGAACTGGACGACCTGCGCCGACAGGACAGCATCGCCGCCGTGACCAAGGAAAAGGCGGAGAGAGAGGCCAGGTTGGCCGCACAAAACGAGCCAGACACCGCCAAGGCCCCGACGTTGGCGGGGGACAGCGCGGCGCTGTTCTTCCCCT
>Ga0310697_10005609_pt1 | contig 12088 bp, 12 predicted proteins | sample 172DNAGHGlowgp2_FD_203883 | JGI IMG/M metagenome (GOLD analysis project Ga0310697, IMG submission 203883) | Sheep rumen microbial communities from Palmerston North, Manawatu-Wanganui, New Zealand - 1728 DNA GHGlow gp2 (v2) (version 2) | ecosystem: Host-associated > Mammals > Digestive system >... | reverse complement strand
GCTCTCCGGCAGGAACAGACCTCCCTCCCGGCTGAGCCCCCGGGCAATGGCCTCCGCGGCGCTCAGGCTGAGGGAAGCGTCTCTCGTACTCAAATATCGCATCGCTCGTTCCTCCTGTTCAGGTTCAGTCCCCGATGACCCGTCTCCAGTTGCCGAAGAACAGATCGTCCATCAGGCTCTGGGGATATCCCCGCTTCTGCAGCTCCTGTTCCAGAAGCCGCACGTCCTGCACGCCGCGCATGCCCTTGGGCAGGCTCTCGCAGCCGTCCAGATCGCCGCCCATGGCCAGCGTCTTTTCACCGCCCAGATCCAGAAAATGCTCCAGATGCCGAAGAACGGTCTCCGTCGTCACTTCGCCCTCCCCCAGGAAGGCGGTGTACAGATTCAGGCCGGCCACGCCGCCATGATCCCGGATGGCCCGGAACATATCGTCCGTCAGGTTCCGGGGATGGTTATGCACGGCCCGGGAATTGGAATGGGTGGCAACGAAGGGACCCCGGATCTGCTTTTCCATGTCCCAGAAGCCGGGATCGCTGAGATGGGAGACGTCCAGGATGAGCCCCAGCTCCTCCCCCAGCCTGACGTAATCCTTCCCCGCGGCGCTCAGGCCCCGGTCCGGATCCTGCACGTTGGTGCCGCACAGGGCGGTGGCCCGGTTCCAGGTGAGGCAGAGGCTGCGTACGCCCTTCTCCGCCGCCTGCTCCAGCCGCTTCGGGTCGCAGTTCAGCACCTCCGCCCCTTCCACGCTGAGGAAGGCCGCCGCCTTCCCGGCGGCCATGGCCGCATCCGCCTCAGCGCCGGTGCGGCAGAAGGCCATATGCTCTCCGCAGGCTTCCAGCTCCTGCAGGAACCGGTCATAGAAGATCTCGAAGATATCCCCGTCCCGGACGAATTCCGGTGTGCCGAAAATGGCGAAAAACTGGGCATAGCCTCCCAGGGAGAGGCCGCGTTCCAGGTCCACGTGTCCGGAATTGCGGTACAGCGCCCCGGCGGGCTGCCGGGAAAAATGCAGCGCCAGAAGCGTATCGCAGTGTCCATCGAACAGTTTCATTTCAGAATGCCTCCGAAATCAGATTCATTTTCTCGATCTTCTCCCCGTTTCGCTCCAGGTATACCTCCACCACGTCGAAACGGCAGGGCGGATCCTCCAGGCCGTTTTCCGCCAGCCAGCTCTCCGCCGCCAGGCGCAGCTTCCGCTGCTTGGACGGGGTGACGTATTCCGCCGCGGGGGCATAGCCGCCCGTTCTCCGGAGCTTCACCTCGACAAAAACGATCTCCGACCCGTCCCGGGCGATGATATCCACTTCCCCCAGGCGGCAGCGGTAATTCATGGCCAGGATCTTCCACCGCTTTTTCCGGAGCCAGTCGGCGGCGGCAGCCTCCCCCATGGCCCCCAGCAGCTGTGTTCTCATTTACCCGATCCCTTCAGGAAGGTAAGCCGGTGGATGGGACTGGGTCCCAGCTGCGCCAGGGCGGCATAATGAAGCTTCGTTCCATAACCCTTATGTTGGGCAAACCCATAGCCGGGATAGGTCTTGTCGTATTCCAGCATCAGCCGGTCCCGGCTCACCTTGGCCAGGATGGATGCGGCGGCAATACAGTCGTACTTCCCGTCTCCCCCCACCACGCAGCGCACCGGCACCGGCAGCTGCGGGGGGCGGTTCCCATCCACAAACGCGTGGTCGGGGATCCGGTTCATCTCCGAAAAGGCCCTGCCCATGGCCTGAAAGGTGGCCTGCAGGATATTGATCCGATCGATCTCCCGTTCATCCGCCCAGCCGATCCCATAGGCGACGGCGGTCTCCAGGATGCGGCGGAACAGCGCCTCCCGGGCTTTGGGACTGAGCTTCTTGGAGTCGTTGAGGCCGGGGAGATCGTATTCCTCCGGCAGGATCACCGCGGCGGCGCATACCGGTCCCGCCAAGGGACCCCGTCCCGCTTCGTCGATCCCGCAGACCAGGCCGTATTCCTTTTCCGGTTTCAGCATTCCGGCTCCTCCAGGGTGATCCGGCCCAGGCTGCCCGCCTGGAATTCATCCAGCAGCACCCGGCTCATGCGTTCCAGATCCGTCTCTCCTCCGGAAACCAGGAATCCCCGCTTCCGGGCGGCGGCTTCCAGCAGGGCGGGGCCGTCCAGTCCCTCCGTATCACCCAGCTTGTACCGGGCCCGGAACAGCTCCCGGTATTCCCGGTTCAGCAGTTCGGCAAGGCGCATGGCCAGGGCCTCCTGGTCCAGGATCTCCTCCTTCACCGCACCGGTGAAGGCCAGATGCTCTCCCACCGCCGGATCCTCAAACCGGGGCCAGAGGACGCCGGGGGTATCCAACAGCTCCAGGCTCCGGTCCACCGTGATCCACTGCCTGCCCTTGGTGACCCCGGGTTTGTTCCCCGCCGCGGCTGCCTTTCGGCCCGCCGCCTTATTGATGAAGGTGGACTTTCCCACGTTGGGGATCCCCACCACCATGGCCCGGATGGGACGGCTGCCCTGCCCCTTGGCCGCCAGGCGCTCCAGCTTTTCCTTCAGCAGGCTGCGCATGGCCGCGGGGAGCTTCTCCACGCCCCTGCCTCCCCGGCTGTCTGCCGCCAGGGCGGCGATTCCGGAGGCCTTATAGAACCGGAGCCAGCGTTCCGTTGCCGCCGGATCCGCCAGATCCGCCCGGTTCAGCAGCACAAGCCTGGGCTTGTTGCCCAGCACCTCATCCAGGGCCGGATTCCGGCTGGACCGGGGGATGCGGGCGTCCGTCAGCTCGATCACCGCGTCCACCAGCTTCAGATCCCCCTCCATGGTGCGGAGGGCCTTGGTCATATGCCCGGGGAACCAGTTTACGTTTACCTGATCCCGCTCAGCCATTCTTCTTCGCTCCGCCCAGGAAGGAAAGCGGCCAGATCCGGAACAGCGCTTTCCCCAACACGCAGCGGGTATCGATCTGCCCGATGCGGCTGCTTCGGCTGTCGGTGCTCTCGTTCCGGTTGTCCCCCATGCAGAAAATGCAGCCTTCCTTTACGGTCACGGGACCGGTAAAATCCAGCTTCTTACGGGTAAGCTCCGCGATATAGGGTTCATCCAGCCGAACCCCGTCCACGGTGACGATGCCCCGGTCAAAATCGATATCCAGCGTCTGCCCCTCTGTGGCGATGACCCGTTTCACCAGGCTGTCCTCGCCGTAGCTGTGCTGGGTGAACACCACGATATCCCCCTGCTTCGGCGCGGAAAAGATCCGGGTGATCAGGACCCGTTCCCCGTCATACAGGGTGGGATTCATGCTGCTCCCATCCACGCTCACCACCCGCACCACGAACAGGAACAGCAGGATGCAGATGACGATGGCGCTGACGATGCTCTCCAGCCAGTCGTACGCGCTGTTCAGGACGGAAGGTTTTTTCTTTTCGCCTTTTGTTTCTTCCATGCCGATCTCCTTCTGAGCCGTCTAAAGCAAAAGGGGGCGCTGTGCGCACCCCCCATGTTTTTAGAGTTTTTCCTTGACCTTTGCTTTCTTGCCGACTCTGTCCCGCAGGTAATGGAGCTTGGCCCGGCGGACCTTGCCGCGACGGACGGTCTCGATGGACGCGATATTGGGGGAGTGGATCGGGAAGACCTTTTCATAGCCCACGTTGTAGGCCACGCGGCGGACGGTAATGGTCTCATTGATGCCGCCGTGCTTCCGGGCGATCACGATGCCCTCAAACACCTGAATGCGCTCCCGGTTGCCTTCCTTGACCTTGACGGAAACGCGGACCGTATCGCCCACGTTGACCTCAGGCAGCTCCGGCTTCAGGTACTGATCGGTGAGTGCTTTAACCAGATCCATGGTTTTTTTCCTCCTTTCAGAGCAGGTGTTCGTACCGCGTCTGACGGCATAGGACCACCCTTATCCGCGCTGCAAACACATTTGCAGACTGAGGGATTTTACCATAGTCTCCCGGGAAATGCAAGTACTTTTTTACGCAAAAGGCGCCATTTCTCCGTCATACAGCGCAATGCGGCGGCATTTCCGGGGCGGGGCGATCCCCGCGCCTTCCAAGGCCCGGGCAACGTCCCCGGTGTTCACCGTGGGCTCCGCCGCCCGAAGCAGCAGACGAAGACGCTCCCCTTCCCGCTCCTTCACCCGGAGATGAGGGGCAATATCCAGGGGATTCACTCCCCGCTTGGTCTTCTTCTCCACCACCAGGGGCTTTCCCGACCGAAGCAGGCTTTCCGCTCCGGCACAGTCCCCGTCGAAAATCAGGTCCCATTCCGTCCAGGCGATTTTTCCCACCCCCAGGATGGGTTCCGCCGCGCTGACCACCCGCAAGCCCTCCGGCAGCACCGGATTCAGCGCGGCGGGCAGATCCGCCGGATCGGAGAGGATCTGAACGTCCAGCACCTCGCACAGGCTCTCGCACCCCAGCTGGAGAGGGGCGGCAATGCTCATCTTCGGATGGGGATTGAAGCCTTCGGAATGCTTCACCGGGATCCCCGCCCGGATAAAGGCGCGCTGGAAGGTGCGCAGAACGTCCAGATGGGAGAGGTAGGCGGCCTTTCCCCGCTTCTCGAACCGCAGGCGCAGCTCAGGCATCGCATTTACCTCCCTTCAGCAGAGTTGAGGCCCCGCAGCCCAGGCACTGCTGTCGGCAGTCCGGACTGGTCTTTCCCTCCCGGGCCAGGCGCAGCTCCCGCAGGAGATGGGCCTTGGTGACTCCGTCGTCGATCACGTCCCAGGGAAGATATTCCTCCTCTCCCCGCTCCCGGCGGACGTAGAAATCCGGATCCAGCCCCTCCGCCCGGAAGGCGGCGAGCCAGTCCTCCAGGGAGAAGAACTCCTCCCAGGCCTGGAGGCCGCCGGCGCGTTCAAACAGCCGCTGCAGAACGCCGCCCATACGCCGGTCTCCCACCGCCAGGGCCGCCTCCACATAGCTCACGTCCTGGGCATGCCAGTTGTATACGATGGCCTTGGTGCGGATGGCGTCCTTCAGCAGCCGCTGCCGCCGGATGAGCTCCTCCATGGAGCACTGGGGGCACCACTGGAAGGGAGTCATGGGCTTGGGGATGAACATGGAGGTGGATACGGTGATCCGCACTCCCCGGCTCCGGTTGGGGCTGACCTCCCGCCAGGTCTGCCAGACCTTGTAGGCCAGGTCCGCGATGGCCAGCACGTCCTCGTCCGTCTCCGTGGGGAGGCCCAGCATGAAATACAGCTTCACCGCATTCCACCCTCCGGCGAAGGCTGTGCGGCAGGAACGGAGGAGGTCCTCCTCCGTCACGTTCTTGTTGATCACGTCCCGCAGGCGCTGGGACCCCGCCTCCGGGGCGAAGGTGAGGCCGCTTTTCCGCACCTTCTGCACCCGCTGCATCAGGTCCATGGAGAAATTGTCCGCCCGCAGGGAGGGCAGGGACAGGCTCACGCTCCGTGGCTCGCACCAGTCCAGCAGGCCGTCGCAGAGCTTTCCCAGCTCCTTATAGTCGCTAGTGCTGAGGGAGGTAAGGCTGATCTCCTCGTAGCCCGCATGCGCCAGGCTTTCGATCCCCTGGCGGATCAGGGTATCCGCCTTTTTCATCCGCACGGGCCGGTATACGTACCCCGCCTGGCAGAAGCGGCAGCCCCGGATGCAGCCCCGGAACAGCTCCAGCATGGTCCGGTCATGGACGATCTCCGTGGAGGGGACGATGGTGTGCACGGGGAAATAGACCGAGTCCAGGTCTTCGATGATACGCTTGCGCACCCGCTCCGGGGCGCCGGAATGGGGAACCAGCCCCTTCATCCGCCCGTCCGGCAGGTATTCCGGGGTATACAGGGAGGGGACGTAGACCCCTTCGATCTTTGCCGCCGCCTCCAGGAAGGCGGACTTGGTCCAGCCCTCCTCCTTGGCCCGCATGAGCAGGGCCGCCACCTCCCGGTCCGCCTCCTCCCCTTCCCCGACGACACACAGGTCCAGGAAATCCGCCATGGGCTCCGGGTTATACATGCAGGCGCCTCCGGCGAAGACGATGGGGGTGAGCGCCTTCCGCTCCGCGCTCCGCAGGGGGATGCCCGCCAGATCCAGCATATCCAGGATGCCGGGAAAGCTCATCTCGTACCCCACGGAAAAGCCGATCAGGTCGAAATCCTTCACCGGGTCCCCGCTCTCCAGCGCAAACAGGGGCAGCCCCGCCTTCCGCAGTTCCTCCCCCATATCCCGCCAGGGCTCGAACACCCGCTCGCACCAGACCCCGTCCATCCCGTTCAGCACCCCGTACAGGATCCGCAGGCCCAGGTTGGACATGCCGATCTCATAGGTATCGGGAAAGCAGAGGGCGAAGCGCAGGCGCACGTCCGCTTTATTCTTCTTGATCTCCCCGTATTCCCCGCCGGTATACCGGGCAGGCTTCTGTACCCGGGGCAGAATGGCTTCCAGCTCAGGCAGCATAGCCGATAACTCCCTTGATGGGGAAGCAGACGGCTCCCCCAGAAATTCAAATCATCATACATGATTCTCCGGGAGAAATCAACCGGGAGACCTGCCCCGGAGGGGAAAGAAAAGCTGCAATGATCAAATAGCTGAAAATTCGCAGGAACGTCCAGGAATTGCCCGACCCCCAGGCAGGCTGACGATTCAATTTTTCGTCTCTCCCCGGATCCGCGCCCTCACCGCTTTCTCACCCGGTGGACCAGGAGCCAGGCGCTCCACAGGAGCCAGTCCGGCCTGCCCTTCAGTCCCAGGAGGAGGAACAGGAGGATGCTGACCCAGTCCAGCGCAGAAGAGATCCGCTCCGCCGGGACCGGACCCAGAGCCAGGATCGCCAGACTGCGCAGCAGCCTCCCCCCATCCAGGCAGGAGGCGGGGATAAGGTTCATGCCGGAGAGGGCCAGGCTGGTCTCCCCCCAGAGGCGCAAAAGGGGTTCGGCCCTTCCCCGGAGGGCGAGGGCCAGAAGCAGACCCGCCGCCGGTCCCGCCAGGGTGCGCAGGAGCTCCCGGCCCTCGGTCGCCGCCGGAGGACAGCGGAGGCACAGCCCCGCCAGGTCCATCCGCAAAGCCCGGGGCAGCTGACCCTGCCCCAGGAGGACGGCGGCATGGCCCAATTCATGGACCGCCGCCGCCAGGGCCAGGGCCGCCAGGGTCTCCCCGCCCCAGAGGAACCAGGTGAGGGTCAGGAGCAGCAGGAATTCCCCGGTGAGCTCCAGCCGGAAGGGTTCCCCTCTCCCCGACTCCCCGGGTTTCGACATTTCGTTTGACATGCTCTGCCGTTCTGCTATATTATACATAGTTATCATGGCGGAATTATGGGATTTGACAGGAGCTGCAGATGGACTATCGGGACGAGGCGCCGGAGATCCTCCGGGATTTTCTCCAGTATCACGAGGTGGTAAAGGGACATTCCCAGGCCACCATCGACGAATACTATCTGGACCTGCGGACCTTTTTCCGCTTTCTGAAGCTCCGGCGGGGGCTGGTACCCAGGGATGCAGACTTCGCCTCCATCCCCATCGGGGACGTGGACCTCGGCATGCTGGCCAAGGTGACCAAGGGGGAGGTCTACGACTTTCTCAGCTTCCTCAGCCGGGACCGGGTGCGGCAGCAGCGGTCCCGGGAGGCGGAATACGGCCTTTCCGCCGTATCCCGGGCCAGGAAGCTGGCCACCCTGAAATCCCTGTACCAATACCTGACGGTAAAAACGGGCAAACTGGAGAAGAACCCCCTGGAGGGCTTCGATACCCCCAAGACCCGCCGCTCCCTGCCCAAATACCTGACTCTGGAGGAGAGCCTTGCCCTGCTCCGCAGCGTGGGCGGGCGGAACAAGGAGCGGGACCGGTGCATCCTCACCATCTTTCTGAACTGCGGCCTGCGGATCAGCGAGCTCACGGGGCTGAACCTTTCCGACGTGACCGGGGACCAGCTCCGGGTCCTGGGCAAGGGGGGTAAGGAGCGGGTGGTTTTTCTGAACGACAGCACCCGGGAGGCCATCGATACCTATCTGGCCCTGCGGCCCAGGGAAGCGGCGTCTTCCGCCCTGTTCCTCTCCGAGCGGGGCGACCGGATCGCCCGGAGCACCGTGCACCGGCTGGTGAAGGTCCATCTGGGGGAAGCGGGGCTGAGCCAGGAGGGCTTTTCCTCCCATAAGCTGCGGCATACCGCAGCCACCCTCATGCTGCATAACGGGGTGGACGTACGCACCCTGCAGGAGCTGCTGGGTCACGAACACCTGAATACCACGGAGATCTACACCCATGTGGAGAGCACGGACCTGCGCCAGGCGGCGGACGCCAGCCCCCTGTCCTCGTTCCGGCCGGAAGAGGAGGAAGAGGAAGAATAATGCTGTTTTCCAGCCTGCTGTTCCTGTTCGTCTATCTTCCGGTGACTCTGGCCGTGTATTTTCTGGTCCCCTCCCGGTGGCGCAATCTCTGGCTGTTCCTGGTGAACCTGGTGTTCTATGGCTGGGGGGAGCCGGTGTATATCCTTTTGATGATATTCTCCATCACCCTGAACTATGTCTCCGGCCTGCTGCTGGCCAGACACCGGGAAAAGGGAAAACCGATCCTCACACTCAGCATCGTGCTGAACCTGGCCCTGCTGTTCTTCTTCAAATACTATGATTTTCTCGCGGAGAACCTGCGGCTGATCCCCTTCCTGGCCTTTCTGACCCCGCTGGGGCTCCGGCTGCCCATTGGCATCTCCTTCTATACCTTCCAGGCCATGAGCTATCCCATCGACGTATACCGGGGCCAGGTGGAGCCCCAGCGCAGCTATCTCCGCTTCGGCACCTTCGTGGCCCTCTTCCCCCAGCTCATCGCGGGTCCCATCGTCCGGTACCGGGATATCGCGGCTGAGCTGGCGGACCGGCGGATCACCCTGGCCTCCTTTGCCTCCGGCGTGCGGCGCTTCATCCTGGGCCTGGGGAAAAAAGTCTTGCTGGCCAACGCCGTGGGCGCCCTCTGGGACGTGTACAAAGCCATGGATCCCGCCGCCCTTTCCGCTGCGGACGCCTGGCTGGGAGCCGTCGCCTTCACCTTCCAGATCTATTTCGATTTTTCCGGCTATTCGGATATGGCCATCGGCCTGGGCCGGATGCTGGGCTTCGAGTTCCCCGAAAACTTCCGCTATCCCTACCTGGCGGACAGCATCACGGATTTCTGGCGCCGGTGGCATATCACCCTTTCCTCCTGGTTCCGGGACTATGTCTATATCCCTCTCGGGGGCAACCGGAAGGGACTCCGGCGTCAGCTGCTGAACCTGCTCATCGTCTGGTGCCTCACCGGCATCTGGCACGGAGCCAGCTGGAACTATCTCCTCTGGGGCCTGTATTACGCCCTGCTGCTGATGCTGGAAAAGGCCTTTCTGCTCCGGCGGCTGGACCGCGGCCCCAGGTGGATCGCCCACCTCTACGCCCTGGTCCTGGTGGTGATCGGCTGGGTGCTGTTCAGTCTGGAGGATCTGGGCCAGTGTATCGGCTACCTTTCCGCCATGTTCGGCAGGGGCAGCGGCCTTGTCTCCGCCACCTTCCTCTATTATCTCCGAAGCTTTGCTCCGACCCTGGTGATCCTGGTCCTGTGCGCCACTCCGCTGCCCCGGAGGATCTTCGCCCGGCTGCCGGAAAGGCTCAAGGGCTGCGCCGCGCCGGTCCTTCTGCTGGGCTGTCTGGTGCTGGTCACCGCTTATCTGGTGGACGGGAGCTACAATCCCTTCCTCTATTTCCGCTTCTAGGGGGTGAGCCGGATGAAACGTTTTTCCGATCTGGCGCAGATCCTGGCCTTCCTCCTGTTTCTCGTCCTCGGCCTTCTCCTGTTATTGCTGTTGCCCCGCAGGACGTTCTCGGAGCAGGAAAACCGCGTTCTGGCCCAGCCGCCCAGGTTTCGTCTCTCCGCTCTGGCTTCCGGCGCCTTCACCCAGGGGGTGGAGGACTGCATCACGGACCAGTTTCCCTTCCGGGACAGCTGGATCAGCCTGAAATCCCGGACGGAGCGGGCGCTGGGAAAAACAGAAAACAACAATGTCTTCTTCTGCCGGGAGGATACCCTCATCACCCGCTTCCCCCAGCCGGAGGATAAGACCGTGGACGCCGCCATCCGGGCGGTAAACACCCTGACCGGCTCCACCGGCGCCCGGGTCTTCCTGGCCCTGATCCCCTCCTCCGCCGCCGTCTGGTCCGACCGGCTTCCCGCCAACGCCAACACCGCAGACCAGGAAGCGCTGATCCGGCGGATCTATGGGGAAGCGGAATGCGCCTCGGCGGATATCCTCTCCGCTCTGCTGGCGCACCGAAACGAGGAGGTCTATTACCGCACGGATCACCATTGGACCACCCTGGGCGCCTACTACGGCTACGCGGCCACCGCCCGGGTCATGGGGCTGACCCCCGGGGAGAAGTCCGACTACCGGCCGGAAACGGTGACGGAGGAATTCTACGGTACGGTATATTCCTCCTCCGGCGTCCGCTGGGTGCGGCCGGACAGCATCAGCCGCTGGGTGGATCCGGCAGGGATCACCGTCTATCGTGAGGATTCCGGGATCCCCTCCCCGGTCTACGCGGAAGAAAAGCTGACGGGGAAAGATAAGTACGCCTATTTCTTCGGCGGCAACACCCCCAGTATGGTGATCGAAACCGGAAACGCCGGCGGAAAGCTCCTGGTGCTGCGGGATTCCTATTCCGACTGCGAGCTGCCCTTCTTCTTCCCGCACTTCAGCGAGATCCACGTGCTGGATCTGCGGTATTTCCGCCGGAGCGTGCGGGAATACGCCGAAGCCAACGCCATTGACGATATTCTCATCAATTACAGTCTTTCCACCTTCCTGAGCGATCCCTCTGTTTTCCTGCTGGGGACCTGAGCAAGCCTCATCCTCTGCTGCTGAAGAGAAAGGACGATGTCTATGATCCGCAAATCCGCCCTGCCTGTTCCGACGCTGGCCCTGGTTCTGGCGGCCCTGCTGCTGCTCTTTGCCAAGCTGATCCCCATGGGGGAAACGCTGAAGCTGATCCTCTGCATCCTCTCCTTCCTGGCCGCCGCCTATCCCCTGGGCATGCCCATTCTGCAGGAGCTGGTCCGGGAGAAGCGTCCGGGTTATCCCCTGCTTCTGGTCCTGGCCTGTATTCTCTGCCTCTGTGCCAGGAAGCCCGCCGCCGGCGCGGCTGCCATGATCCTGTACCGGCTGGCGCAGTATGTGTTGGAATGGCGGCGCAGCGCGGCGGTGCGGATGGTGACCCGGCGGAAGGAACTGACGGAGCTGGGGGACCGGGTGGGGGATTATCAGCCGGATCCGGAGCCGGGGAGCGACCTGGGCCGGTTTCTGAAGCTCTGGCTGCCCTATATCCTGCTGGCCTTTGCCGCCCTGTACATCATCCTGGCCATGCTGCTCACCCGGATCAGCGTTCCGGCGGTCCTGCGGCGGGCGGCCATGTTCCTGGCCCTGGGAAACGTCCTTCCCCTTTTCTGGTCCTTTGGCCTGTGCGATTATTCCGCGGCGGTGAACGCCTGCGAGCATGGGGCAGTCTTTACGGGGGATTCTCTCTCCCGGCTGAGCGGAACAAAGCTCTGCTGCTTCGATTTTCCGGATACTCTGGTCCGGGGAGACGCTTTGATCCAGAGCGCCGAGCCGAAGGAATTTCCTCCCGCCGTTCTGCTGGAGCTGGCCGCCTGCGCCTGGTCCTGCTCCCCCAGCCACCTGGGGGATACCCTGGCCGAGCTGCTGGGCCGCCGGACGGATCCGGATCTGCTGGAGCGCTACCAGGAGCTGCGGGACTTCGGCGTTCTGGCCCGCATCCGGGGCCGCGTGATCATCTGCGGCAGCGCGGAATTCATGCAGCGCGCCGGTCTTCCGCTGTTCCCCTTTAAGGATCGGGAGAATACCCTGCATATCGGGATCGACGGCAAATATGCCGGCTGCATCCGTCTTGGGCAGTCCGAACCGGAGGAGAGCGAGCTGGAAGCGAAGCTCGCCGCCTGCGGTCTCTACCGTTTCCGGGACGCTGCCGAAGCCGCGGAAAAACGGTTTCCGGAGGAAACCCTGTTCTATGCCTCCGGCTGCGGTGACCGCGGTCCCGCCGGAGAGACAGACCTGTACGCCGCCCTGGGCGGCTGCGGGCAAGAGCCGCAAATCGCCACCGCCGCCGGCGGCCGCGGCGGCGCACTACTGATCCT
>Ga0310697_10005606_pt1 | contig 12094 bp, 21 predicted proteins | sample 172DNAGHGlowgp2_FD_203883 | JGI IMG/M metagenome (GOLD analysis project Ga0310697, IMG submission 203883) | Sheep rumen microbial communities from Palmerston North, Manawatu-Wanganui, New Zealand - 1728 DNA GHGlow gp2 (v2) (version 2) | ecosystem: Host-associated > Mammals > Digestive system >... | reverse complement strand
ACCTTTCTGAAATTCCTGAACTAACTGAATGCCAAGCGTGGAAAATTAGAAGCACTTTATATTCAGCCTCTTCTCCAAGCGTATTCTTGGGCGGAGCAAGAGGAAAAGGATGGTTCAGGTTTTTCCCATACAGGTATCAAAGGGGGATGAATTGGCCCGATAGAATAAACTAATAAATTCAAATTTAAATATGACACTTTTAGAGACTATAAAACTTTTGGAACATATAGCATCTGAACAGCCTAATGTTAACGGGATAGTTGAAAGTGGAGATATATATGATTTGAACAAGGATGAATATCAGCAAAAATATTCAGCTTTCTGCGTAACACAAAATACGCATACCGTTAATGAGTTTTTCAATATATTCTCTTTTACATTATTCTATGTTGACAGACTTACATTAGACAAAGCAAACAAGTTGCAGATACAATCTACTGGTGTTGAGTTTTTCGGAAACTTCATAAAGACTGTTATGAGAGAATATCCTGAACTTGAATGTGAATATGGTGAAGTTACTACATTCACTGAGAAGTTCAGTGCTGAATGTGCAGGAGCATATATGACTTGCACAATAACAACACCTGCAATTTCAACTTGCCCAATAAAAATTGGAGTAGAGCCTGAACCGATAAAAGAAAAAGGTGCATTTGACCCAATGCAATTCTCAAATGGGTTCTTTTTATGGAGAATAATACAAAATTAAATATAAATAAATATGAGCAACTATACAGATTTACAGAATATAAAAATTTTTTCTATAAATAATAATGCAAGTGTTAACAACACTATTGACGAAAAAATATACGCTAATACCGAACAGGAGATAACACCTGATATGGTTAACGATGCTGTAAAAGCAGTTGAGGATGACAGATTCAACAACACTGAAAATGTCGTAGATTTCCTTGAAAAAGCCTCTATCAAGAATATAAAAATCAGGCTTTATGACGGATTAGGCGTTGAATGGGAAAACAATGCTTCTGCACACATTTATACTGAGCCTACAAATTCAATATTATTGATACAGGTTCCTAAATACACCAACATATACGCTGGTGGTCTTACTGAAGATATGTGGAGACAAAGCTGTGTATTAGACGGATTTATAGATGGCGATAGCATAGGAGGGATTCATAGTTATGCATTTATAAACAATTGGTTTTATAATGACTCAAGTGCTGAATTTAGTGTAAAAAAAATTTACAGAACATATAACGAATCTTCCTTGCCTGACACCTACTATCCTTGGAGCGAAGATGCTGAGCTTAATTATATTTCAGCACAAGACACTACTATTGTATTGACAGTAAGAGATGAGGTTGTAAGCAATTTGTACTATTCTCCTAGAGTGGAGGCTGACAACATTCAAATTATTATGGTTCAAGAAGACGAAGTAGAGACATTGACATTTGAAAATAACAATTACTTAGACTACAACTATGATGCTTTCAACAGAAATGTCAGTGATATACTTACAAGCAATTATTATTTCAATGCTATTGGCGGTGTAACAAGAGCTTTCAAGACAAAAGTATATTATTATTCAAGGAATTTAAACTTTGACTTAAATAATAACATATGGGTAAACGCTAGTGGTAGTAATCCTATGAGAATTATACAAGTTTATCCTTTTGACACATTAAGTATCAAAGGATATAACTTTACAAGGCTTGGTGTAACATATAATATACCTAGTTCCAATCAAACACCTCAATTTGCAACCATATATCCGACAATTGACAATCTTTCAGAAGATTGGGATGGAGAAAGTATAACTTATGAGGGAGATTCAGCAAACTATATAGACAGAGAACTTACAATAACCAACACGACTGACAGACCTATATATGTTTGGTTCAGGTTTTTATCTCCTACAAATCCTTATATAAAAATCAACGGATATGATATTTTCTATGATGTTTCACAACCAGGGACTTGGAAAATTAAAGACCCTATTTTTTATCAAGGCTGGGACGTACTTAATGATGACAATGAAAAAATCAATATGCTTTACACCGAGTTAGGCAAAATGCATAAATTGCTTTATGACATTGTAAAGAATATACAACAATAAAAACAAAACCAATATATAATATGAGCAATAACACAAGCATAAACAATGTGGCTCAATAAACAAAAAATCAAATTTAAAAATGGGAAAAGATTGCAAGTGTCAAAAGGTATTGACTAATCATTATATGGTTGCATTTTGGTGTACTTTAATTGTAGCAATTGGGTTAATTATCGGAGGTTTTTTAATACCGCCTAAAGGAATTATAGATGGCAGCGTTATGACAACTGTTGGTGAATTATTCCTATGGCCCGCATTGGGACTTGGAGCAAAAGCAATTGAAGACGGTCGTGTGGCAAAATTCAATTTCGGAAACAATTCAATAAATATAGGAGTTGATGAAAATAACAACGGACTTGATGATAATTATGAACAAGAAATAATGGAAGATTAAAATTATGAAATGGGAATATTTTAAACTTGACGAATTTACAAAATCTCAGACAGCCGAAAAGTTCAATATTGACAACACTCCAAATGAATATGTTGTCAATAATCTGAATAAGTTGGTCACTAATATTTTGGACCCGTTACGAAAGACATTAGGTTCACCAATTAAAATAACAAGCGGATATAGAAGCTATTTGCTTAACAAAATGGTTGGTGGTGTAAAGAATAGCCAACATATGAGTGGTAAAGCGGCTGATATACAACCTGTTGGTAAAACTTTTGATGAATTTACCAAATTTATAAAAGACTGGCTGAAGGATAAGGATTTTGACCAATGTATAATTGAAAGTAGCGGAAAATCAAGATGGATACATATCAGTTACGATGAGGGCCATAATAGAAAAAAGATTTTCAGCATAACAAAATGAATAACATCAAATAAAAAAAAAGCACCTTGGAAAGATAGGTGCTTTTTTCGTTCAGGAAAATTTTGTTGGTGTTACCGTGTTTGAACTATAAAAGTTTCATTCGGCATTTTAAAACCTAATGTAAAACACAGCCCAATATGGTGGTTGGAAACTTACTGTGTTTCATATATAATATATACAATTTTTTTGAAAATATCAATTTTTTTTAATTAAAATTTTTACATAATTCATATTCACAATTTTTAAAAAAACCATATGGCAGGCAAAATCCTGTATTTATATTTTCAAATTGTAATTCAGAATTTATAATATTATTTTTAATTTTATAATATGGCTTATTATCAACATCATAAATTAAAATGCTATTATTTTTGATTATGTCAATCATATTTAATGCATCAGATAACAAATTTTCTCTTGAAGTATAAATGAAAATATTTTTGTTATCACCTATTGAAATATTGCATTTAAAATTGTTTTCACTATTAGAATTAATTTCTTTTATATCAAACAAATAAGTCAAAGTTATATATTGAGTTCCGTTTGTTGTAGAATAATTTTTCCAAACTCTATATGTATCAGAATATGAAGAAATAACTTTTGGAAAAGTTTCTTTAGTACAACTTGAAAATCCTAATGCAATTACAATTGCTACGATGATTGAAATAAATACTTTTTTCATTTTAATTTAATTTTAATTTAGTTATTTTTGAAATGGCTTGGTGATATTTCTACCACCAGGCGTTTTTTTTATATATTAGAAGTAAAACCCTTCGCTATCAGCACCATAAGTTCTTTCATCATATTCTTGAATGCTCATATCATTTGAATTTGGTGTTATTGGTCTTGATTGTTTAGACCTTTCAACCCACTTATCAAACAATGTTTTTGCATTGAATTTCCCATTCCAAGTCTTTGATTTTTCTTCATAGTATTTGTAGAACTTTTTCAATGTTTCCTGGTCAGCACCTTCTGATTTTGCTTTCTTACAAAATTCAACTAAACTATCATAATTGTTTTTATTTTCTGTATTTTGCGAAATATCATTATAGCCATTATCTATTTTCCAACTGAACACTTCCTTATCAAATTTGTTGCAAATGTGAAGTTCTGTTATTTTTCTTGAATATTCATCATATTTTATAAGTCTAACATAATATCCTTTACATCCATATCCATCGTCATCAATAACAATGTTTGGTGCTGAATATAACTCCACAATGCCCCAACGAGATAAACATCTTTTGTAACAATCTGAAAATTGTCCTTTTTCTGCTTCAATGTTTGATTCACTTCCAGTATCTGATTTGTAAATGAACATATTTTTGTCTTCATCCCAAATTCCAATTCTGCATACAAGTTTGTTGTTTACCTCATAAAATTCTGATGTCCAATTCATTGAGCCAACTGTTTCATCAAGCAACTCTGTAACTACTCTTGAGTTCATATAAAGTAACATATTTGCTTTTCCGTTTTTGATGCTTTGTGGCCTTACTTCAATTTCATCTGCTCTTAAAAGTCTAAATTCAATATTTTTCATTTTTTCTTATTTTTTATTAGTTATTTTTTTATTAATCTCAAAAAGAAACCACCAACCTTAGTTTTCCGTGCCTCTGACCTCACTTCTTCTATGATTGGTGGTTATATATATATTAACCGTTTTTTTCAATATGATGCTGTCAGAGGTTTTTTATATTGTAAATATACAATTTTTTTCTGTAACTTTCAAATATAAATAGTAGCACAAATTAAAAAAGACTTGAAAAATTGTAAATATTTCAACTGAAATGGTATTTTTATCAACTAAACTGTCATTTTTCTAACTTAAACCAATTGTTTAGTTTTTTGCAATTCTTAGTGTAAACTCCAAATTCATTTGTGTTTTCTATTCCCCATTGGATAAATTGGCCCATAACACTTTTAACTTCATTTTCATCATTACCCAACATAACTATTTGTGCATATTCAGGTTCAACTACAACTATGTGATTTTTTTTGTAAACTGAGCCAACCATTCTTTTTAGTTCCGTCTGTATATCATTGTATTTCTTCATATCGACCCTTTTTTGCTTTTCTATGAATGTCATACATCTGAATGGAAGATTTACTTCAATTGAAGTCGTAATGCCATCACAGGCAAATTTAAAGCCTTTATATTCCTTTTTCATTCTATTGGCAAATTTCTTTGCCTGATATTCCCTTTGTCCTTGTTCTGTCTTTAATCTCAATCTGAATTTCTTTTGGGTTTCTCTGTAACGATTTCTTTGTTCTTCTGTAATCATTTTAATTGTAATTTTTATAAGTTATTCTTTATTAATCCGTGCTTGAACTATTAAAGTTTCATTCGGCATTTCTATATATAAATAGTTTCAATGTTCAAAAAAGTCAATAAAAAAAGGGCCATCTTTTATGACAGCCCTAAAAAATAACTAAATAAAAAACTAAAAACTAAAAAATAAGAGAACTTTTTTAATCGTCAAGTGCATCTATATTATTTTGTTCGTTATGAGTAAAATCTAAATCTTCAAATTTTTCATATGCACTTGATTGGTAATTTCTAATTTGAAAATTTATGTCGTTAATCAAATCTTGTTGATAACCCCAAATTTTAATTGCATATTTTTCAACCAACCATTCCCAATCTGTTGTTAGATTTTTGTTTCCTTCGCTTAATGTACAAAATTTATTGTTTTCGGTCAAAAATATAATTGAATGATTAGTCTCAGGCTTAATTTCACTTTTGTTCCAAATCATAATGTTCAGGTTTTCAATTGTTTATTAATTTGTCAATTTCTTCTTGTGTGTCTTTGATAATTACATCAAGTTCTATTTCAAATTCGTATCCTATTGGCGTTGGGGTTTTTTTAATTTTGAACGGCAATTTTTCAATCATACCAATTACAATTTGCCTTTTTGTTTCTTTAATCAGGTAATCTTCAGCATCAATGTAATCGTGAATGCTTTCAATTGGTGGAAGGATTTCCTTTTGCTTTGATATATATCGCATAATTTTTATTCTTTATATATAAATAGTGCCTAAAGTTGAAAAAGTCAATAAAAAAATAAAAAAAATGGGCCCTATATTTCAAGGACCCATTAAATTTAGTCAATTATAAAATTTGGTCTTTCTACAATTGATTCATATCTATCATAATGTGATAGAGTTTTCATCATTTCGTTTATTCTAACAAAATTCATTTTGTATTCTTTTACTGTTTCTTTTATTGCCGATATTGGAGTAGTATCATCAAACTTACTTATACACTCTTTGAACTTGTTATCATTTTCAATTGCTTCAAGTGCCAGTTTTACATAAGTCTTAATTTCATTATCATTTTCTGTAAGCCCAATAAATGTTGATGAAACATAATAACTCATTTTCATTGCATCTTGTTCATCCAATCCAAATTCTTTTTCATTATTCATTATTAATGAATAAACTTTTAATCTCAAGGCAGCATCGCCTTTTCTTCTGCTGTAATCTTTCATTTTAATTTAATTTTATTTAGTTATTGTTTTGTTATTTAGCATTTGTCTTGCCACGCATGCGTGGCGTAACATAGTGCTATAAACTTTATTCACTTTTATTTTTTCAATCTTTCAAAGAACCTTTGTATCTAATGTACATAAATAAATAGTAATAATCAAGTGAAAAGTTTTAGAAAAGATACTAAAATGTGATTTTTTTCTCCCAAACCGCCATTTTCTTCAACAAAAGTGGAAAATTTATCACTTAAAAAGTTTACAATTTTGTTATTTAGAAACATTCTAAATAAGGATTATATTTAGACTTGAAATAAGCCGTTTTAAGGCAGTTTAATCAAGTAAAATCCAATAGTGTCCTAAATATGTCCTTGATTTTGACATTGCTTGCCTTAAAGATTTAATTGATATTGGCTTCTTTGTTTCCAAATCATATACATTTTCATACACAGCAAGTAAATTCCAATCTTCATCATATTCAGCTATTTTTTTCATTAGTTCTTTTCTGATTTTTTGATGTTTTGCCTTTGTTATTTCACTATTTCTGTGTAATTCCTTATGTTGTTCTTTTGTTAAGACAACAAGATTTTCAGCTTTGTTGTTTAACGGATTATGGTCTTTATGATGTACTTCACAGCCATCAAACCATTCACCACAAATTTCTGGAAATGCTTTGGCAATCATTCTACTTAGTCTTATTGTTTTTGATTTATCACATTTTACATAGGCTTGACCATTATTAACATAAATTTTTGTTTTAGCATTTCCATAATTGCTAACAACTGCTTTTAATCCATTATATTCAACTTCTTTGTACTGTTCCATACACTTAATATATAAAAATTATATTTAAATAACAAATAACCCACCAAATCTTTGCTGTGTGGGATTAATAAAAAAGTTTTGAACAATGTATCAATTTTTACACAAAGCCGCTTATATGGCTTTATTTTGCCTTTTGGCATTTACATCTTGTAAAACACAACCACCTACAATTATCCAAAAAGAAGAGATAATTTGGACATACAGGGATTCGATTGTGACCAAGGATAGTGTCTGCTACATCCCAATTGAAAGATATGTGGATATAGTTCCGATATATGATACACTTGTATTGGAAAATTCAATTGCTGTTAGTCATTCTTGGGTTGACACTACAAATCATCTGTTGAGAGGTGAGTTGAAAAACAAAAATGCTATACAATACCAAATAAAGTATGTTGAGAGGGTAATCACTAACGATTCAATAGTTGAGAAGGAAATTCCTGTACCCTATGAAGTTGAGGTGGTAAAGACAAAGACACCTACTTGGGCTTGGATATGTTTATGTTTTTCAGTAATTGTTGTATGCGCTGCTCTAATCAAGGTCTATTTGAAATTCAGGGCCTGAAAAAAACAGTAATAATTTGTTTGTTTTTTAAAAAATTTGTATATTTATATAAAAAATAACAAGGTCTTCCTCTACAATTGACCTAATAACATATATTCCAACAGATTGAACGGCGAGTAGAGGCACTTAGTAGGTCTGTTGGATTTTTTTATGGCGTTTCCTGATTATATTAAAAACTACAAAATTGAGCTGATGGCAAATGCAACCGACTCAGAAAAAAAAGCAATTAAATACTTTACTTCAAAAAAAATAAAATTTGAATTTCAAAAGATAATCAAATGTGGCGACAAGTACTATATTGCTGATTTTTACTTTCCAAAATTGAAAACAATTCTTGAAATTGATGGCGGATACCACAATAATGATGAACAAAAACAAAAAGACGAAATCCGCACTAAAGATTTGGAAAAGATTGGTTATAAAGTTGTTAGAATGACAAACGGCGATGTAAGAAAAAATAAATATCCTATTTCTGAAGCAAAAACGACAAAAGTCAAAAGTGCCGATGAGAAAAAAATCAAATATGGAAAATACAAGGGAAAAACATATTCTTATTTGAAGAAAGAATGCCCTTTATATCTTAAATTCTTGTACCTAAATCATTATCAGATGCCACACGACATAAATGTATGGGTAAAAAATAAATTTAAGATTTAATTGATTTTTTTTAAAAATAAAACTATTTATAAATAAATAATAAACAAATGAAGACAAAATGGTTATACAAACCCGATAACAAATGGTTTGACACAAGAAAAGAAGTTAAGGATTATCTTGGTGGATTAAGTGCTTTTAATAAAGCATTTAAGAAAAAAGATATAATTTTTATTACATACGAAAATATAATATATTTGGATAAGTAAATAATTTTTATAATTTTGCTAACTGATTATGAAACAAGACAATAATTTTTACTTTCAGATTGGCCTATCGGTCAATTCATACAACAGCAAAGAAGAAACTAAACTTTGTCTATCAAGTATTGGTGCAAAGTCAGCTAAAATGGATAAATTAGCATTCTACAATCACACTACTATAAATATTGATGAATTTGAATACTATGCAACAAACGGATATTGTTTTTGCAACCTATTCAATTATGATGCAAATAGAAAATATTACAGGGAAAACACAAATCCTAAATTCAATTTCAACTTTGTTTACGAATATCCTGAATACAGGAACGGAAACAATAAGGGTGCAATGAAACTACAGTTCAAGTGTGATGATTTTTTTGAGGGTTCACAGTGTGTTTTTGTTGATGTTGATTATACTAAATTTGAAACAATGCAGGAATATATCAATGCAATTGAAATGAAACCTACATTTTGTTATTGCACTTTTTCGGATAAAATCAAAGGTACAAGGAAATTCAGACTTTGTTATATATTTGATTCAATTCTTGATGAATTTCAATTTTGTAAAGTAAGTAAAGCCATAACTTCAATGGTTGAAGAATCAACAGGTGAAGAAATGATGGATGATTGCGGAACAAGAGAATCACAATATTTCAATGGTACACAAAACAAAGAAGAAATATATAGAAGTAATTTTATATATTCTTATTTAGATTTTATTAAAGAAGATAATAATTTATTTTTACCTCCTCATCAATCTACTACTATATATTCAGGTTGGAAAAATGAGGGACAGTTTACAGCAACAGATATAGATGAATTTGAATCTGAAGAAATTGTTGCAGTTCAAAAATCTGAATTGGATTTGAATTTTGTTTCTGATATGGAAAGGTTAGATTATGAAGAATTTATGCACCATTACAGCAAACACTACAAGTACTATTGGAGATTGGAAAGTAATGAATGGATTGATGGAAAATTTCAATATGTTGATGAAAACTACTTTAGATTATACTTCAATGTTGAGCGTTTGAAAGATGGTATGTGTAGAAAAAAGAAGTTGTATCAAAGAATGTGTTTAAGAAGGGTGATAAATCCTGATGCAACACCAAATGAAATTCTTTTCAATGCTTATGTTGATTTAGCAAAGTTCATTGATAATACTGAAGATGTTATTACCATTCAGGATTTGGTAAGGAATGTGAAAAGTTGCTTCAAATTCAGTGTTGATGATATTATTGAAAAATTTGATGGTATGATAAAACTGGCAAAAGAGAAAACAACCCCAAAGAACGGTAAAATCTACAAAGATAAAACCGTTATTAAATCAGGCAATCAATCTGAAATTTCACTTTATTATAATACTTCACTTACACCTAAACAAAATCTTGAAGTACTAAAACATAATGGTGTGAATGTATCTTTATCTACTATCTATAGGTATTGTAAGGATAACAAAATTAATACTTCAATTACTGATGATGAAATATTATCATTATTAGATTTGAATTTATCAGTAAGAAAGAATAAAGTAATGTTAGAAGATAATTATAATATCCATATATCTAAGAATAGGATTAACAAGATTATTTCAATCGCTTCTTCATCTACTACTATATATTCAGATTGAAAAAATGGGGGACACTATGAAAAACAATTATTAATAAATTAAATTTCTATAAAAAAAAAATAAAAAATAATTAGTTTTTTTTGGCTTTTCATACTATTTATATAAAAAGAATAATATGAAAGAACAAGATTACTACGAATTATTGAAAAACACACCACCGACAGCAACGCTGATATTTAAAGATGCAAGAGAAAAAAGTAATAACATTTTCAAGAAAATTAAGGACAAATTAAAAACTGTCACATCAAAAGATGTATTCCTTACACTGTCGGTGATTTTGAATGTAGAATTATTCATTGCTATATTCAGGATTTTGGCAGTTTTGGCTTAATTTTTTTCAAATCCCCTTAACTTCAATGCTTTAAGGGGATTTTTTCTATTTGTAAAAAAAAATCTAAAAAAAATCAACTTTTTGATTCTTTATACTATTTATAAAAAAGAATTAAAGATGTTGAGCGAAAAAATAGATAATATGGAAAGGGTAGGTAGGGAAAAATTTAAAACATTATGCAAAAACCTTAAATTAGAATTTAAAGAAGCAACAAATCCATATGAACACTATGATGGGGTAATAAGCTACTACGGAAGAAAATACTTGGTAGAAATCAAGGACCGTAGCGAAAAATACAACTATGACACCATCCTGTTTGAGGATGAGAAATACCAAAACCTCAAAAAGGCAATCGAACAGAAAGATGCAGATGGGGCATATTATGTTTCTATATGGAACAACACAATTTTTATATATAAAATACCAATGGAAATGAACCTGAAACCCTGTAAAATAATGGGAAACAAATGCACTGCTATAAATGATGAGAAAAAAGAAAAGACAGTATATTTCATTCCAAAGACCCAAACAAAAATATACACGATATGAGAAAAGAGGAAATAATTGAAAAATGGGCCTCAGAAAAAAAAGTTGAAAGTTTAGTCAAAAAGCATACAGACTTTTTAAACAATCCATATATAGATGACTTGGTTCAGGATATTTATATTGAATTGTTTTTGAAAGACAATGAACTGATTGAAAAACTTGAAAATGATAATGAAATTGATTATTTTTTAACAAAGATAATTAGAAACAATCTATATTCAAAAACAAGTCCATTTTACTATAAATATAACAAATTCAGAAAAATAACCGATGAAATAGATGCCAATTTAGATGAAAAGTATTAAGGAAAGATACGAAGAAGCGGAAATGAACATATATCAAATTCTCGATGAATATAAGCCAAACGATTCAATATTCGATGAGGATGAGGATGAAATAAGAAAACTGAAAAAGATAATATACACCAAGTTGGATGAAACAGACAGAAGAATAATTCTTGAGTATGCCGAAATAGGAAATTCAAGGGATTGTGCAAAACTGTTCAAAGTTTCCCCTACTACAATTTATCTAAAAATAAAGGAAATACAAAATAAAATTAAAAGTTTTTTAAATGATGACAATAATTAATTTGATTTTGCTAACAATAACAATTTGTTTTGTCGTAGATGTATCGGGATTTTTTACATTTGTTAAGAAATTTGTGGCATCAAGACTTGAGGGAAAATACAAAAACATAACACCAGAAGACATAAAAATTCCATTTATAACTTGTTCATTGTGCAGCGTGTGGTGGGCAGGACTTATATATTTGTTATTTGTCGGTAAATTCACAATTCCATATATTGCATTTGTTGCATTTTTATCGTTAATTTCAAGTAACATATCGGGCTTATTGCTGTGCATAAAGGATTACTTGGCTGCATTTGAAATGTGGCTACAAAAACAAATTGAAGAATAAAAATATTAAATATAAATTAAAATTATGATTTTCAACGAAGAACAAT
>Ga0310697_10005604_pt1 | contig 12094 bp, 8 predicted proteins | sample 172DNAGHGlowgp2_FD_203883 | JGI IMG/M metagenome (GOLD analysis project Ga0310697, IMG submission 203883) | Sheep rumen microbial communities from Palmerston North, Manawatu-Wanganui, New Zealand - 1728 DNA GHGlow gp2 (v2) (version 2) | ecosystem: Host-associated > Mammals > Digestive system >... | reverse complement strand
TGAGCTTCGTTAATGTTACCATCAGTAGTGCCAAAAGCACGCTCACGCAATTTATTCACTAATTGCAAAGCCTCATCACGGGTAGCACCAGTTCCGCCACGCAATACGCTCTCCGCCAGCATCAAATATACATCAGCCAAACGGAATACGGGATAATCGATGTCTGCACCTACGGCACCAGTATTAGATGCTGCCTCTCCGGCATCTGTCAAGTTAGAGAACTTCTCTCCAAAGAATCCCTGACTTTGGTCGTCAATAGCTTTTGTAAGCCACTGCTCCTGACCGTCAGTATAGAACATATAACGGCTGTCACTTGTTTCGCTTCCAGAGAACATATTAGGCAGTTCACCACGTACACGGAACATTCCCCATCCACCTGTCAGACCATACTTCGCAGGATCCTGAGAACTGGAGTTGCCACACTCACCGCAAACGATATAGGTGGTAGCTCCCCATGATACCGTATTTACTGCATCTACTATGAATGGGAAAATAATCTCATTAGTGCGCTTGTCATTGTCAGCATTGAACAATTTACTGTAATCAGACTCTAATGAATAGCCAGCACTCATAATCTGTTTGCAATAGGTAATACAGTCCGTATAATGGTTCCCTGCATGATAAACTTCAGCATTCAGATATAACTTGGCGAGCAATGCCCATGCTGCAGCCTGAGATGCGCGTCCATACTCTACCTCATTGGGAGCGAGCAGGCCATTAGTCGCAATATCCTTCAGTTCATTTTCTATAAATGTAAAGAGCTGACTGTTACTATAGCATTCTGGTGTATAAGCTCCTACTCCCATCGTTTCATCTACAAAAGGACCTTTGCCAAATAAATCCAATACGTAGTAGTATGCCAAAGCACGCAAGAAACGGGCTTCTGCCCTATAGGCAGTCAAGTTTGCATTGCCGGAAACACTTTCTGCCGTGGCATGACCAAGAAACTCATTACATAGAGCGATGGTATAGTATGCCCTATAGTATGTGTCAGCAACCCAAGGATCATTGGCATCCCAAGTCATATAGGTCAATCCTTCTATCTTATCGCCTGAAAGCCATGTTCCAGCCATCTCGTCCGTAGGAGCTTCTTGTAGGTTAAAGTAGCCTCTCAGGAAATCATGACCATTATTGCTCGAAATATCTGCATTACCACCGCCTTGCTCTTGACCCACTATGACATATGAGGCATAAAGCTTGGCCAAAGCCATTTTATAACCTTGCTCTGAGCCATAAACTACATCTGCGGTAGTCTGACTGTCTGTCTGGGGCTGTTGGTCCAGGTCGCCTGTGCAAGACATCAGTCCACAGGCTGTAAATAGTATTAAATATATCTTTTTCATATTGCTCATATTTTTAGAAATCAAGACCAATGGTAAGTGAATAGATCCGTGGACGTGGATAAACAGTCATGTCGATACCACCTTGATTCTCTGGATCTACGCCCTTGTAATTGGCAATAGTAAAGACATTCTGAACCATCAAAGAAGCATTCATGGAGAACCACTTACATACTTGTCCGAAATTGTAAGAGAGTTGGATATTGTCCATTTTAAGGAAAGAAGCATTCTCCACATAATGGTCACTCTCATGCTGACGTTTCTGAAAACGTGTAGTCATATAGCTGTTGTTCAGACGGTTCAGTTGATAGTCATTATATGACATGGTTTCCCAAGCTCCTGTATTCATAGCCATACCATTGTAGAGGTAGTTGCCCACGTTTGCACGGAGTGAAGTGCTCAGCGTCAGTTTTTTCCAGCGTAGAGAGGTAGAAAAACCGAAAATCCAGTCAGGAGCAGGAGAGTGATAGTGGTAGAGGTCATTGGAATCGACCACACCATCACCATTGAGGTCTGCATAAAGACCTTCGATGGGCATTCCTTTCTCATCATAAATCTGCTTATATACATAGTAACTGTATGGGGCATACCCTTCTGATAGTACCTGAACATAGTGTGACTCGATGGCACCAGCCGGGGTGTTTGGCGATTCTGCTAAGTCGTTCAAACGGAGATTTGTAATTTCGGTCTTCTGATAGGTTGCATTAGCACTCATATTCCACTCCCAATTTTCTTTTTTAATGGGTGTGGCAGAAATAGACACCTCAACACCTTTGCTTTTGATATTTCCGACATTACTCAGCATCTGCTTGTTGAAGTTTGTGCCTGCTGCAACAGGAACCGTTGCTAACAAATCCTCTGTCTTACGATTGTAATAGTCAAACGAACCTGTAACACGGTCACCAATGATACCAAAATCAAAACCGAAGTTCCAGGCCTTAGTAGTTTCCCATTTCAGATTGCTATTATAGGCTGCTGGGCGATAAGTGTGTATGGGGGTGCCGCCAAACATATAGTAGGCTCCACTTTGGCTTTCTGTGTACAGTGGTAAATAGCTATAGTTAGCAATACCATCTTGCTGGCCAGTCACACCAAAACTTGCACGTAGTTTCAAACTGTTGAAAATAGGTTTCAGACCTTTGAAGAAACCTTCCTCTGACACTCTCCATCCTAAAGCAACAGACGGGAACGAACCCCAACGGTTATCCTTGCTGAAACGTGAAGAACCATCTCGGCGAATGCTGGCTGACAATAGGTACTTGCCATCATAGCTATAGTTCAATCGTCCATAATAAGAGAGCAAAACATGTCGCTGGTCATCAGCAGCCGATGCAGCCTGCTGCTCTGCGGGAGTCATGTCGTTCAATTCCAAATAGGCAGCATTAGTGTATTTCCAGAACTGATAGTCATAACCTGCCGTTATCTCAATATTACTCTTTATACTTTCTATATACTTATTATAATTGAGGTAGAATGTTAGCAGGCGGTTGTTGTTTTTCTGCGGACCGTATGTGTAGTTACGTCCACCTGTATTATAATACTGATATGCTTCTTTTGGTACATAGATCTTACCCTTTCCCTTAGAGTAGTCGTAACCTAAGGTAAGATGGGCGTGCAAGTCAGGAAGGAAGTGCATACTATAGTCTGCATCGAAACTTCCCACAAAACGATACACATCACTTGTCGAACTATAGTTGTTCAATAGCCCTACAGGGTTGCCTGTAGCACCGGTAATGGGTACTCCATTGGCATCAGCAGCCTCATAATAGCCGAGGAAGGCGTCTGTTCCGGAATAAATAGGAGAACAGGGATTGTGAGTAGCACCGCCCCAAATGGCATTCGTATTGGCAAAACGGGTGTCGCTGTATGTACCTTTCAGGTTGATGTTCAGTTTCAGATGGTTGTCAAACAGTGTAGGTGTCAGTGAAAGGCTACCTGTATAACGTTTCATATTATCTGTTTTCAGAATACCATTTTGATTGCTATATCCAAAAGACAGGCGATAGGGTAGAAAATTGGATATTTTGCCTGAGATTCCTAGGTTATTGTCTGTTCCAAAAGCTGTTCGGAATATTTCGTCATTCCAGTCGGTATTCACATTGTCATTAAGTAGCGACTTCTGACGGTCTGTTCCGTATGTGTTCACCAAATTATACATATCATTACGACTAATCATATCCGCAGTCTTTGTACGAGTCTGTAGCGAATTGGTTGTCGAGAAACTGATTCTGGGCCTATTTGAGTCAGTTCCTTTTTTGGTCGTAATGATGATGACACCATTAGACGCGCGCGAACCATAGATAGCAGTAGAAGATGCATCCTTCAGGATGGTCATGCTCTCAATGTCGTTCGGATTAATCAAACTCAGGAAGTTTCCGCTACCACTGACACTGCCACCCACTTCCATGGGAACACCGTCAAGTACAATCAGCGGGTCATTGGAGGCATTCAGCGAAGCACCTCCACGAATACGGATAGTGCTGCCCGCTGATGGTGAGCCGCCACCATTGACAATCTGCACACCGCTCACCTTACCATTAATCAATTGCTCGGGTGAGTTGATCACTCCCTGATTAAAATCTTTACTGCTCACGTTTGAGACAGAACCAGTCAGGTCGCTCTTGCGTTGAACACCATAACCGATGACCACCGTTTCTTGTAACACGGTTTCATCGGGTTCCATACGAATGGTCAGTTTTCCTGCAACAGGAATATTGACGGTCTTCGTTTTGTAACCAACATACGACACCTGAATGGATTTTGCCCCACTAGTTACATCTAGAGAGAAATTTCCATCAAAGTCCGTAATCACTCCTTTTGCGCTAGCCAACTCGGTAATTGTAGCACCGATCAGTGCTTCACCATTCTCATCATATACCGTTCCCGATACCTTCTTGACATTTTGGGCCAATAAAGTTGCAGGAAAGAACATCAACAAGAACAATAGCAACCATGAGCGCATCAATGTTTTCGTCTGTTTGAACTTCATATTTTTAGGTTTAAAAAAATGTTATTGGCAGCAAAATTAGTTCAAATTACCCTATATACAAAAAACAAATCAGACAAAACTTTGCCCATTTTGGACAAACTAATAATCTATAGTATATAATTAATCACTATTGTCCACAAAAATTAGCGGAGATGATTGTAGATTACTTAAATATCGAGTTTTAGAGCGAAAATTTGACGGTGACGATTTGAATTGACTACCTTTGCAATCCAAAAGCGGTGCATGACCAATGCGCGATGGACGAAATTCCTTATGAACAGGGAGCTTACTACGTTTGACTAAGGATACTTTGATCTGAAGAGACTCTATCAGATCAATGAGATTTAAGTCTATTTTGTAATAAGGCAGAGAGGAAATCTTCAATATCAGATCATTAGCGAAAGTGACACCATTCATAATGCTGATGGTATTCTTTCTGACCAAGTTCTCAGTTTTACGAATTACTTTACCAAACAGAAATATCCTGCCATTTATCGTCACTTCACATAATATGCAACTGAAAAGAACAAGACATTTATCTACTTTACAAACAATATGGAGATACCAGCCACACAGGTCGCTCTCCTTCTAAATATTGTTGGCGCGTAGAGCTCTTCTTTTATGGGTACATAAACTGACGATTTCAACCTGTTGCAACTCATCAATTGTGAGCACATTGTATCTGCTTAAAGTGCTGAAATTGCCTCTAAAAAAGACGTAAGAAGATTATTTATCTCTTGGTGTATACAATTGTGGCACATGTTTCAAGAAGTCCTGATAGTATGAGAGAATCATATCGTGCAATGGATGATCGTGACGCATAAGAATTCCTGCATAGTAGTTAACCTTCTTGAATGTGACAGAATCGCTGTATAGGGTCATTTCATGGCTACGGGCATAATCGTAGAACCAAAGATGGTAGAGACGGTCACGTGCAGCCTGACGATGGTCAGTGGAGTCACATATATAGAGCATGACTGTAGGCTCCTGACTGAAGAACTCTTCCAAAATAACGGTCACTACATCAAGAATCTTGGAATCATATGAACCATGTTCGTGCTCACTATTGTCTATGAAGAAATGATAGGCACCATCGTCCATGAAGATGGTGTCTTTATAAAAGCCTACTGTATAATGAATGTTTTGATCGGTAACAAAACGAAAAGTAAACTCACCCAACTGACTTAACTTGTAGGGTGAGCGCTGGTTTAGTATGTCTGCAGAAAGTGTCATTGTGCAATCTGCGCCTCCTGCTCACGTACTTGTTCGCGCCATTTTTCACGAGCATCTATCATCTGCTGGAAAGCTTCAGCATACTGCTCAGGGCTGTCGTAGCGTTTGAATTTGTTTTGCTCCATCATAATTCATTTAATTGTTATTCTCGGCTGCAAAGATACAAAAAGTTTTGGAAAGTTATACGCATTTACAACTTTTTTTATATCTTTGCAATCAGATTAAATAATAGTTCGTCTTTATGATGACTATTATAGGTTCAAGCGTGAATCTTCTATTCTGCATTAGCAGATTTCGAGAATTATTGAAAAAGAATCGGTCCTTGCGTAAATAGCCGCAAAATAGCCGCAAACAAAAAATCGAAAATTGCGGAAATACCGATGAATACAGGGTTTATGAGACATTCGCAACTCTGCTTGTGGTTCTGAATGTCGTGGGTTCGAGTCTCACCGGGCACCCTGTTAAAGTGCTGATAATCAAACGATTACGGCACTTTTTCTTTTTTTGTTTTTAGATAATTAACTAAATATTAAGTTAAATTCAATCTAATTTCAAGTTATATTTTGTACTGTTTTGCAAATAGCCGCAAATTGCCATTTTAGAAGCTATTATTTGATATTCTCTTTTCTGTTAGTTGAGCAAAAAAGGCTGTTTGCTGAAAACATTTGGCAGCTAATACAAGATGTATTAATTTTGCCATCGAAAACAAAAGAAGTAGTTATGAAACAGCTGTTATTTTCAATTATATCCATGTTTTTGCTAAGCCCGGCTGCAATGGCACAGACCAGGGCAAGTGATTCTACGCCAAAGGCTCCAGAAGGGGCTACCTATACGCTGTCCGACGGATCAACTGTAACGAAAAGCAATGAGACTCTCAGCAGCGAGACACAGTATTACAACGTCGTGCAGGTTACTAAAGGAACTTTGAATCTGAATGACTGTACCCTCAGCAAGACGGGTACAGGAACAAGTGGCGATAACTCCAGTTTTTACGGCAACAACTCTGCCTTGTATGCTTCTGGCAGTAACAGCAGTGTTAACATGACTGGCGGCTCCATCATAACATCGTCGAAAGGAGCCAATGCCGTGTTTGCCACTAACAATGCCACCATTACAGTCAGCGACATTACCATCGATAACAGCCAGAGTGTTTCGAGAGGACTGCATGCCACATTCGGTGGAACCATCAATGCCTCCAACGTGAATATCACCACCCGGAAAGCTACCAGTTCGACGGTGGCAACAGACCGTGGTGGGGGGACTGTTATGGTATCAGGCGGTACGTTGACAGCAATGGGTGACAAGTCTGCTGTCTTATATTCAACGGGCGTTATTACTGCCAATAATCTGACAGGCGTTTCAGAAAAGGGTCCTATCGTAACGGTCGAGGGTGCCAACTATGCATACGTTAATGACTGCCAGATGACATCAGGCTCTTCCAAGCGAGGCATCCTCCTTCACCAGTCTAACTCTGGCGATGCAGAAGGTACGAAACCTTATGCCACTATCACGAACTCTTCACTGACATTGACGGATAGCAACGCCCCTCTTTGCTATGTAGAGAACTGTACGGCAACACTGACATTGACTGATGTTACGCTGAAGGTTCCAAGCGGGTTGCTGATGAGTGTCCCCAACAGTTCCAAAGGCAACGGATCGACAGGAACAATCGTATTGGAGACCACCAAAAACTCTTGGGAATACGCAGGAACAGTTGAGACAGGGACAGAGAATAAGCTGGTGGTAACCGTAGGCGAGAACGTTACATGGACTCTGACAGCAGACACCTATGTTACAACACTTACAAATAATGGTGTCATCAACAAGAACGGGTATTCCCTGACCTATGGCAGTTTGTCAGGCAATGGCACCATCAATGAATCAACAGGGATTAATGAGGTAAGACAAACCACCATTGATAGTAATGCCCCTGCATACACGCTAAATGGTACAAGGGCAGGTTCTTCTACCAAGGGCATCATCATAAAAAACGGTAAAAAAGTTGCGATTAAGTGAGAGAAATGAAAAACCGTTTTCATTTCCGAACGAGAGCAAGTTCAACAAAGTTAAGATAATCAGGAAATAAAGATGAAGAAAATAGTTTTATTGGTAATCAGCATGTTTATGCTGTCAGGCTCACTGATGGCACAGGATAGTTCGACCTCAGGGGCAGATGGCTCTGAAAAGAAGATGCCTAAGCGCAATCGTATCACTTACGAGCAGATGACTGAAAAGATGGTCAAGGAACTGCAGCTTGACGAGAAGCAACAGAAGAAAGTGGCCAAGCTCAATAAGAAGTATAAGACACTGATTGAAGGTGAGCAGGTGGAACGCCCACAAGGGCAGCGTCCACCGATGGGTGGGCCTAGCGGTAGACCCAGTGGCAGGCCCAGTGGAGGAATGGGTGGCCCCGGTGGTGGCGGCTTCGGAGGCGGAATGCCTGGAGGTGGCATGGGCGGTCCTGGCGGTGGTATGCAAGGAGGCCCACGAGGTGGCGGCATGGGAATGCCTGGTGGCGGTAAGCCTTCTGAATCCACCTATGACTATGACAAGCAGCAACAGAAGTACGACAAGGCTATCGCCAAGATCCTAACTGAACAGCAATATGAGGGTTATCAAAAGATAAAACCTCAGTTTGCCTCACAACGCAAAATCCGTGAGTTCCTGCTTGGAGGACAGCAGAATCTAGAACAAGCCGGTATGGGTATGCCGGGTGGTCCTGGTTCTCGCAGTAAGGATATCAAATATGCCGGAGGTACGGAACTGACGGCTCAAACCAGCGAGAACGGCAAAACATATCAGAGCAGTAATACGGACGAGAGCGCATTGATGATATCCACAAAGGAAGCAGTAACTATCACTCAGCCAATCGTCAACAAGACGGGCAGTTCAGATGGTGGTGACAACTGTAGCTTCTATGGTGTGAATGCAGCCCTGCTTGTGAAAGGTGGCAGCACTACAACCATTAAAGGTGGCACGGTAGCCAGCGACGCTACTGGAGCAAATGGTGTATTCTCATACGGTGGTAATGGTGGACATAATGGTGGTGATGGCGATGGTACGACAGTCATCATCGAGGATACCAAAATTACCACTACAGGCGATGGCTCAGGCGGTATCATGACTACCGGCGGTGGTGTGACGAAGGTCAAGAATCTGACCGTCAACACGAGTGGCCGTTCGTCTGCGCCGATTCGTACCGATCGTGGTGGTGGCGTCGTGACTGTAGAGGGTGGCAGCTATACCAGCAACGGGCTTGGTTCACCTGTTATCTACTCCACAGCCGATGTGACGGTATCTGATGCCACGCTTACATCGAACAAGTCTGAAGGTGTTTGCATCGAGGGCAAGAACAGCATTACGCTGAACAACTGTCAGATGACTGTCAGCAATACCCAGCGAAACGGACACGCCCAGTTCCTGGATGCCATCATGATTTATCAGTCGTTCTCTGGCGATGCTGACAGCGGCAACTCGCACTTCACGATGAATGGCGGTTCGCTGACTAATCGCCAAGGCCATCTCTTCCATGTGACCAACACAAATGCAATTATATCTCTGAACGGTGTCAAACTGGCGAATGACGATCCAGCCCAAGTGCTATTGTCTGTATGTGCAGACGGATGGCAGGGAGCCAGCAACAAAGCAATACTCAATGCAAGTCATCAGCAGTTGGAAGGCACTATCCTTGTAGGCAGCGACTCTGAGCTAACGCTGAATCTGGCCGATGGTTCCACCTTCAATGGCTCTATCAGCGGCAACATCACCAATGCTGCAGGCAACACCGTATCTACCGAGACAGGAACCGTGAATGTCACTCTTGGCGATGACTGCACCTGGAACCTCACAGCTGATACCTACATCACATCTCTGAAGGGCGACGCATCATGTATTAAAGCCAATGGCCACCGATTATTTGTGAACGGAAAACTCGTGAAAGTGAATTAAGAGCGGATTCTGTTTCACAAGCTCTTTACTACTTTACATGGATTACCGACTGCTACCGTATTGGATGGGATATCGTGAGTGACCACCGATCCTGCTCCAATGGTCACGTTGTCTCCGATGGTGATACCAGGTAGAATGGTGACACTGCCGCCAATCCATACGTTATTACCGATGGTTACAGGCTTCGCCCATTCCTGACGGGTATTGCGTTCTACAGGGTCTGTACTGTGGCAGGCGGTATAGATGCTGACGTTGGGACCGATAAAGCAGTCATCACCAATTGTAACACGTGCTTCGTCGAGAACCGTGAAATTGAAGTTAGCAAAGAATCGTTTGCCGATGCTGATCTGTTTGCCATAGTCGCAGCGAAAGGGTTGATTGACAATGAAATCTTCATCGCCAACCTTTCCGAATAAGCCTTTCAAGATCTCTTTCATCCGCTGGGTCTCTGATGGATGGAGAGAGTTAAACTCATATAAAACCTCTCTCGTGGCTTGTAACTCAGCTATCAGTTCTGGCGTAGTGGCATCATAAACAAGCCCAGCCAACATTTTCTCTTTTTCTGTCATGTACCTATATTCTATTCTTTAGGAATTCTGAGGGTGTGAAGCCATAGTGTTTCTTGAACATGCGTGTGAAGTGCTGGGGATATTCGAAACCGAGGAAGTCGGAGGCTTCTGTGATGGTCTTGCCGTCGTGCAGAAGAGCGGTGGCTCGTTGCATCACGAAGTTGCGGATGATGGCGGTAGCTGTCTCACCAGAAGCCTGACGCACAAGGTCACCGAAATAGTTGGGCGAAAGGAATAGTTCCTGTGCACAATATCGGACGGTAGGCAGGCCTAGCTTACTCTGCCGTCCTTCGCTATAATAGTGTCTGAGCAGGTCATCGAATCGCTTCAACAAATCGTTGTCGGCTGTTGTTTCAGTCTTAAACTGGCGTTCATAGAAGACCGCACAGTATTCCAGTATCAGTTCGAGGTAAGCGATGATGACGCGGCGCAGATGCTCACCATCGGGCTTAGAACGCAGTTCATTGCGAATCATCTTGAAGCAGACTTCTATCGTGCGCTGCTCATCGGGCGTGGGATGCAACGCCTCGTTCTCGTAATAAGAGAAGAAATGGTAGTCATCGATACGTCGCCCAAGATCTGTTCCATGCAGCAACTCAGGTGAGAACAGCAGCACCCAGCCCTTGATATGAATCGTCTCACCGTTGTCACTCACGCCGCCAGTCTGTCCAGGGGCAACACAGAGCAGCGAACCAGAGTTGTGATGATATTGCCCTTGGCCATAAGTGAGTGTATAAGGACTCTCCTGCAACAAGATGATACCATACACCTGATAGTTGTTAAACGAATGGCGGCAGTGCTCCAGCTCGTCGTAATGGATAATCGAGACGAGCGGATGCAACTCCTCTGCTCCTACATAACGAGCATAGTCGTTAACTGACTCTATATTCAAACTTGGCTTCATTTCGGTGGCGAAATTACAAAAAATTTTCGAGAAAAAGGCACAAAAATGGCAGAATCCGTAAATTTGGTATATTCATCCGTAAATTGGTTAGGCAGTTGTCGGCAAAATCGCCGTACCTTTGCACCCAGTTAAACAATTAAACAGATAAAGATATGGCAAAGATTGCATTAGGAACCTGGGCTTGGGGCGCAGGAGCATTTGGAGGAGATGCTGTATTCGGCAGCAAGACCGACGTAGAGAACTTGAAGCCCGTTTTCGAGGCAGCTATGAAGGCTGGACTGAACCTGTGGGACACGGCTACAGTCTATGGCATGGGGGAGTCGGAGAAGATTCTGGGCTCGTTTGTAAAAGGACAGAAGCGTGAAGGCGTGGAGGTTTCTACCAAGTTTACCCCACAGCTGGCAGAGGTTTATGAGAATAGCGTTGAAAAGATGGCGATGTCTTCTATCGAACGTATGGGCTGCGATTACATCGATATCTATTGGATTCACAATCCGATGGACGTAGAGCGCTGGACTCCCGGACTGATTCCCCTGCTGCAGTCGGGCAAGGTAAAGCGCGTAGGTGTGTCGAACCACAATATTAAGGAGATTATGCGTGCCAATGAGATTCTTGGCGAGGCAGGATTTAAGGTGAGTGCCGTGCAGAACCACTTCTCGCTGCTTTATCGCTCGTCAGAGAAGGGTGGGGTATTGGACTACTGCAAGGAGAACGGCATCGAGTTCTGGGCCTACATGGTGCTGGAGCAGGGCGCACTCTCTGGTAAATATTATAAGGAGAACCCTCTACCTGAAGAGAGCGACCGCGGTAAGAAGTACAACCCCGTGCTAGAGCAGCTCGAAGCCCTCACCAGCGAGATGACAGCCATCGGTAAGAAGTATGGTGCATCGTGCTCTCAGATTGGTATCGCTTGGGCTATCGCCAAGGGTACACAGCCTATCATCGGTGCTACCAAGGAACATCACGTCATCGAGGCTGCCGAAGCCGCCAAGATTCAGCTGACCGCAGAGGAAGTAGCACGACTTGAAGCACTCGCTGATGCCACCGGCATTGATACTCGCGGAGGTTGGGAACACTCAATGGAGTAAAAAGTGAATAGTGAATAGTTAAA
>Ga0310697_10005603_pt1 | contig 12095 bp, 5 predicted proteins | sample 172DNAGHGlowgp2_FD_203883 | JGI IMG/M metagenome (GOLD analysis project Ga0310697, IMG submission 203883) | Sheep rumen microbial communities from Palmerston North, Manawatu-Wanganui, New Zealand - 1728 DNA GHGlow gp2 (v2) (version 2) | ecosystem: Host-associated > Mammals > Digestive system >... | reverse complement strand
CAATCACACCTGAGTTTGACCTTCCTGTGAAGGTTGACACCATCGAGCTGGAACAGGGCGACCCGTCCATCGAGCACTACAAGGTTATCGGTCTTCCCGGAGATTGGGTAACAAGCTCGGAACCTGGCGACATCGACCTGTCCTTCCGTGTTCCCACCAAGCACTCTGACGTGCTGAAGATGGCTTACGGTAATGACGCAGTGAAGGAGAATGTAAACGCTACCATCCTTACTACCTATACTGCCGTTGCTAACCCAACTGGCAATCCAAATACCAAGGGTTACTATGAGCTGGTAGATGGCAGCTATGTTCTCACTACTGACACTACTGTCACCGAAGGTAAGACATACTACGAGGCTATCCCCGGTGCTTACACGGGTACAGGTCTCGTTCTCCAGCAGAAGAAGATTGACGGCACGTTCATCTTCGTCAGCGAGGACAAGAGCAACATCCTCATCCTCACGAACACTACCCTCTGGGCAAAGCCTGTCCTCGACCAGGATGCCAAAGGTGTGTTCGCACTGGACTTCAACGGCACTATCGAGACCGATGGTACCAATCCCGACATTCTGTTCCTCACCAAGGCGGTGTAACTCCGTAAGAGGAAGAGAAAGACGAGTGACCAATGAGGGGCGGCGGTTTGACTGCCCGCCCCTCTTTCATTACCAAACAAAAGGAATATGGAAAAGAAAGAGATAGAACAGCCCGGAATAGATATACAAAAGATGATTAACGATATTTTGTCTGCAAAGCCGGAAATCGTAACCATCAACGGAAAGAAGCGTAGCATAGGTTGGCTGCATAATGGCTTAACACGAAAGCTGACGGACATAATGTTAAGTGAGGAAAAGCCATGGAAGCGCAACGTGAAAGCTGCGTGTTGCATTCTACTAAATCGGCGTAATGGTTTTATCACTAACCTTTTGTTAAGACTTTGGTTTTGGGTGTATTGGCGCTGGATGTATTATGTTGTTGACATGGACCAAGTGGAGGTTCTGGGAGTGTTGAATGCCTCCAAAAAAAAAATTCAATCGGAGCCGTTTGCGATGGCTACCATATTAGCGACCGCGATGATGGACACGATGATGACGATGAGTCGACACGAGTATACCCAAGCAGGACAAGGTGGGGAGCCGCATACTCCCTAAACGAAAAGTTCGGGTTCTTGCTATTACGCAAGTATGGCATAGGCGCGTACGATTATTGGTGGGGGTACACTTCAGCGCAGATAGACCTAATGCTGGCAGACCAGCCGATTATCGACTACAACGCAGACAAGAAAAAAGGTATGGGTAACAGCAGAAAAGATAAAGAGGAAATGGACGACCTTGCAGATGCCTGGGCAGAAAAGAAGCGCAGCCAAGGCAACGTTAAAGGCAGTTCGGTAAGTCTCAGCGATTTCGTCAAGAAAAAAGTATAACTATTCAGTGACCCTATGCAATTCATTAGAAGTCAATATAATAGCCAAAAGTCGCAACATATCCCTCCTTTCGGCTGGATCGGACGGGATTGGCTTATGGACAATCTTTGCGTAATGGATAATCTCATTATCAAGCAAGGACCCTCTCTCGTCGTCCAAGACATACGAAGCCTCCAACAGGTGAGAAGGTTCATCCTTGCGGTCCTTGGTACGCAGAATAAAATATTCCATTTTCACAGAGAATTTGTCGCCGCTATAATTTTCGGACATAACGTCATACTGCAAAACGCAAATCGAGTCATCAGAAAAAATAACTCTTGCATCAGAAATATCAAACGATGCAAATTTATTTTTAAGAGCCTCATTCGGGAATATCTTATAACGCTCTATTGCCTTCTTTTCAAGGGAAGGAGAGCACGAGAACAGCGTAAAAGACGCCATCAAGAGCAGTAGTATATATAGTTTTTTCATGCGGCAAATGTATGAAATAAATTCAAAGTAAGCATCAACAGAATTATAATTTAACAAAGTTAAAGAAATGGCACAAGATAATTTATCGTTCAGTTGGGAATTAAAAGGCAATGTGACTGAAAAAATACAGGAAGCTGTGCGGAAAGCCCAGGACCTTCAAGAAGCTTTGAAAAAAGCGGAAAATGAAGGGGATGCGAAAACGATAGAGAAGCACTACGACAATATGTCGAAAAATATCAAAGAGGCAGAAAAGTCCCTTTACAAACTAATGGATGCCAGAGAAAAGGCAGATAAAGCGATGGGACGTGAAAAAGCTAACCTCTTCGACACAAGTAAGCTACAAGAAGCCGTAGGGAAACTGGACGCGATTATCAATAGTGTCATGAACATCGGTGATGCTGCGGCACGTTCAAAGACGGCTGTAAAAGATATGCTTTCGAGCATGAGTGCCGATGTTGTGTTGAAAGCAGTCAAAGACGGGACATCAAGCCTAAACAAAGACATTGACAAGAATCTAAAAGAAGAATCTAAAGCCCGCGACAAAGCAGCAAAGGAAGCTAAAAGGGCGGAAGAAGAAGCTAAAGCCGCAGCAGAACGTAATGCCAAAGCGCAAGAGAAAGTCAAGGATGCGCTTGCAAAGATAGCAACAGCCCGTGCTAACCTGAGCGCGGCGAGCGAGAAAGGAAACCAGCAGGAAACAGCTCACGCGCAGATGTTGATAAGGCTTCTTGACCATATATCATCAAAGCTAAACTCATTAAAAGGGACTTGGCTTGGGGAAAAAGGTGCTCTCACGGGAATCCTCGGAAGTGGTTATCAGGGCTTAATGAGGAATGTAAGTCAGGCAGTTAGTGATATTGGAAAAGTCGGGAGTTCAGCCATACAGAGTCCTGTCAATCTATTATCAGACCAAAACGTAAACGACACTCTTAGTCGTATTGATGCCATAGGCGCGGCGTACACCCGTTTGCAAAAACTACTCGCAGAAATGGGTGACAGGGGCAAAGCCCCAAGAACAGCCATGGAAATGGCTCTCGGCGGAAACTATAACAAATATGGAGGCAGCTACGAGCAGCAGATGAGTGTATTCCGTGACACCCTTGCTCGTATTCGGAAGGAGATAGAGGATATGTCTAAGGCTGGCATGAATGTCACCGAGCCAAAGAGACAATTAGATGCACTCTATGAAACGATTGCCAAATTTGAAGCGCTTAAGCCTGTCAATATTGGAGAACGGCTTGGTTTAGAACACCTTCGCGGCTATACAGGTCCTCAGACAGCTTTAAGTGATGAAGCGTGGGCTTCTGCAAAGCGAGAGGCTGAGGTGAGAGAGGTAGCGGCGCAGGCAGCAGAGAAGCACCGCCAGAAACTTCTTGAACTGACGATAGCTTTCGAGAGACAGGCAAAGGCAGAAGAGAAATCGAGAGCCGAAGAAGAAAAGGCGACAGCAAGGCAAGAAAGAGCCACACAAGCAGCCCACAAAAGAGCTCATGCGTCAGCAGAGGTACAGCGCAACCTGAACAGGGAAGCGCAAGAGGTCGTGCGTTTACGACTTGAAATGCTGAAAGCGCAGGCGGTACAGCTCAATAGCATGATAAAAAAAGGCGCAGGCATATTCAACGCATCCGAACTCGAAGCATATAGGAACGCCCTGCGCGATGTTATCAGCCAGATTACCACATTAAAAGGTGTAATGGCTAACATCGGTAGCTTTACAGGGCGGAACGGCACAGGTCTGATGTCTTTCGGAAATGGAACGAATTATGCACCGCTTATCGCACATGGTCAACACGCGCTTGAAGCGAGCAGAGCTGTTGACACACTAACGGCAAGCGAAAAAAGGTTTGTTGACAGCCTTACTGGAGCATCATCAGCACTTCGCGCACATGGCGTTTTGCTTGGAGACTTGCAGGCAATGGCGACACAATATCTTAGCTTGTGGGGCGCAAGGAGTTTCCTTAACAACATCATAGAGACTGGTGGTCTTCTTGAACAGCAACGACTGAGTATCGGCGCTATCCTCGGAAGTATGGATAAGGCGGAGGTAGTATTTGGCAAAATCAAGAACCTTGCCGTTCAGTCTCCTTTCGGTGTCGTCGAGTTGGATAAGATGAGCAAGCAACTCACGGCATACGGTTTCCAGTACGAAGAACTTTTTGAGTGGACGAAGAGACTTGCAGATATATCGGCTGCAACAGGAACAGAAGTAAGCCGACTCGCTCTTGCTCTCGGACATGTACGTGCTGAAGGAGCACTGAGTGGATATACCCTCCGCCAATTTGCCATGGGTAACATCCCGATGCTTCAAAAATTATCAGAGAACCTCGGCATATCTGCAAGGGAGGTACGTGAACGCACGAAGAAAAAACAGATTGGCTATGACGAAGTAAAGAAAGTCCTCGAAGATCTAACGAACGAAGGAGGTATGTTCTATAACGCCCAGGAGGTGATGTCTCAGGCGCTTAACGCTAAATTTAAGAACCTCCGTGACGCGTTCGACATTATGTATGGCGAGATTGCTGAAAGTGGCGTAGGTGATGTACTGAAAGGTATTGCGGAAGCTCTTACGGCAGGAGCGAAAGAGTGGAAGCGTTTCGGGACGGACATATTATGGGTAGCAAGCGCATTCGGTATTGCCAAACTCGCTTCTTTGTCATATACGAAGGGTATGACCCTGATGCGTCACGAACTTGGCATTCTTGCTGTGAACACAAAAGCATTCACGGCACAGCAAATAGAAAGTTTGGTCGCAAGCGGTAAAATCTCACGCGCCCAACTCCTGCAAGCCGTAGCAACAAGGCGTCTAACCGTAGAGCAAGCGAGTCTCGCAGCATCAACGCTTAGAATAACTGAAGCCGATTTGCAGCAAGTCGCAGCAACAGGTGTTGTCAGCAAGGCGTTGTACGGAAACGCTATTGCCACAAGCAGACTTTCCATGGCGGAATTAAGGCACATCGCCACTATGAGGCAAAGTATGGGCATAGGTGGTGCGTATAGAGGCTTTCTGACAAGTCTAATGATAGGATTCAAAGGTGTCGGCAGTGCTATAAAGGTAGCAAGTGCAGCATTAAGGACATTCCTTCCGTTCTTGGCAATAGGAGCGATAGTCGACTTCTTCTCCCGCTGGTCTCAGCAGAAGGAGGATGCCAAGTCCAACGCTGAGGAATTGTCTTCTGCTGTATTTGCTGGTGCGGCAAATATGCAGTCTTTGTTTGAATCCATGAAAAAGAACGGCACCGACGACTACGCTACGTCTATAAAAAGCATGAAGGAAGCTCTAAGGAATATCGGAGCTTACGAAAGTATTAAGAAAGACGTTGAGGCATCGCAAGAGGCAGCCAAGCAGTATGACATACTGTATGAGAAAGTGAAACAGCTCGCTGAAGGGTATGAAGGCGCAAAGGCTTCCGTAGAGGCTTATCTCGAACAGGCAGGTAAAGTTGGCGGTGGAATGTTCACTGACAACATGGATAAGGACCTGTCTCAATACGGACAATCTTTCATTGACAAGAAAGTTGCCGAGGAAGGCGCCAAAAAGTTCTCAGACATATATAAAAAGGAGTTTATCAAGGCTCTTAAAGCACAAGGAAAGTGGGTTGAGAAAGAGATGGCAGGCAAGACCTGGCAGGAGCTTTTTTTCAAACTCGACAATCACGATGCGTTTTGGATAAACTTGCAAAAGACCGGTACTATATTTGACGGTACGGCTACCGAGATTGAAAAGAATAGGTACAACGAAGCGGCAGAAGCGTTAAAGAATTACTCTGATGCCCTTAGAGAGTTCTATTCGGACAGGAAAGAAGTCGAGGAGCAGATGCCTCAGTATGCAGAATACATCAAGAGTTCTGCCCGTGAATATGCGAAGTATATCCTTGGTGGTTTAGATGACGACATGTCAAACTGGAGCGATAGCGACTTTAGTGTATTTGTGGATGGACTCTACAACGCCTTGAAGAACTTAAAAATTCCAGAGGAATTGAAAGATGATGTCATGGAAATGCTCTTGCAGACATTCCCGGAAGAAATCCGAGTTAAGATAAGGAGCATCATTGACCAAAAAGGCGAGAAAGCTAAACTTGAAGGGTGGCACAAGGATATACAAGACTATTTTGACAAAAACAAAATAAACTTATCTATAAGTGCAGATGACTCTATTCAAGACGTAGAGAAGAAGCTGCAAGATTTGCGCAAGAAGATGAAGGAGAAGATGGAGAGTTCTGCAAAGATATTACTCCATTTCAAGCTAAAGCCGACACTTGACTTTGACATAAAGAAATGGATAGCAAGCAATCCTTTCTTTAAGACTCCAATAGGCAAAATTGTAGCCAACATGATTGAGCAGACCTTCAAAGATTGGAAGTCAAGCAAAGAAGAGATTGACCGAATCGACCAGGCGCACAAAGATACAGGTCTGTCTGTTATCAGCGATAAGGACGCGAAGAAAAATAATAAAAAGACCAAGGGAAGCGGTCGGACGGAGGATAAGCAGTTGAAGGCTGCCCGTGCACGTCTTGACCTCTTAAAGAAAGTCCTTGCGGAGTATAAGAAATATACAGCCGACGGACGGTACACAAGAGACGCGGCAATAGGCTTTATCGACACGATGTTTGGCAATCTGAACAGGAGTCAGATAGCCAACATTATCGACAACTACATATCAGAGATTGACAAGGTGCGCAACTCTCTGAAAGGCACGACGGAAGAACGTAAGAGGTTCTTAGCAGAAGCCGACAAGACAAAGCTCGACACCCTCTTTGACCGAGAGGCGGAAGCGATGAAGCGGAATGTCGAAGCGATGAAAGACTATGTTGATAGGATGAAGGCTCAGTGGGACAAGTATCATAAGATATTTGAAGCCACGGGCGACAAGACTACAGCCTACCAGCTTGCCTTTGCCGAAGGGTATATGTTCGACGACACCACCAGTGCCATGCGTGAGCGTCTTGCAAACCTCGGCAACGAAAGGAACGTGCAGTGGGATGACTCATCTCAGTTCTCATGGTTGTTGGACGAGGAAGATGCCAAGAAGCTATTCTATAAAGACGGTGTCCTGCAACAAGACATGCTCAACCTGTACCTCGACATACAGAAACTTGTCAAGAGCAACTGGGATAAAACCTTGTTGGGCTGGGCAGAAGCATATAAGAAGAACGCCACCTATGCAGAGCGTCTTGCCGTAGCAAACAAGAAAATTGAGGATGCGAGGAAAAGCTTAGATTCTGTTCCGAAAGAGGCGAAAGGTCTTGCAACCGCAGCGTTGAACCAAGCCATAAAAGAGCGCGACAAGATAAGCTTCGAGCAGTTTGAGAACAGCTTGGGTTACCTTCGTTTCTTTGCATCCATACTCACCATGACGGGCGATGAAGCAGAGAGAATGGGTAACATCATCAAGAACCGTCTCACCACCGAGTTTACGAAAGGCAACATCAACGCCCGTGAGTACGCAAAGCGTATGAAGGATGTCAACACGCAGATAGAAAAGAGTCGTACGGGACAACGAGGAGGGTTCATGTCATTCCTTTCCGGTGGCACAAAAGGCTACCTGCAACATTTGGAGGATAAATTTAACGATGCCGCCATCAGGTTGGAGAAGGCGCAAGAGGACTACGATAATGCTATTGCTGATGATGACTTAGACGAAATCAAGGCTGCCGCTGCAAGAAAATTGGCAGCAGAGCAGGAGTTGAAGGAAGCGAGAGAGAGGCTTGGTATCACCGAGAAGATGCTTGGTGTATTGTCAAAAATCAGCTTCGGACTGTCCGCCATGCAAGGTGTCGTAGAAGGATTCTCAAAGATTGCTACTGGACTATCAGATATGTTTGACGCTCTCGGCAATGCTGACAGTGCTGCGTTCTGGAGCGATACCGCAGATGCCATCAATGCAGTAGGTTCTATCTTTACGCCGTTGCAGAATGTGGTTCAGAACGCCATGAGTGGCAATGTTACGGGTATTGTTAGCAGTGTCATCAGTGCGCCCGTAGAAATGTTCACTGGTCCTATAGCCGCCTTTGCACGTCTTCACGACAAGCAGCTGCAACGAGAGATAGAGGCTTCGCAGCAACGTCAGAAGGAGATGGAGAACCTCACCAAGAATCTTGAAAGGGCTCTCGAAAGGACTTTGGGCGGACTCTATTATATGAATGTCGCTGCGGAAGACCTGTTAAAAATTAGAGAAGCAAGGGGTAGGATTACGCCACGGAAAACTCTCCCTGGAGGTCATGAAATACCGGGTTTTGGTAACAACTATCTAAGTAGGTACGGAAGCCAAAAAGAAGTGCAAGAGGTGCGCAACGCCTACGACAAGGCGATGGAAACAGGCGAATACTACGACGTGCAACGCGCATTGCTCTTCGCTAAACAAGACGAGTTGCGCAAGCAGCTAAAAGCAGAGGAAGACAAGAAGAAGAGTGATGCTGGAGCCATCGAAGACTACAAGCAGGCTATACGCGAGATGGATGACGAAATCAAGAATTTCGCGTTAGACATGGCTGACACCCTCTATAGTATCGACATCAAGTCATGGGCAAGCCAACTTGGAGACGCACTTTTCGATGCCTGGCAGAAAGGTGAGGATGGAGCGGAAGCCTTCAAGAAGAAAGCCACCGAAATCATCACCGAATTGGCAAAGAGCATAACCGCCACCAAGCTCATAGAAAAAGCACTCGAACCATTATCCAACATTGTCGTAGAGGAGATGGATAGGACGAGCGGAAAACTTGACGAGCAGAGCCTGTTCCGTATCGCCGAGGCAATGGCTGTGATAGGCACAACCCTTCCAGATGCGTACAATACACTGATGGATGGTCTTGACTTAGGATTGCAACGTGCAGGTCTTGATTCGATGAAAGATGCGGGCAGTGACAGCAGTAGTATGTCGGCAGGCATCAAGAGCATCACAGAGAATACGGCAGACCTGATAGCAAGTTACCTGAATGCCATTCGTGCAGATGTCAGTGTCAACAGGGGGACGTTGCAGCAGATACTCTTTGCATTACAGAACCAGCAGCAGATGCCAGTCCTTGCAGAGGCGCAGCTACAGCGTTTGCAAGAGCTTGTCAGCCTTGCCCAGCAGAGAACAATCCTTGTTGGAGAAATAAGAGACATCCTTCATGGGAATGTAAACGGAGCAAATCAATTTAGAATAGCATAGTTATGACAGACAAAGAATTGAACATCACACTGAGAGAGTTAGCACGCTCTTGCGGTCTTTGCGACAAATGGTATGAAGAATGGACCGACGACAGCACCATTGATGAATGCCTTGACAGGTATATCGACGGCATAGACTTTGCCATAGAAAAAGACTACCCGTCAACGGATTTCATCCGTAAGAATTTCCGCACGAAGGACCTGCACAAACATAATATCTTCGTTGATGACGAACTGAATTTGGACGGCGGCAATGGGGTCTACGTCCTTCTCGGCAACTGTAAGGGTACAATCCGCTTCGACAACTGCGTAGCCACCATCTATATACGCCACGACAGCCATGTGGAGATAGAGTCTACTGGTGGTGCTATCGTCTTCGTAAGGCTGTACGACAAAAGTTCCAGCGAATGTGCCGCAGACAAGTACAGTAAGTTGAAGCAGCGAGACTATAGATAAAAAACGGCTACCTTCACAGGCAGCCGGTGATAATTAACTTACTAATTTTACAAAATGAAATTGTCGAGCAATCGACATTTGCAAAAGTAACCACATTCCGCTAAACCACCAAAATATATGCAGAAAAAATATATTCTTGTATATTTATTCTGCATTTTTGTATGTTTATTCCAAATTTATTCATATTTTTGTGGCGGAAACATTTTCAGAATAACACAAATGGCAGATTGGCAGAACTTCTATCTACAGAAAATGGGCTCTGACGGTCAGGGAAATCCTTATGACTGGCAGGAATCCGTAGCTACGTGGGGCATCTTCTGTAAGGAGATACCCTTCAAGATTATGGATAAGGTAAAAGAGCCGGCAAAACGTTCTTGGTATGATGAGCACGGCGACGATGAATATATCCCGTCAGAAGGTCTGTATGTAGATTCATACTCTATGAAGGTAGAGTTTGGATGTAAGTTAATTACCGGAGACGATGCTAATGTTTACGGAATTACTGTCGATGATGTCCGCGTCAATGTAGGTAATTTCTTGGAGTGGTTACGTTCCGCAGGCATGATGAAGATGTATTCCTCTTACACAAGAATCGGCAGGCAGAACGTAAGGCTTGTGAGCATCAACGATAAAGCGTGGAATAGCGGCGACGGCGAATGGTTAATCTTTGAGGTCGAATTCAAAGTCTGCGACCCCGTAACAGATGTAAGCATTTAATACGAATAGAGAATGAGCAGGATAACAATATACAGCAAGGCAGGCGTTCCGAAGTACGAAGCATCGGGATTAGAGCTTCACGATACTTGGATGGGAGAGTCGTATGTATCATTCGACATCAACTCCCCTACCCCGATAGATATTCAGATTGGAGACTATCTGATATATAGGGGCGAGGTCTTTTCTGCATATAATATCCCGTCGGTGTTGAAGCAGGCTCGAAGAATGAGTTACGGAAACGCCTTTGAGTATAAAGGCGTGAAATTCAGTTCAGCCGGAATGGAGCTCACCGACATACGCTTTTTCGATGTCGTCCTCAACGATAACGAGGTACACTATACCACCCTTCCTACCTTCTCTTTCTATTGCGAGAGCGTTGACGACCTTCTTGACCGTTTCCAAGCTAACACAAACAGGGAGAATGTTTCTCAATGGTATTTCATCTCCCCTTCATACGATAGGACTATACAACGATACGATGAAGGCAGTGCCGAGCAACAGGAGGCTATCAGGCTGTGGGAAGAAAGCTACGGTCCAGACCATACGTCTCCGCAATGCGATGTAAGCAAAGAGAAGCGCGGCACCAGCATATCCGTTGACAAGAAATCAGTATGGGACAGTCTTTCCTTTATCCTTAACGACTTCGGTCTGCATTTTATCTGCAAAGGTCATGCTATCATTGTAGGTTTCTCAGGCGTAGCCGCAGACCACATCTTCCGTTACGGAAAAGGGAATGGTCTCGCGTCTATAGAGCGAGTTGCCGACACCAATCAACAGGTTGTCACCAAGCTGTATGCCTACGGTAGTGACAAGAACCTCCCTTCACACTATTATGCAGAGTTAAATATCCGCGCTTACGGCTACCTCGCCGCATACGACCAGGAGAAACAGTATTATCTGACAAATCAAAGTTATGTTGAAGCATACTTTACAACAAAGAACGATAACGACAAATATATCGGCTCAATAGAATATGGCGAAGTTATATACGATGTCGTTTTCGACCAAGATACCTTCGGAAACCTTATCATCTATGGCGTACCCTATACGGAGTATCTTATAGATGCAGGTAAGTTCTATTTCGTAACCGGAGTAAAGAAAAGCCGCCTTCCTGACAAGGAGGTTATTCCTGGAGCCATACCAAACAACATGGCGGTCAACATGCTTATGTTGCCAGGCTTCCCCACTTACAGCCTTTCTCAGTTATGCCGGTGCGAATATGTAAATGGCGAGACCATTTTCTACTACAAGAAGACCCCGACATCCCAAGAGTCAGAGTTCCTGCGAGTAGAGGGGAATCACGTCTTCCAGTTCTCGGAAGACAAATACCGCCCGTTCATCGTCAGCAACAACGCAGAGCAACTTGGTATCAAAGAGGGGGACATTCACTTTATAGAAGAAAACGACGACAACGGTCTAAAAGCCATCTATCCGTCTATCGAAGAAATGACGGTTGGTGATGTCTTCGGAAACGACAGCACAGAGCGTCTTGACGAGATATATGCCTGCGACGTTATTACGGACAGTGGCTATTTTGCCGACGGTGAAGAAATTCCGACCTTCAAGATAACATTGAAGAATCTCGGCTTCGACCTGAGACAAGCCTTTGCCGCAGGAGGTAGCGACATGACGCTATCCATGAAAGATGGCAGTTGTGGAGGAAGAGACTTTAAGGTTACAGCCGTTAAGCAAGTGCAGAACGGTCGTTGGGAGCTTACATGCGAGAGATGCTATGACAATGCTCTTGAATTGTATTTCCCATACTCTTACAACGCTGCAACTGGAGGCGAGCCGAGTGCCAATGAGCCTTATCAGATAATGGCAGGCGACCATTTTGTCCTGACGGAGATTGATATAGAAGACACGACCTATATACAGGCAG
>Ga0310697_10005600_pt1 | contig 12097 bp, 11 predicted proteins | sample 172DNAGHGlowgp2_FD_203883 | JGI IMG/M metagenome (GOLD analysis project Ga0310697, IMG submission 203883) | Sheep rumen microbial communities from Palmerston North, Manawatu-Wanganui, New Zealand - 1728 DNA GHGlow gp2 (v2) (version 2) | ecosystem: Host-associated > Mammals > Digestive system >... | reverse complement strand
TGCGTGATCTCCTGTCAGCAAAGTTTCCTTTGCATGATCTGGTCTTCCCGGAATTTGACACATATTCTTCCGAGGATGCAACTCCCTATACATACCGGAAAGCATTAAAGCAGATCGTTGATGAGACCCGGAACGGCGGTCCTGACGGGATCCTTATAACTCACGGGACCGATACATGTGCTTTTTTCGCGCAGCTTGCAGCAAGGATCCTGGAAGAGACGGGTATTCCTTTTGTGATCACCGGTTCTGTCAAGGCACCGGATGTTGATCCTGATGAAGCTTCGGGAAATCTTGTTTATGCGGTACAATGCCTCGGGGATGGGAAGACAGGTGTTGTATTCAGGGACAGATCCGGCAGCCCGGCACTTTACAGGGCTCACCTTATCATGTCGCCTGACATATACGGTATATACGATGAGTATAAAGACGGGAATAGGCCGAAGATCACGGATCATACTGATTTTCTTACCAAAGAGACGCTGCCTGAGATCTGCGTGATACCTGCTGTCCCCGGAGCCGTGATCCCCCGGAAAGGTTTTGACAGGGTGCTTATCTGCTGCAATCACTCCGGAACGGCTTCCACGGAACTCGAGCCTTTGGTCAGGCAATGGACATCAGAGGGGATACCGTGTTTTATGGCTCCGGTACCGACTGATTCCGGTGTGTATGAGAGCAGAAAAAGACTGAGAGAGGCAGGTGTGGAGGAATTGACGGGAATGCCCATAGAAGGTGCGTGGTGTGAGGTGCTGCTGAGATGAGTCTGCCGCCTAAGATCATTGATAAGTACGGACTTGAGTCTTTCGGAGGAAGCCAGATGTGGCTTCCCGATAAGATGCTCCTTAACAGCGGGTGCGGGATAATAGCCGGACTTGATGCGATAATGCGCCTTAAAGGCGAAGAACGCATGCCAAGGGAAGAGTATTTTGACAGATTTTTTGATGCCAAGGATTACATCAGACCGATCACTATCGGGAAAAACAGGGAACCCAGAAAGATATTCGGGAAGGAGTTTCTCGGAAGCCTCGGAGTCAGTGCCGGAAGATTTAAAAGAGGCGTTAAAAAGCTGGCTGTCAAAGAGGGTCTTAAGATCAGGGTAAAGCCTTTCAGGTTCAAATGGTGGGAGAAAGTGCCGTTGTATCTTAAAGGCGGGGATCCTCTGGTCATGCTCGTTACCGCCCCTTTTGAGAATGTATCGATCGAGATGCCTTCAGGAACAAAAGGAAAACTGGGATTCCACTGGGTCACGATCACGGATATCGATGGAGATGATCTCTGGGTATCGTCCTGGGGTTATAAATGCAGGATGTCGGTAAGAGAGCTGCGGCGCTTTAATGTCATTTTGCACTTTTATTCCGTTTCGTTGGAAAATCAGACCAACTTAGTGTAAGGTTATTCAAGAGTTTTTCTTTTATATCAGGAGGATTTGGAAATGAACAATGAGATTGCCGAACAGATCAAGGGAATGCTGGTTGAAAGACTCAGGATCCCGGCTGACGAGCTTGAATATGATTCTGAGCTCTTCGGCGAGGATATAGGACTTGATTCCATCGATTCCATCGAGATCATCGTAGGGATCGAGAATCTCTTCGGTGTTGATCTCTCGGGATCAGGTGCGACAAAAGAGGATTTCCGTTCCATCGAGACACTCACGGCATTTGTGGAAGCACACAAAGAGGACTGACGATGCCGATGAATGAGAAACGTTGCGTCATCACGGGACTCGGTCTCGTATGCGCAATCGGAAATAATACCGCTGAATGCTTTCAGGCAGCTCTTGACGGCAGGTCAGGCATAGCTGATGCCGTCAGTTTTGATACATCGGAATGTTATTCGCATAAGGGTGCCGAGGTTAAGCTTACTGACAGTGAGCTTGCAGGTGGCAAGTATGACAGGACCACCGCTCTCGGCATAAAGGCAGCAGGAGAAGCGATAAAAGATGCCGGAATAGACATGGATTCCGAAGATGCTTCGGAGGTCGGTGTCCTTTTGGGAAGCTGTATCGCCGGTGCTGCCTGTGTGGATAAGTACTACAATCAGAAAGAAGCCGGTGAGAAGACCGACAGTAAGGACATAGTCTCGATCTCGGCGACCGTTATCGCAGGCAATGTTGCCGACTATTACAATGCCGGCGGAATAACAGCCAATATTGTAAATGCCTGCGCGGCAGGCACGTTGAGCATAGCACTTGCCATAGACCTCATAAGAGGAGGCAAGGGTGAGATATTTCTTGCAGGCGGATGTGATTCATTCTCATCCCTTGCTTATGCGGGATTCCATGCATTAAGAGCCCTGGCTCCTTCGGACTGTTCACCATTCAATCACAGTGACGGTATAACACTGGGTGAAGGTGCCGGTGTGCTTGTCGTGGAGAGCTACGAGCATGCCGTTAAACGCGGCGCAAAGATCTATTGCGATGTGCTGGGTTCAGGCGTGAGCTCGGATGCTTATCACATTACCGCTCCAAGGCCCGACGGTGAAGGCCAGATGAGCGTCATCAACCGTGCGGTCAGGAATTCGGGACTTAAGTTCACGGATATTGATTATATCAATGCGCATGGTACAGGAACCGCGAAAAATGACGAGTCGGAATTCCTGTCCCTCAAGACGGTTTTCGAAAACAATAAAGACTTATATGTAAGTTCTACCAAGTCCATGACGGGACACTGTCTTGGTGCTGCGGGCGCTATCGAAGCCGTGCTTACAGTAAAGGCTCTTAAAGAAGGCAAGCTTCCTCCTACGACAGGATACAGCGAAGATGATATTAAGGTCCTGAAGGAGAAGTCTGGCGGCATTAATTTCATAGCCAACAAGCCTGTCGAAAAAGACGTTAAATATGTAATGTCTAATTCATTTGCTTTCGGAGGCAATAATGCGAGCATCGTTTTTGCAAAAGATCCGAATGTCCTGAATCTTGCATGTCCCAAGCAGAGCCTGTTCGTTACGGGAATAGGTATCGTAAACGGCGAATATGATGAGGCTTCGGGAGACTATATCGCAAAACTCGATACGGAAACGTTTAAGGAACACGGGGTCAAGTCCGCATTCTTAAGAAAGCTTGACCGTCTGTCGCAGCTCCAGCTCCTGAGCGGGATCAGGGCACTGGAGGATGCCGGTGTTACCGTAACAGAGGAAAATGAAGGAGTAATAGGCATCTGTATCGGTACAAATGACGGACCGATGACGGAGATCGCCAATTTCCAGAAAGGCATAATCAGGGACGGCATCGAGAAGGGAAGTGCTTTTGCTTTCCCGAATACGGTATATAACGCTGCCGGAGGATACTTAAGCATCGCCACAGGCATCAAGGGTTATAACGTTACGATCGCGAATGGCTGCCAGTCGGGTCTCCAGAGCGTCTGTGCCGCTGCCGGCGTCATAATGTTCGGTTATGAGAACATCATGCTTGCATCAGGAACTGATGAATGCACGGCGATAGATGATGAGATCTATACCGATCTCGGACTTAAGGGGGAAGGAGGGATAACGCTTGGCGAAGGTTCCGTAACTTGTGTCATCGAGAAGGATTCAAGTGCTGCTGAAAGAGGCGCAAAGCGTTACGCCAGGATCGCCGGTTTCTCTTCTGCAAGAGACACTTCGGGTGACAGGACGGATAATACAAGACTTTCCGAAAAAGCTCTTACAAAAGCTCTCCTGAATGTCCTGAAAGAAGCCGGAATGCAGCCTTCTGACGTATCCTGCATCTACGGATTCGGAAACGGTATCGAAAGTGTCGACAGATTCGAGATGGAAGTCTACAGAAAAGTATTCGGCGGTGATATCGAGGTAAGACTCATTAAGAAGGATTACGGCGAGGCGAGAGCTGCTTCATCTTCAATGCAGTTCGCTATGCTCGCAAAGGATATCTATGAGGGCAGGTATGAGAACGGAATAGCAGTCTCGTTCGGAACCAGCGCCCTTTATTCGGCAGTTTTACTTACAAAGGCATAATCCTTAGAAAAGAGGGCAGCATTATGGGCAAAACAGCAGTTGTTACAGGCGGATCAAGAGGAATAGGCAAGGCTGTCGCATTAAGACTTGCCAAAGACGGTTATGACATTGCTCTTAACTATGCAAGTAATGACGAGGCTGCGGATGCTGCCAAAAAAGAGATAACGGCAACAGGTGTCCGCTGTGAGATCTACAAGGCTGACACATCCGACATGGCACAGGTAAAAGCTATGTTCAAGGATATCAAAAAGGAATTTGAGACCATTGATGTCCTTATCAATAACGCCGGCGTTGTGGATGATGCCTATCTGCTCATGATAAGGCAGGAGTCTCTTGAGAGAAGCCTTGCGATCAACATCAAAGGCTACATCAACTGTGCACAGGCGGCCAGCCTTAAGATGTGCTCACAGAAGAGCGGCAAGATCATTAACATATCTTCGGTAAGTTCTGTTCTTGCGGTTCCCGGCCAGACTGTCTACAGTGCGACCAAGGGTGCCGTCAATTCCATGACACAGACCATGGCCAAGGAACTTGCGCCTTACGGTATCCGGGTAAATGCCGTAGCGCCGGGTTTTATCGGGACTGACATGATCAAGTCGATCCCGGGCGATCTTGCGGAGAAATATCTTGATGCTGTCCCCATGAAAAGGTTCGGAACCGCTGAAGATGTTGCGGATTGTGTCGCTTCACTTCTTACGGACGGTTTCTCATACATGACCGGTCAGGTGATAGTTCTTGACGGAGGTCTGAGCCTCTGATATCAGGGTCTTCCCGAGGCGGTAAAAAATGAAAGTACTTATCCTTAATGCCAGTCCCAAGCTCGAAAAGAGCAACACCCTTAATATAACGAATGCGTTCGTATCAGGATTTCCCGAAGGCACGGTAGTTAAAAAGATCGATATCTATGCTAAGGATATCAAGCCGTGCAGGGGCTGTTTTGCATGCTGGGCATCTGAAGAAGGCACCTGTGCGGTAAAGGATGATATGCCTGAGATCATAGCTGCAGTCAAGGAAGCCGATGTCATTATCGAGAGTTTTCCTTTGTATTTTTACGGCATGCCTTCACAACTCAAAGCCGTTACTGACAGATGCCTGTCACTGGCTGAACCTTATATGGGGGCCAGATCTGATGACGGTCAGACATTCAATAAGATGAGGGATCCGTCGATCTTTGATAAAAAGTTCGTGATCATCAGTTCCTGCGGTTATGTCGAACTGAAACCAGTGTATCCGGCACTTCTTGCACAGTACGATCTGATCTGCGGGGGAAGAGATAGATACACATCTATATTATGCGCGATGGGCGAAGTCTTCATGACAGGCAAGGCGAAAAGACAGATCAGGGTCTATCTTGATGATGTAAAGAAAGCCGGCACGGAATATTGTGAGAACGGCTTTAAGATAAGTGATGAAACGATCCGCAAACTGCAGATCCCCATCCTGTCGCCGACAGGATTCGAGACATTGACGAGTTCTCATATGAATGAGGGCGGCTGGGCTGCAAGCCGGTTTGAGAAGCAGGATTAATGCCTTATAAAGCCCCGCTTTCTATTCCCGTATCATGGTTCTTTGTCTTATAAATTCTGCATTTCGCAAATTCCTTTGACTATCAAAATACTTGACAAACAAGGTCCTGTTGTGTGATACTTTGACAATCAAACTATTTAACCTGGGGACTACTATGCCCGAATGCAGTCCTGAATAAAGGGAAGATAAAGAGGTTCTTTAATAATGACAGGCAGAATAATAGGTCTCGGTTCCTATATCCCGAAGAAAGTCGTAACCAATGATGACTTTGCGAAATTTCTTGACACAAGTGATGAATGGATCACTGAGCGTACCGGAATAAAAGAAAGGCATATAGCCGATCACATTACCGAGAAGCCTTCCACAATGGCTGTTGAGGCAGCAAGAAAAGCAGTTGAGGATGCCGGCATCGATCCTAAGGATATCGATTTTATCGTTACAGCATCTACTACATCAGACAGTGTAATTCCGGCTTTATCCTGCATCGTTCAGAGGGAACTCGGCGTATCTGAGAACTGCGGATGCTTTGATGTAGTATGCGCATGCCCGGGATTCATCGTTGCCTACAATACAGTTCAGAGTTTTATCGAGACAGGCAACTCAAAGCTTGCACTTGTGATCGGTACAGAGTGCAATTCCAATTTTGCAAATTACAGTGACAGAGGAACATGCATCCTTTTCGGTGACGGCGCAGGAGCTGCAGTGCTCAAGGCTGAAGACATCAAGCGCAATGAATTCATCATGAGATCTTCCGGATACAGAAGCGACTGTCTCACATGCCAGGCTGCAAGACAGCCCGACAGATGGGAAGAGGAGGGCTTCAAGGAATCAACATCATTCTATATGCAGGGAAGGGAAGTCTTCAAGTTTGCGGTTACGGAAGTTCCGCAGATCATTAAGGATCTTGCCGAGAAGTTCAGCTTTGATCTCGAGAATGACGTTGATTACTTTATCCTTCACCAGGCTAATGCGAGGATCATCGAAGCTACCGCAAAGAAACTCGGCATTCCGCGTGAAAGATTCCCCATGAATATCAGCAGGTACGGCAACGTATCTTCTGCAAGCATTCCCATGCTCCTCACCGAGATGAAGCAGGACGGAAGGCTTAAGCCGGGTATGAAGCTCGTGCTTGCAAGCTTTGGCGCAGGCCTCACATGGGATGCTAACTACATTGTTTACTAACCGGTTTTCGAAAAAAATATAAGGAGATAAAGATCATGACAAGAATCACAGATTTGATCGGCATCAAGTATCCTATCTTCCAGGGCGGTATGGCCTGGGTTGCTGACTGGCACATCGCTGCGGCAGTATCAGAGGCAGGCGGTCTCGGTATCATCGGTGTCGGCGGGGCAGACGAGAACTGGCTCCGTGACCAGATAAAGAAGTGCCGTGAAGCTACAGACAAGCCGTTCGGTGTAAATCTCATGCTCATGAATCCAAGAGCTCCCGAGATCGCGAAGGTCATTGCTGAAGAGAAGGTAAAGGTAGTTACCACAGGTGCCGGTTCACCCGAGAAATATATGGCTATGTGGAAGGAAGCAGGGATAATCGTTATTCCCGTTATTGCAGGTGTTGCTCTCGCAAAGAGGATGCAGCAGTGCGGAGCTGATGCTGTGATCGCTGAGGGTACGGAGTCAGGCGGACACATTGGTGAAGCTACGACAATGACACTCGTTCCCCAGGTGGTTGACGCGGTATCCATTCCTGTCATCGCAGCAGGCGGTATCGCTGACGGAAGAGGAGTTGCGGCAGCTTTCATGCTCGGCGCCGAAGGAGTTCAGTGCGGAACCGTATTCTGCGCCTGTGATGAGGTAAATGTTCATGACAACTACAAGGACATGGTCATCAGGGCAAAGGATAATTCCACAAGAGTTACCGGAAGATCTTACGGTCACCCCGTAAGACAGATAAGAAATGCTCTTTCCAACAAATATCTTGAGATGGAGCAGAGCGGTGTTACTTTTGAGGAACTCGAAGGACTTACGGTAGGCAGTCTCCGCAAGGCTGTTGTGGAAGGTGACACAAAAGAAGGCACATTCATGGCCGGACAGATCGCCGGACTTGTTAATGAGATAAGACCTGCAAGAGTGATCATCGAGTCGATGTTTGCCCAGGCAGATGAACTTTTGGGAAGGAAACTTGAATCATAAGATGAGTATTGCATTTTGTTATCCCGGCCAGGGCGTTCAGCACGTCGGAATGGCCGAAGGATTTGTAAAGGCTGACAGTTTTTATGCAGGAATGGTGTCCAAAGCTTCAGAGGCTTCGGGAGTCGACATGAACAGACTTCTTTTCGAGCCCAACGAAGACATTAACATCACGGAATACACACAGCCTGCTCTTGTTACGGCATGCTGCATCATCACCGATGCGCTCCTTAAGGCAGGCATAAAGCCTGATGTTACCGCCGGCCTTTCATTAGGCGAATACTGCAGTCTTTATGCAGCAGGCGCTTTGAGTTTTGAAGATGCTGTAAGGCTCACCAGGATCAGGGGAAGGCTGATGTCAAATGCCGTACCTGCCGGTGAAGGCACGATGGCAGCCGTTATCGGACTGGATGCAGAGACTATCGAAAGCATTACAGGCAAGATCGGCGGCGTATGGCCCGCAAATTTCAACTGCCCCGGACAGATCGTTATCACAGGCAAAAAGGAAGCTGTCCATGAAGCTATGCCGAAGTGTGAAGAGGCAGGCGCGAAAAAGGTCGTTGAACTTAATGTCTCAGGCCCGTTCCATTCACCGCTCCTTAAGGGTGCAGGCGAAGAGCTCGGAAAAGAACTTGAGAAGGTTGAACTGGGCGATCTGAAGATCCCTTATTACGCTAACGCAAACGCATCAAAGATCACGGATAAAGCCCTGATCAGGGAACTGCTCGAAAAGCAGGTCTTTAGCCCCGTAAGATGGGAACAGACGCTTTATGAGCTTGAGAAGGCGGGTGTTGATACTATCATCGAAGTCGGTCCCGGAAAGACAATTGCGGGTTTTGTAAGAAAGACGGTTCCGTCTATAAAGGTAATCGGTGTTGCAACACCTGAAGATCTGGCAGCTCTGCCGGAAAAACTCGGTTGATCAAGGAGGTAAAGATCATGTCGGAGAATACAAGAAAAACAGCAATCGTTACAGGCGCTTCCAGAGGAATCGGAAAGGCTATCGCCATCAAGCTTGCCAAGAGCGGATATAACATTGCGATCGTTGACGCATGCCCTCTCGAGAACAGCAAGGAGGCTGAAGAGGAAGTCAAGGCACTTGGCGTTGATGCGAAGGCTTATCAGTGCAATGTAGCTGACTTTGACAAGGTTGCAGAGACCGTAGCTCAGATCAATGAGGATTTCGGCGGCATCTACATTCTTGTCAACAATGCAGGCATCACAAGAGACGGACTCCTTCTCAAGATGACAGAAGAGAATTTCGATGCTGTTATCGCAGTCAACCTCAAGGGTACATTTAACTTCATCAAGCACACCACGCCTTACATGATGAAGAAGAAAGAGGGAAGAGTCGTAAGCATTTCCTCTATCGTAGGCATCGAGGGCCAGGCAGGTCAGGTCAACTACTCTGCATCCAAGGCTGGAGTGATCGGGATCACAAAATCCTGCGCAAGAGAGTATGCATCCAGAAATATCACATTCAATGCGATCGCTCCCGGATATGTTGAGACGCCCATGACAGCTGTTCTCACCGATAAACAGAAGGAAGCGATCTTTGAAATGATCCCTCTCAAGAGATACGGACAGCCTGAAGACATTGCCAATGCGGTCAATTTCCTCTGCTCTGATGATGCTTCTTACATCACAGGCCAGGTATTGAGCGTAGACGGCGGAATGCATATGTGATCAAGGTGCTTTTGGGGAGCACCGCGAAATTATAGATAACGGAGTAAACAGTTAATGACAAACAGAGTCGTAGTAACCGGCCTGGGTGCGATCACCCCGCTGGGCAACAGTGTTGAGGCTTTTTGGGAAGGTCTTAAGAAAGGTAAGGCTGCAACAGGCCCGATCACCAAGTTTGACGCAAGCAATTCAAAGGTTAAGCTCGCATGCGAAGTAAAAGACTTCAATGCAACAGATTACATGGACTTCAAGACGATGAAGCGTATGGAGCCCTTTGCTCATTTCGCCGTTGCGGCAGCAAAGGAAGCCATCGAGCAGGCCGGCCTTGACATGGAGAAGGAAGATCCATACAGAGTAGGTGTCATCGTAAGCTCAGGAATCGGTTCGATGCAGGCTCACGAGAGAGAACAGGTAAGATACGAGAAATCCGGAAAGATCGCGCCCATGTATATTCCTTTGATGATAGCCAATATGGCTTCAGCAAATATCGCGATCCAGTACGGGATGAAGGGCATCAACACATGTGTCGTAACTGCATGCGCAACAGGTCTTCACTCGATAGGTGATGCATTTAAGGCAGTAAAATTCGGCGATGCGGATGTCATGATCACAGGCGGATGCGAGGCAGCTGTCTGCAAGACCGGTGTCCAGGGATTTGCCGCTCTTACGGCTCTTTCCACCAACGAGGATCCCGAGACTGCTTCAAGACCTTTCGATAAGGACAGGGACGGCTTTGTTATCGGTGAAGGTTCAGGCGTTCTTGTTATCGAATCTTATGAGCATGCAAAGGCAAGGGGTGCAAACATCCTCGCTGAGATCGTCGGATACGGCGCAACATGCGATGCATACCACATCACATCGCCTGCCGAGGACGGAAGCGGCGCAGGCATGGCAATGATCATCGCCATGAAGGAAGCAGGCATCAAGCCTTCTGACATCGACTATATCAATGCTCACGGAACGTCGACCCACCATAATGATCTTTTCGAGACACGCGCGATGAAATACGCGTTCAAGGAAGACATCCGCAATATTTCCATCAACTCGACAAAGTCCATGATCGGACACGTACTGGGCGGCGCCGGCGGCGTTGAGCTTATCACTTGCGTTAAATCCATTCAGGACGGATATGTCCATGTTACCGCCGGTTCAAAGGAATCCGAAGGCGAGATGGATCTCGATTACACATTTAATGAGCCAAAGAACCGCAATATAGTGTATGCTATGACAAACAACCTCGGCTTCGGCGGTCACAACGCTTCAATGATAGTCAGGAAGTTTGAAGAATAAGGAGGATCCTTAACATGGCAAATGCGCTTACCACAACAGAGATCATGAAGATCATTCCCCACAGACATCCTTTCCTTCTCATAGATAAAGTTGAGGATTATGTTCCGGGTGAATATGCGATCGCGTATAAGAACTTCACTTATGACGAGTATTTCTTCAGAGGACATTTCCCTGATTATCCGATCGTTCCGGGTGTTATCACGGTTGAGGCTCTTGCACAGACCGGTGCTGTTGCGATCCTTTCAAAAGAGGATTTCAAGGGTAAGATCGCTGTATTTGCAGGTATCGATAACTGCAAGTTCAAGACTGCCGTCTATCCCGGTGACACTGTAAGGCTTGAGACCAGGATCACTGCCGTTAAGGGTCCTGTCGGCCTCGGCGAAGCTGTTGCGACAGTTGACGGAAAGATAGCTGTAAAAGCCACGCTCAAGTTTGCAATACTTCAGAACTGATCTGAACATACAATTTTATTCAAAAAGGCTGTTCCGCAATCAAAGGATCAGCCTTTTTCATTTGTTCTGCTGTGGTATAGTTTAGGCAAGATCAAATACAAAGGAGCCGGCATATGAATACAAAGAGTTTTTTGAACCAGATGACCACTGCCGATAAGGCAAGACTTCTTTGCGGAACCTCACCGTTCTCACTCGGCGGGTTCGAAGCATCGTGCGGCTTTATCCCGGAACTGAATATTCAGGACGGCGGAACAGGTATCAACCACGGACATCTGTTTACGCATCTGTTCGGGAAAGAAGCCGAAGACCATATTACCGGCGAACTGATGGATGTTTTATACAGTTACTATGAGCCTCAAAAACTCACGAAAAAGGAAAAGGAATTAAGGGACAGGGCAGAAGCTGTCCTGAATGAATACCGCGGCGGGATCGATATTGCGCCCGGTTGCTATCCTCCCGGGATCCTTCTCGGAGCCACATGGAATCCGGAAGTCGTTTACAATACCGGCAGGGCGCTCGGAATGGAGGCTTCCGTATATCATGTAGGAGTGCTGCTGGGAACTCCGAACTGCAATATCCTGAGAGAACCCGTTAACGGACGTTTTTTTGAGGGATATTCCGAAGACCCGCTGCTCACAAAGATACTTGCACCTGAGATGTGCAAAGGTGTCGAGAGCATGGGCATAGCATCCGATGTCAAGCATTTCGCATGCAACAATCTTGAGATCAACCGCAAGACGATCAACGAGCTTGTGGGGATCCGTGCCTTAAGGGAGATCTATTTTCCGGCTTTTGAAGCATGCAGCAAGGTCGCTTCGACTCTGATGAGCGCCTATCCGTCGATAAACGGGAGACACTGCATGGAAGACCCGTGGCTCCTTAAAGAGGTCTTAAGAGAAGAATGGGATTATAAGGGCGTTACCGTCACGGACTGGGACGGACGCATTAAGGATACCGGTGATGCTGTTGCCGCCGGTCAGGATGTTTTCATGCCGGGTCCGTGGGATCCTTCAGGCATTGTAAAAGCAGTCGAAGAAGGCAGACTGTCTG
>Ga0310697_10005599_pt1 | contig 12097 bp, 6 predicted proteins | sample 172DNAGHGlowgp2_FD_203883 | JGI IMG/M metagenome (GOLD analysis project Ga0310697, IMG submission 203883) | Sheep rumen microbial communities from Palmerston North, Manawatu-Wanganui, New Zealand - 1728 DNA GHGlow gp2 (v2) (version 2) | ecosystem: Host-associated > Mammals > Digestive system >... | reverse complement strand
TCTGAATCTACGAATAAACCATCATGCGCCGAGTCCGCAGATGTTTTACCGCCAGCGGAAAGGGTCTTTGCAACAATGTTGCCATACGCATGTAAGTCGCCGTTTGTGTCAACGGACAGCAAATCTTCTGCGCCTCTTGTTACGGCAAACAGCTTTTCTGCATTTGGATTCAATGTGAACGTATTAACATTGTTGGTAATATTTAATCCGTTTTCATCAAACCTCATTGAATTCTGCGCATTATATATTCCAAGTCCTTGACCAAGAATCATTCTGCCGATAACCATTTCGGCGTTAATACCAAAAGCTGACTTTAACTCGTATGTGACAGGATCGTAATATAAGAACTTACCAACTGCTGTTTTTGTTGTTGCCCAATTGTCATCAGTCACAGCAAGTGTGCTATTTATTATCTTCAACTGTTCTGGCTGATAACTTGATGATATTTCATCATACTTCCGCATGAGAAGACCATGCTCGTCAAACACCATCGTCTGCGAATCCGCGTTGTTAATGATTTTTGTGAGTGTGGCGTCAAGACCATCCTCAAACCAAGTGTTTACTCTTTTTGTTGTCTTATCATTTCTGTCAACTTGCCGTTCGACAGTTTGATAAGTTGTTGACATATAATTAGCCTTTTGCAGTATACTCTTTATATCGGATATGCTATCTCCACATTCAATAACATCAGAGAACTCAACATCTAAATTTTCGAGATTATCATAATCTATCGAATAGTTTATGAGTCTTAACCTATACACCTTCCCATCAATCTTAACTCTTAACCAGTTGCCAACCTCAAAAGAACTGACTATAGATGAGAATCCGTTATGCATTAATAACAGGTTGTTTATTGATGAAGAAATACTATGTTGCAAAGTTGCAGATTTGACAAGTTCTATCCTTGCATTCTTCAAGAATTCCTCAGATACCTTTAATATCTCAGAATTGCTTAATCCATCTGAAATATAATTATCATTAGAGTAAGTAGATTCTCTTCTATACGAACAGAATTCTTTCCACAACGCATCGCCAACATATGTTTTAAGGTTAAGCGTCTCTTGTATAGATTCTCTTTCATCTAAAATGCTGTTATAGAGATTAACAACCAAAGATAATTCCGATTCTCTTAGGTTAATTTCTTTTTCTATTGCTTGTAATTTTTGATAGTAGTCTTGATAATATTCTTGATATAGATTGCTCGGCATCTGATTCCAAACAATATTGTTTGAAATACCATCTTCAACAAGGACATCGAGGCATGACTGGCATATATTATGGAAGTTTTCAAGCAAGTCGATGCTGTATTTTTCCAACTCGTCCGCAAAGTCCCCTGAATAGCTGTTACCATTAACTATCAATTCTTTATTAAATAATTCTGTAACACTATAATCAGTATCGTTATGCCTCTTTAATGTGTTTGTTATTTTCTGTCTGATATATCTTTCATAATCATCAGAGATTGCAACAGATATAGATGGCGTTCTTGATGTATCTGATTCCGATGAATAGTTCGTCACAACAAAAACACCTTGCCAAACATGAAGGGTTGAATCATATGTCGATTCCGCAATGTCAACTTTGTATGTTGGGCTTACTATCGTTTTCGCAACGGACAATACGTTACTGCTGACAGTTGCGTGTGACGCATTTGCTAAGTTGGTTATTGCGACAGGGGATAGTGAATTCGATGTTAGCAATGATGCCTGTTCATAAGCACTTGTGTCACTCATTTCAACGTCTGGTGAAAGTGCGTTTGTAAGATATAACTCGAAATCAATAATCCCATACAACGCAGCTGTTGAAGATGAAAATCCAATTAAAGTCCCGATTCCTTCTAAATCATGATTATATGCAGAATACTTTTGTATAAGAGCATTATAGGCATCTATCGAACTCTGGTTTATATTAAACTGATATGTATTCTGGTAATAATTATAATCTGTGTTATATTGAGCCAGTTTTTGTCTGAGATTTGCAGACATATCGCTTGTCAAATAATCGGGGAAATACCATACATATTCGGATCCATTGGGATTCAAATTCGCTATGGTAGCAGTAATAACATCATCGCCAGCCCTCAACTTGAAGCAGTTGAATACATTGTCTAAATCAGTTGTCAATGTAATCTCTTTTGCTATATTTTCATCAGATATAAATATTCCAGTGTCGCCACCAAAACCCTTTCTGACATTTGTTGAATCGCATTCTGGACATGTCGTGAAATAATCATCTCTATATCCACACACGTTGCAATATGACATCAAATCATATACATATATTCCTCTTTCTGGTAGACCACTCGAATTCGAATTGCAAGAGAGTATGAAGAGACAACTTATTTCTTCTGCTATTGCTGTAAAAGCGTCCACGATGCTACAATCATCAAACGTAAACGTTCTCTGAATATTTGCAATAGATTCATCTACATGCTTTATTGTGTAATGCGGTATCTTCTCGCTGATTCTGTGGAGCAAAGAGCGTTCTGGTTTTAATTCGTCATAAAGAACAGTTTGGACATAATCATCTCGTGAAATATCATTATCAGTATTAATTTCAATACCATACAACTTTATCACGGATAATTCTGCTTCTCCAATAGAAACGCAATTTACGCATTTTACTAAATCATCCGATTGCGTGATGTCAATATGCATCTCAAACCACATATCCCATTCTTTGCACCACATCAATCTTAGGTCTATAACATCATCCCAATGGTCATAATCAACACCGTTTATGCTTTTATATACTTTAAAGTCAACAGTGTTTTCGCTGTTTAGGTTGCGTTCAAACCGAATATTCTTAGCAGGAATTACCCCTAACTTCTCACCGTTTTTTTTAGCTATGACGAACGTAGGCGTTTTTACTACTGGCTCAATACTGCCACTACCAGATGGGTTAAATAGTAATTCCACAGCCATATTGTTCTCCTATTAAGGCAAGTCTTTGATTATTGGACTATATCTAACCTCTAATTCACAAGGTATACTTGCACTTATTATATTTTTTCTTTCGTTTATAGTATTACCAATCATGAAGAACTCATAATTGAAATCGTCATAAATCTTATGACTACTCTTATTTGTTGTTATATTTAGCGTGTTACCATCAAGTGTAATGGTTTCATTGTTTGAACAGCTTTTAATTACCGTATTTATACTTGTGGCACTATTGCTTAACGTTAATGTTCCAGATGATTTACAGTTAATAGTTACAGATGGATAAATAAACCCGACATCATCTGACATATCTTTTAATATATAAGAATCAGACGCGTTTGTGAGTGTTATATTATGTACTATTTCCTTTCCATAGGCGAAAGGACTGTCGGTTTCCATACTTAACCTCAATCCGCATATTTTCTCACCTATCTTAATCTTTTCAATATTAAAACCTGCATTGAAATATACTGAATCATAGTCTTCATCTGTATCAAATATACAAAGTTTAAGGAACGTCCTTCGGTTCAGCCATCTTGCCAAATCTCTAAACTCATCGTTCGTGATTTCCAAGTCGTCATAAATTTCTGGATCTTTGCAAATATCAAACGTTGCTGAGATACAGTCGTCATACACGGTATTTACTAATACATGCCTTTTCCCGTGGAATATTGGGGTTTTGTTAAATGTAATCTTAAAACCAATTTCAACGGTATTTGCGCCCGTACTGCCATCGAAGTCGCAGATTATGAAACCATAATCACTTAGGAACTGCCCGTCATATTCAAAATCTACAGCTTTCATATTCTTCCCTTTTCGATGAACTTAATTACTGTTAATCTTCTGCATTAACTGGTCAATCAGACTATTGTGGGTGCTTATCAATGATTCATACGTTTCCTGTAGTAAATCAATATCCTTTAAACGGTCTTCATACATTTTGATAATTTGCTCCATTCTGGTTTGCACCTTTTTACAAGCGTCAATATCCTTGTTTAACCTGTTAATCTTTTCTTGTATTTCTTTCTCTCTTGAAGTCTTTTCTTTTCTCATGCTAAACTCCATAATGTAAAAGGACTGCCGCCGAAGCGACAGTCCAATAAGTTAAAAGCTGATGTGCCTCTTCATATCTTTTGGTTTCCCATTTATTCTCCCTATAGTCATTGACTGTATGAATTTCTCAAAATTCTTATCAGTCTGCATTTGTTTGATGAATGACTTATAGTCCGTAACATTCGGAAGACTAAAGGTAATATTATCAAAATTCTGCTGTACGTTCGTCTGACCAAGAGAAGCCAGACCAGAACGCAATGCGTCATAACCATCGGCAAGACCGTTGCCATGAATAATATTTTTGACAAGGCTTTCAAGACCGCCAGATTGACTCATACTCCAAAGGTTGTTCGCCATCTCATTAGAGAATACCTTATCACCAGAACCCAAAGGAGTCATGATTGCGCCAGAATCTTTTCTATAGAGAAGTTCCTGTCCGCGTTCATTTGTCCATCCGATTTGATCCCGTGAAATCCTACTACTTCCAGAAGCATATTTCTTAGAGATTCCAGATATAGCGATTCCAGATATTCCTATGCCTGTGATCGTCTTATTTTTAATGGTATTCTTACCTTTAAATATAAGCACGCCGTTCTTGTCAGTTTCATACGTGGTATCGTCAATGGTAAAAGTACCCGTCTTCATGACACCAGTCTTCTTATCGAAGTAGTAAACATTATTCCCGATTTTTTGTTCGCCAGTAAGCATCTTGCCATCTTTAACACTGAAATACCTCTTGCCAGCATTCATGTTCTTCCAGCCAGTCTGCTTTTTGCCGTTTACATAATAATATGTGTTGCCACTGTCTCCATATAAACCAGTATAATTTGACGGTATAGTTTTCTTCTTTGTAGCAGCATTATTACCCGATGTCTTTGATGTTTTAACAGACTTCTGCTCCGCAGCCCTTTCGCTGCTTTGTTTAGCCTCGTTGTCAGCAGAAACGTTAGTGACATCCTGTTTAGCAAGCGAATCGGCATATTCCCAAATCTTTAAAAGTACATCATATATATTACTTATCATCGAGTTTGTTGAACTCAACACGTTATTTTCGCTACCCCAAACATCCTTTATATTGCCAGATATTGTGTATCCAACGGCTTCAGACTGCTCTTCAAGCGTCTGCATTATTACGCCAGAATTATCATCTACATTCTGCATAATATCTCGCATAATAGCATTAACGTCATCAAGCCTCTCATTTAAAGAATCTTTGAAGTCACTCTTCAATTCGTTCAACAGCTTCTTAGAGTCTGCAATATATTTGTTGTACTCAGTATCACGCAGGTCGTTTTTCGCGTCTTCCAATGACACTTTAATCTTTTGGATTTTCTGTTTCGCTTCTTCCGAAGTGTCACCGCTATAAGCAGTAAGTTGTTTTTGAAGAGAAGCTATCTTACCCGTTTGATCCTTGACTCTATTCTGATAGTCATATAAATCTTTTTGTGAGTCTAATGCATCAATATATTTATCAATTAAATCATCCATATAGGAGATTTCTTCTTTGATGCCATCTTCAACTAAGGATTTAATTTCCTGCTTTTCTTTTTGAGCCGCCAGAATAGAATCTCTTTGTAGTTCAAGTAGTTCTTTTCGTCTTTCAATCAGTGTGAGGTTATTCGGGTCTTTTGCAAGAAGTTCATTAACCTTTGCCATCTCATCCGCATACTGTTTAGCCTGATTAGAATAAACGTCATAGTTCATCACATGAAGCCCAGCCGTAGAAAGACCAATATTACTTAATTGACCTTTATCGTCAAACATTTCGCCATCAGCCATCAGGTCTATAAGGAATTTAGATTCATCAATAACCTCCGAAATCTTATCTTGCAGAGTATCGAATCTATCCCATTCAATCTTGCGTATCTGATTAGCGTAATTTTGAATAGCTATTGCAGCTTCATCGGTAGCTTCTTTAGCTTCATTGATTCGCTCGGTCATTTCATACCAAGCCTGCGAACCTCTCTTTATTGAACCAGAAGTGATTGCATTATTTAAACTGTTTTGAAGGTCTTTCGCTAATTTCTTCGATTGTTCGAGATTGGTCTTTTCAATCTTCAACAGTGCTTCATAATGTTTTCTACTTGTGGCAAGCCCCTTTGCTTCGGCAAGTTCGATTTGCTTATTATATGTATTGGTGAAATGGCTATAAATAGAAAGAGTGTTTTCAGCTTTTTGAGCCACCTGCTCAAACAACTTTTGGTAAGACTCGGCAATATCGTTTGTATAATCAACGATTTGCGAATTTAATTCTCTGATTTCCTTTTCGGCGCTGCGTATGTTTTCGAGCATCGAATAATACTCTTCTGAACCATATTTAACAGCACCCTTCTTTATAGCTTCATTAAAAAGTTTGTTTAGGTTTTGAACCTCTTGTCTTCTTTTAGCCAACTGACTATTTGCGTTCTTTATCAACTTGCCATAGTCAATAATATTATTCTTTAACGCATTAGTCTGATTTATAGCCTTTACATAATCACTTGCCTTTTTAGTTCTAATGTCAATAGCATCGTTTATCTTTTCAGCAGTATTTTGAAGAGATTTGAGAGCATTGTCCCATTTCTTAACTACGTTCTCGAAGTTCTGCTTATACAGCTTAGAAACAGATTGCCGTAACTCTTCAATCGAATCTTTGCTTTTCAGCGCTTTCTCGTAAAGATCCTGATACTCTTTAATCTTTTTCTGAGTGTCGCTGTCGTACTTGGATACTTCAATCGAACCATCGCGGACTTTGCGCTTTAATTCTTCGCTGAGACCAACCTTATTCGCCGCCTTGACGTAACCTTCATAGGCTTTCCCTTGAAGCCAAATCTCATTGTTCGTAGCGCCGATTTCCTTACGAAGATTCTTTGTACGGGTCTCGAAGGTTTTGAACGCGTTGTCTGCAACCTGTTTAAGATTTTTGACTTCGCGTTCTGCGCGTTTCAGGTCGATTTCGATCCAGTCGATTGTCGTGCTGTCGTCCTTGCTCGAACTCTTGTTTTTAGAACTACTCTTTTTGCCAGAACTCTTTTTGCTACTGCCGCTGCTTTTCTTTTTAGAACTACTCTTGCTACTGCTGCTACTGCCACCGCCACTGCTACCGCCACTGCCAAGGCGGAAAGCGGTTCCTTCGGCAAGCGCTTTGCCACGGCGTTTGCCGTGAGTGATTTTGCCTTTTTCGAGGATTTGCTTTGTTTGTTCCGCATTGAAAATGCATTTATGTTTAGTTTAGTCGCTACCTAAACTGGCTTTCGCCCTCTATGTTTCCATAGAGATCAGACTATATCTTTATGTGAGTATTAGTTTTTCATCCAATATTTCTTTAATATTATCACCTTCCCAATATGGAATGCGAATAAGAGTTATTCCGTTATTGTTGCAGTAATCTGTCTTGATTTTGTCTCTTCTTTGAATGCTTTCCAAGTTTTCATTTGCTTCTTTCTCTGAAATACTACCTCTTGGAATTGGAATGTAATGTCCCTCGCCATCATATTCTATTGCAGTATTATAATCTAATAAGTAAAAATCAAACGGGAGCGGTATTTTGTCTCTGCAATCGTCAAACCTATAATTCATCTCAAATTTAACGCCAACATCATTCAAATATGTTTTAATAATGAATTCATGTTTACTCATATTGGACGCACATTTTGGGCATACTTGTCCGTCTCTATGCATAAAAGAACTATATGAAGTTGTAAACACTTCGCAACATGATGGACAAATAACTTTTAAGTTTTTATAATTCCAACCCTTATACTCTTCTTTATTGAGTAATTCACCGCCACACCTTTTAAAGTCATTGTAAACATCTTCTGGACTCTTCCTTGATTCATTGTGGTTCTTTTCTACACCACATTCTATGCATCCGTGTCCAAGCATTAGAGTATATATTTTTGTCTCATGGACACCATGTTTGGGACACATATACTTTATTCTTGTGCCTGCCGTTTTGATTTCGGACTTTGGCGTTAGAAGTGCGTAACCTTTGTCGTTACAAACTGCGAGAGCATTGTCGTATAGATACGCTTGTCTTTCTGCAAGATTATATTCACTTGTTTTCTTTTGTCTACATTTTTGGCAAGAGTATTTATCATGTTTATACTTAACGTAATCCTTATAACTTACTTTAACTATTTTTCCACAATAATCACATTTGACATCTACAAGAAGTTTGGATCCTTTTTGTAAATCTTCTACGTGAACCCTAATTACATCATTTAATTCAATATTGTTGTAACCAACGTTCTTATAATATCCGATATTACGGCGTGCTATTTTTACATCAATTAATTGGTTTTCAACTAACAGTTTCCATCACCGCCTTTTTTTGCATTAAAAAAGCACAGGGATTTCCTGTGCCAAAATACTCACATATATACCATTTCGAGTTGCCAATCGCTTGCAACTCTACTCGTTTACACGATAGTCGTTGAGCGTTCCCCTATTCGGGGCTTCGTTGCTGATTATCCATTAAAGGCACTTTCGTTGTCAGCCGTGTTTAGGATTTAACCATGCACCATCCAACTAATTTTTTCTACTTTCGTAACCGTCACGTTTACGCTTATTTCATCGTTGCGCTGTGGTTTAGTTGGCTTTAGGATTTCCCAGCAGTTAGATATAATTTTACGCACACATTGCTGTATGCGGACACAATTCTATGTCACCTTTCTTATACGAAACAAATTCAGCGCCATCATCGCCTATGGTCTGGAACTTTCCATTACGTACAAGGAGTTCCATCCCCAATTCGCCTACCAAGGCGGTTCCAGAATCTTTTGTTCCCCAATTTCCTCTCGCAAAAGCAACACCTTTACGTGCTGTACCACGAGAGGACGCAGTTCCATTTGCATGAGCAGTACCATCAACACCGCCGCCACCCGTTTTGACGTAGTTTACATAGCGTGTAATTGATGGAAGAGAAGTAGGCAAACCACTTGTGTTTGCATGATAATTAACGGTTGCGATTTTGTCGCTCGGATGATAATTATCAGGAGCAGAAGAGTCTTTAGTGAAGATAACTTTTGCCTGCTTATCGCCGGGTTTGTAATTATCAGCAGCAGAAGAATCTTTTGTGAAAGAAACTTTTGCGGACTTATCTTTAGTGACGCCACTATCGTTTACTTTAGCTTCGTATTCGACAGTGCCTTTCTTTTTAAGATCTTCTCCTTTTGGTTCATTTTCTACACTTGCAGTGTAGGTAATGGTACCATCCTCATTCTGTACTTGTTGTACTTCCGTCTGAACACCGTCAACATTAGCAGTATATGTGATAGTGCCATCTTCGTTTTGATGGGCGCGAACCGCCTGTTCAACACCATCAACAGACGCCTTAAAGACAATTGTCTTCTCTCCGAATGTGTCAGCCAAAGCTGAATTGATTTCGTCAACGTTCGCTTCTGGCGTGATTTCTGGATGTTCATCAGCAAACGTATCAAGAATGTCTTTCTTGATTTGTTGCTGATTTTCAATCTTTGTCTGAATGCCGACTTTTTCTTCAGGAGTAGCTTCTTTTAATTGCTCACGAAGACTTGCTTCTGTATCATCTGCAACGACATATTGCACAGGAAGTTGGATTCCCTCCTGTCCTAATCCAAGACCCTTTTCGGCAGTTTTGATATACTGATTATTTGCAGCCATCAACTGCGCATTTGTCTGTACATCATCTTCCATACCGTTATCAAGAAGATTTTGGATCTCGTCAATCTTAGATTGAATAGAAGCTAAATCATATTCAAACTTGATATGAACAATCTGTTCTTCCGTCAGACTTGATAAGTCATCTTGGAATCCTTTATATTCCTCATCAAATCCTTCAATCAGTTTGCCAAGTTTATCTTTAGCTTCGCCCTCGCTCATAGAGTCATAGGTTTGTTTGATCGCTTCTAAAGTCTGCTGATATTCACTCAGCATTTCGCCAGACTTCTCAATTCCGCTAAAATCATAGCCATATGATTCGAGAGCGGAGAGCATTGTCTCGACTACTTCTGTGCTCGTGCCAAGTTCTTTCGCAGCTTCGGCGGTTGTTCTGAACTGAGACTCAATGTCCCACAAGCCTTTTTCGTCATTCTTGTTGACATTAAAGAGTCCCTTGTCGCTCATATCATCGACAAAGTTCTCCATTGATTTGGTTTCGTCTTCGCCAAACCATCTATCAGCTTTTGATTTAGCGTCCTCGAACGCTTTCTGATAAACGTCAGCCGCGTAACCACCTGCGTCTTTAGCTTCTTTCGCAAGTTTTTGCAGGTTATCCGAACTAAAGAATTGTGCTACTGTCTGAAAATCATCCGTGCCAGTCTTACCTTCTTTGAGCAATTCGCCAGCCGCTTTGTAAGCGCTTTGCATGGTTGACCAGTCAGCGTCTTTGTTCGCAGACTTCGTAGCTTCCGATACGTCATCAATGGAAACGTGGAAGTTATCGACTGTATCTTTCGCTTCTTCCGCGCTCTTCGTGATGTCTTCGAAGTAATCTACCAAGTAACTCTTGTCGATGTTGCCAAAATCATCCATCGACAGTCCAAGCCCTTGAAGGGTTTCTTCCAAGTCTTGACCGCTTTCCATCGCGTCAATCAGTTCTTCTTTGATTGCATTTTTGCCGAATGTTCCGTCAAAGAAGGAGTTGATTGTGTTGAGTGCAACTTCGGCAGGTGAAGCGTCTATATTTGTGAAATCGAGAAGAAGCTGTTTTGCCTGTTTAACGTAGTCCTTTGCGAACTTGGAATCACTCTGAGAAAGAATGTCTAACTCGGATGAAACCGTGTTCATCAAAGTTCCAGCTTTCGAGGCTTGTTCAGCTATCTCTTTTGTGAGGTCTTCGTGACGTTTGATTTGTTCGTCAGTTACGCCGCCTTTGGAGTTTTCGATTTCTTGATTGAGTTGTTGAAGTTCTTGTTTCTTGGCGATGAGGTCGTCATAGGCTTTTTGGGCGAGACCGATGTTTGTCGTGTCTTCCTGCTCAAACTGGATCTTTTCATTTCCCTCTTGGTTCGCCCAATCCTGTTTGTAACCCAAACCAAGATAATCAAGTACGGATGCAGCAGTGCCGAAAAATCCGCCCTTGTGCCGACCTTTAACTTCTTCCCAATAACTTTTCTCTGTTTGCGCTGCGTTTTCCGTTTCAGCAATCGCAGCTTGCTTTTTCGCATTGACGATTTGCTCTTGGATCTTTGCTTGCGCTTCGAGTTGCTTGTTTGCGGAAGACAGTTTCTCTAACTCTACTTGGTCAACAAGAGTGATACCTTTATCGGAAGAGTTTATCTTCTCGATTATTTCGTCTACGTCATCCATTCCGTCTACTTGGATGTCGTATTTCGCGGCGATTTCTTGGACTTTGGAGAGATTGTCGGTCTTTTCTTTGTTGATGTCGTCGAGTTTAGTTTTGGCGTCATCAAACTCGGCAACTGCTTTTTGGGCGGATTCCTGTGCTCTTGTCCAACCAGAGTTTACATAGTCGAATCCTTTAAACGCAGCAAATGCTATGCCAATTGCAGCTAATACGCCAATTAACGGCATAAGCGAAGCAATCATTGCTTTTGCGCCAGCGCCAAAGGCAAGCATCTTACCACTACCAGCATCAAGAGCCTCAGAATAAGCATCTACACCTGCTTTCATTGGTGCAAATGCTTCTGCTGCAACATCTATAAACTTTGTGCTTTTACCAACATCGCTTAATGTCTTAAACGCTTTAAGGTATTTGAATATCCCGACTGCGCCACCGCCAACGCCGACTATTGTGCCAATTAAACCCAGCTTATCGGTAAGTGCTTCTATGACACTTAACAACGCTGTTAGGTCGTCAATAACTCCGCCAAGATCATCTCTTTGGAAGAGGTTCTGCCAAATGCCAGTGCCAGTCTCTCTAAGAGCATTTAGCTTATATGTTAAGGAATTGGTGATGATTTCCATTTCCTTATCGGCTGCACCTGCGGAATTGTTCATTGCGTCCATCGCAGCTTCGGCTTGTTTGAAGTTCTCGATGACTGCGATACCGATATTTCGTATATATTATGATAGTTCGTAACGCTATCAAGTCTATCTAAAACTCTCATGCTTTCACATGAGTCTTGACTATTTCTTCACCTTCACCATTACGTGTTAAGGGGATACCTTTTCCATTTAAG
>Ga0310697_10005596_pt1 | contig 12098 bp, 10 predicted proteins | sample 172DNAGHGlowgp2_FD_203883 | JGI IMG/M metagenome (GOLD analysis project Ga0310697, IMG submission 203883) | Sheep rumen microbial communities from Palmerston North, Manawatu-Wanganui, New Zealand - 1728 DNA GHGlow gp2 (v2) (version 2) | ecosystem: Host-associated > Mammals > Digestive system >... | reverse complement strand
AAAGGGGCAATGATAGCCCATTGCGAATCCGTCAGGTCAGTCGGGTAACTCTGACGCTCTAAATAGTCTTTTTTCATGTTCCCATTTTATAACTTTCTTTCTGTGAAAACAACTTCTAAATTCCGGTCGCATTGATATAATTTGGAACGGACTCGACATTACGCCCGAACGCCAAACCCATATCCTTTACAGCAAACCTTATTTTGATAACCGTCAAATACTTTTGGTCAAGAAAAACCGCGGCTTGAATATTCATTCGCTAAACGACTTGAAAGGAAAGATTGTCGCTACGCAAGCCGGCTCCAATTCTGAAAACTACGTTGAGAGAAATGACGCAATGCGAAATAGTTTCGCGAACTTTATAACTTATCCGACGTTCAGTTATGCATATAAAGCCCTGTTCGAGGAAAGAATTGATGTGCTGATTGTTGATGAATTCGCTGGGCGTTACGAAGTTGCTAGGCATGACGAACTTGAATTAATCGATATAACAATAGGCGATAAAACTGAAATCGGAATTGGTTTTCGTCTGGGCAATGTCGAATTGCGCGACGAAGTTCAAAAAGCATTCGACGAAATTATTGCAGACGGTACAGCAGGAAAAATTTCGGAGAAATGGTTTCACGCGAACTTGATTAAGTAAAGGAACTTTGAACATGAAGAAAATTTTTTCGCTCTTGCTGGTAATTTTAATGGTCAGTGGTTGTGGCGGCGGCAAGGAAACTAAAAACAATACCGAAAGCGTTAAGCATAAGAGAATTCTTATCGTTGGCATAGATGATAAATTTGCGCCAATGGGTTTCAGAAATGAAGCGGGAGAAATTGTCGGCTTTGATGTTGACCTTGCCAAAGAGGCGGCGCGGCGCATGGGTGTCGAAATTGAATTCTGCCCTATCGAGTGGAATAACAAAGAATATGAAATCACGTCCGGCAATATCGATATGATTTGGAATGGTTGCGACATAACCGAAGAGTACAAGAAATATATGATTTTCAGTAAACCTTACATGGAAAATCGCCAAATACTTTTGGTCAAGAGCGGCAACAGGCAAAATATTGTTTCCGAGCACGACCTTGCCGACAAAAAAGTTGGCACGCAATCTGGCTCCAATTCGGAAGCTTATATTAATAAAAATCAAAAACTCAAAGATAATTTATCGGCGTTCAAAACTTATCCGAATATCAAAGAGGCTTTTGACGCTTTGAACGGCGGCGAAATTGACGTGCTGATTGTCGACGAAATTGCCGGACGTTACGAAATTTCAAAGCACCCTGGAACGTTCGAGATTATTGAGGTGACATTAGGTCCCATTACGCAATTTGGCATTGCTTTTCCAAAGGGCAATACCGCGCTCCGCGATAAAGTTCAAACTGTTTTCGACCAGATGATTAAAGACGGCACTGCTAAAAAAATTTCGGAGGAATGGTTCAAAGCTGATTTAATTAAGTAAGGAGTTTTAAGCATGAAAAATTTTTTATTGCCGCTCGCGCTGATTATTTTCCTAGTGAGCGGTTGCGGGGGAGTTAAAGACGTTGACAACATAGGGTATAAAAAAATATACGTAATCGGGCTTGACGCTGAATATGCGCCAATGGGATTCAAAGATGAGAACGGCAAAATTGTCGGCTTTGATATTGACCTTGCCAAAGAGGTTGCGCGGCGTATGGACGTCGAATTTGAATTCCGCCCGATTGATTGGAATAATAAAATTGCCGAGCTTAATTCGCGGCGTATCGACATAATTTGGAACGGGTTAGACATTACGCCCGAAAGGCAAGAGCATATTCTTTACAGCAAACCTTATTTAGACAACCGGCAAATTCTTTTGGTCAGGGCGGATAGCAATTTGAATATTCATTCCGAATACGACCTTGCGGGAAAAGTCGTTGGCACGCAAGCCGGCTCCAACTCCGAAACTTACGTTGAATATGACGAGACGCTCAGAAATAGTTTGAAGGAATTTAGAACTTATGGTTCATTTAAAACGGCGTTCAGAGATTTGGAAAGCGGCGCGGTTGACGTGCTGATTGTCGACGAAATCGCCGGACGTTATCAGATAACCAAAGTTCAAAATAAATTCAAAGCCCTTGAAGTTACTATCGGACCCGTAACGGCAATCGGAATTGGTTTTCGCATTACTGATATTGCGCTACGCGACGAAGTTCAAAGCGTTTTCAGCGAGATGATTAAAGACGGCACCGCTAAAAAAATTTCCGAGAAATGGTTTCAAGCTGATTTAATTAAATCCGGAAGATAATCCGCTGTAAACTTTCATTTAGTTTTCAAAAATTTTATCGCCGTGCTTGCAATGAAAAACTTGATAAAGTATAATGCAATGCGGCGTATTAATTTTATTTGAAAGGATGTTTTTGAGGTATGAAAAAAATTTTAATGACGGCGTTGCTCCTAGTGACGATGGTTTTCGCGGGTTGCGGCGGCGGCAATGAACCTGCTAAAACTGACGGCGGCGCAAAGTCCGACGCGAAAAAAATTGTTATCGGGCTTGACGACGAATACGCGCCAATGGGATTTAAGAATGAACAGAACGAAATTATCGGCTTTGATGTCGACCTTGCCAAAGAGGCGGTTAAGCGTCTCGGCTCTGAAGTCGAATTCAAAGCAATCGATTGGAACAGCAAAGAGGCCGAGCTTAAATCCGGACGCATTGATATAATTTGGAACGGTCTCGATATTACGCCGGAACGTCAAGAGAATATGCTTTTCAGCGATCCTTACATGGATAATCGCCAAATTGTTTTCGTCAAAAACGGCAACGACCAAGGCATTAAGGCGGAAGCTGACCTTGCAGGCAAAAACGTCGGGACGCAAGCTGGCTCCACCGCCGAGGCTTACATTGACAGTGCCGAAAGTCTCAAGACTAGCTTTAAGGAATTCAAAACTTATGGCGACTACGTTAGCGCGTTCATGGATTTAGAGAACGGCAGAATTGACGCGCTTGTCTGCGACGAAATTGTTGGACGTTACGCAATGAGCAAGCAGGGCGACAAGTTCCAAGCTCTCGACGTGGCAGTTGGTCCCATTACTCAATTTGGCATTGCCTTCCGCAAAGATGATACCGACCTGCGCAACAAAGTTCAGGGCGTCTTCGACGAAATGACCAAAGACGGCACCGCCGGAAAAATTTCCGAGCAATGGTTCGGGGCTAATCTGATTAAGGAGAAAAAATAACCGGCGATTACTATTGATTCACGAACAGTGACCGCCGTTAATGCAATTAGGAATTATGAATGCGCAATGCGCAATTAAAATACCAAAATCATTACGCATTACGCATTACGAATTGCTTTTGACGGGAGTTAGGGAATATCTGTTATGGAAAAATTTTTTGATATGACGCTCCTCATATTGCAAGGGGCAGAAGTCACGTTGGAAATTTTCTTCGTGACTTTAATTTTAAGCTTGCCGATAGGGGCGTTGGCAGCACTGGGCAGAATTTCGAGTTTCGCGCCGCTACGCTACCTAATGGAGTTTTACGTCTGGATAATGCGCGGGACGCCGCTAATGTTGCAACTTTTATTCGTCTATTTCGCTCTGCCAATGGTCGGAATAATGTTGCCGGACGTGGCGGCGGCACTCTTAGCCTTTACGCTGAACTATGCGGCGTACTTTGCAGAAATTTTCCGCGCAGGCATTCAAGCAATACCAAAAGGACAATACGAAGCGGCAAAGGCATTGGGTCTAAAACATTGGCAGATGATGCGCTATATAATTTTCCCGCAAGTCCTGCGCGTCGTCCTGCCGCCAATTTCAAACGAGACGATAAACCTTGTCAAAGATACATCGCTAATTTATATCCTAGCAATGAATGATTTGCTAAGAGTGGCGCGGACAATCGTTCAACGTGAATTCGATATGACGCCATTTGTTATCGCGGGCGCGTTCTATCTTGGAATGACGGCGGTGCTAACGTGGGTTTTCAAGAAACTCGAACAGCGTTACGGCTCATATGAGACTTGAGAGATTAAAAGATTAGGAGTTAGAAAAGAGGAGGCTTTAGGGTGATAAAAAGAATTTTGCTGAGTCTCCTCATTTTAATTGCGGCGACTTCGGCAGTTGAAGCGGCGGAAGAAGAAAAATCCGAATTGAATTTCAAAGAGCGCATGTCTAATCTCGCCGAAATTCAAGCGATAAGAGTTGGCTACGGCTCCGGCACAATCCGTATCGTCACCGACATTACTAAGAAAGTTGAGTTTCAAGAATCCTACGCAGAAAATCCTTCGCGAATTATCATTGACTTGAAAAATACTTGGCTCAATCCCAAAGTCCAAAAGGAAATGGAATTGAAATCGCTGGCGGCTAAAAAACTTCGCGTCGCGCAATTCGACCAAACAACAGTCCGAATTGTTATCGAGTCTATGGCGGATATACGTCCATTTTTCGTAAGCGGCGGCGCATCTGGTTGGCGTTTCGTCGTCGATATTGGCAACGTTGAGTTTAAAGAAAATCCCGAACTAAATAAGCCTGAACCGCCTAAACCGGAGCCACCTAAGCCGGAACTGCCTAAACCCACTCCTAAACCGCCCGTTAAAGAAGTTCCGTCAGATGTCGAAATTGTCGATACTCAAGACGAAGCTTTAAGGCAACAACGCGAGCGGGAATTAGAATTGCAACGCCGCGAACAGGAACTTGCTCAGCGCGAACGCGAACTTAAAGAACAAGAGGAACGCGAGCTTAGGGAAGAAAAAGAACGCGAAAAAGAGCTTAAAGAGCAAGAAGAACGCGAAAAAGAATTGCAACGCCGCGAAAAAGAACTTGAGGAGCGTGAACGCGAACTTAAAGAAAAACAACAGCGCGAACGCGAAAAAGAACTCAAGAAAGAACAGGAACGCCGCGAAAAAGAATTGAAGAAAGAACAGGAACGCAAAATTAAAGAACAACGCGAACGCGAAAAAGAATTAAAAAAAGAACAGGAACGTCGCGAAAAAGAACGCAAAAAGAATAAGGACAAAGAAAAAGAAGACGTCACCGTTGAAGAGCCTTTCAAAGGATTGGAAGACGATTTAGAAGGGCTAATGACACTTCAGGGCAGGAAAATTGCTATCGACCCCGGTCACGGCGGCAACGATGCCGGCGCAATCGGTCCAACAGGCGTCATGGAAAAAGATGTAACTTTGAGAGTCGCGCTCGAACTTCGCAGATTGCTTGAGGCTGAAGGCGCGGAAGTCATTATGACACGCGACACCGATAGAACAGTTTCTCCCAAAGGGGCTAAGGCATCCGATATTGAAGAACTCGGCGCACGTTGCGACGTAGGCAACAGAGCCGGCGCAGATATTTTCATCTCGATTCACGCCGACAGCTTCACGCGCCCCGAAGCCCGCGGCACCACCGGTTATTATTACGGCAAAAGTACTACCGGTAGAGGACAAAAGCTCGCCGATTGCATTCGCCGCAATCTCGTCGAACAACTCGGCACGCCCAGCCGCGGAACTCAACCTTGCAATTTCTACGTCGTTAAAAATACCGATATGCCCGCCACGCTCATTGAATTAGGTTTCATCTCCAACAAGGAAGAGGAAAAACTTCTTGATTCAAAAGAGGGCGTCCAAAAGGCGGCACACGGTATCTTAGATGGCATTGAAGATTATTTCGGTTAAAAATTCATAGTTTGAATTCATTGCATTAATTTCGTCCGCACCTTTCGTGCTGGCGATTTTTTATTCATTAAATACTTGTACGGCAGGATAATTCATCGATTAAAAGAAATTATCGGCAGAGGAGGAATTTTTTATGGCGAATAAAAATAAAAACCTCAACGCCGCCGCCCGCGCCAAAAAGGACGAGTTCTATACGCGCATTATTGACATTGAAAACGAGTTGCGCTACTACCAAAAATTTTTCAAGGGCAAAACTGTCCTTTGTAACTGCGACGCCCCTTACGAATCCGATTTCTTTAAGTACTTCACGATTTATTTCAATCAGCTTGAACTCAAAAAGCTAATCGCGACTTGCTATGTTGGCTCGCCCATTGTCCAGACCGAATTAGACTTTTTCAGGACGCCTAATGAAAATCCTAACTTCGACAAGAAAAAATCCGCCATTAGGTTTGACGTCAGCGAAGTGCGCGACTTCAACGGCGACGGCGCAACCGACCTTGCCGACGTCAAATGGCTCCTTGAAAATAATCGCAACGTCGTCACTTATTTGGAGGGCGACGGGGATTTTCGCTCGCCCGAATGTATCGCCGCGCTAAAGGAGGCTGATATTGTCGTCACTAATCCGCCGTTCAGCCTCTTTCGCGAATACGTCAAGCAACTTATCCAGTACGATAAAAAGTTTCTGATTATCGGCAACATGAACGCCATAACTTACAAAGAAATTTTTCCGCTGATTAAAGAAAATAAAATCTGGCTCGGCTACGGCTTTCAACGTGACCCGCAATTCAGAGTTCCCGACAATTACGAAGAACGCGCTACGAGATTTTTGATTGACGAATGCGGGCAAAAGTGGCGCAGTTTTGGAAATATGCATTGGTTCACGAATTTGGACGTTCGCAAGCGGCACGAAGATATTTTGCTTTACATGAGATATACGCCGGAAAAATATCCGCGCTACGACAACTACGACGCTATCGAAGTTTCAAAGACCGCGGAAATTCCAATGGATTATTTCGGAGCAATGGGCGTGCCGATTACTTTTCTTGACAAATACAATCCCGACCAGTTTGAAATTCTCGGCAAAATTGATACCGGCAAGATTAACGAATATAACATTGCAAATCCCGTTATCAATGGCAAAACAATTTACAAGCGAATTGCAATTCGGAGGAGGGCGCAATGAAATATCAACGGATATTGGTAATCGGCGACATGCACGGGAAATTTACGCGGCTGTTGTCGCTGTTCCATAAGATTGACTTCGACGAGCGGCAGGATTTTTTAATTTTGCTGGGCGACTACATTGACCGCGGCGAAGATAATATGCGCTGTTTTCGCTGGGCAATGGAAATGAGCGAAAAGCCAAACGTCATAGCTCTGCGCGGCAATCATGAACAGATGATGCTTTATTATTACGCGCTGGGCGGCACCGAAGGTTATATTTGGCTCCCGAACGGCGGCGATAAAACTAAGGCAGAGTTTGAAGCGTGGCAGAAAAAAGACCCGACCGCTTTTCAACGCGCTTTGCAGTTCATAAACGAGCGACCATATTATCACCAAATGACAATCAACGGCGAAGAATATATTTTCGTGCACGCGGGCTTAAATCCGAAAAAGCCGCTTGAAGAGCAGGAAGAAGAAGACCTGCTTTGGATTCGCGAGAAATTTTATAACGGGTATCGCGGCACGGCGCATATAATCTGCGGGCATACGCCCACGCCTTTTATCAAGCGCGATTGGTATTATCCAATTCGACTTCACAACAAAATAACTATGATGGATACCGGCTCTTTCATGAGGTACGGGAAAATTTCTTGCATAGACATTTTGAGCGATAAAATTTGGCAAAGTGATTAAAGCCTTGACAAAATTGTTATGTCGTGTAAAATTCCCTGCATAGAAAGTTTAGGAGGAATATTTATGGGAAAGATTTATAAAAGCGTCACGGAACTTATAGGCAATACGCCGTTGCTTGAAGCGAGCAATTTTGCGGCGAAAGTTGGCTTTAACGGAAAACTTTTAGTCAAGCTAGAATATTTTAATCCCGCCGGAAGCGTCAAGGATAGAATTGCTAAGGCGATGATTGAGACTGCCGAGCGCGAAGGCAAGCTCCAAAAAAATTCCGTGATAATCGAACCGACAAGCGGCAACACGGGCATTGGGCTTGCGAGTTTCGCGGCGGCGAGAGGTTATCGCGCAATTTTGACTATGCCCGAAACTATGAGCGTTGAGCGTCGGCAGTTGCTTAAGGCTTATGGCGCGGAAATTGTCCTGACTGAAGGCGCAAAAGGCATGAAGGGCGCGATTGCTAAGGCGGAAGAACTTGCCAAAGAAATTCCCAATGCTTTTATCCCGTCGCAATTCACGAACCCCGCTAACCCTGCCGCGCATGAGGCGTCGACTGCTCCGGAAATTTGGAATGACACTGACGGCGCAGTTGATATTTTTGTTGCGGGCGTCGGCACAGGCGGAACTTTATCTGGCGTCGGCAAATTTCTTAAATCTAAAAAGCCCGCCGTTAAAGTTATCGCGGTCGAGCCGGCAACTTCGCCTGTCTTGTCGCAAGGCAAATCCGGTGCGCATAAAATCCAAGGTATTGGCGCGGGCTTTGTTCCTGAAACTTTGGACACGACGATTTATGATGAAGTCGTCGCGGTTGCCAATGAAGACGCTTTCAAGTTCGGAAAAGAATTTGCACATTCAGAGGGCGTTTTAGTCGGAATTTCTTCTGGTGCGGCACTTGCGGCGGCTGTTGAACTTTCTAAGCGCGAAGATTTCGCCGGAAAAACTTTCGTCGTCCTTTTGCCCGACACTGGCGACAGATATTTATCAACCGACCTTTTCAAAGACTAAAATTTATTTATGGCAACAAAAAATCCCGTTACTCAAACGAGTTTCGGGATTTTTTTCTTTATCTAACCAGATTTTCTATCAGTTGCGAGACGATATATAAAAACATTCCGACCATCGCGCCGCAAACTGAACCGTTGATTCTTATCATCTGCAAATCGTCCGCCACGTGACCTTCAACAAATTCCGTCAACTCGTCGTTGCTGAACTTGTCGAGCCGTTCGCGAATCATGAGCGGTATCTGCCCACGGTATTCTCCCAACAAATTTTCTATGAATTCTTTTATAAGCGCGTCGAATTTCCGTTGCGCCGCCGGATTTTTTTTGAACTCATCAATCTTAGCGTCGACAATAAAATCAACCGCGTCTTTCCAAATAACCGGCTTGCGCTCCACTTCAACAATCCGCTTGACATTCGGATTAGCGATTTGCTGACGGTGCAACTTTTCTAAAATCTTCGGGTCGGTCTCGCCCTTGACGTTGACATCGAGCCACGTCTTTATAAAATTCGCTGAATCAAAGCGTTGCAGGAAAAGATTTTTAATGTCGTCGAAGAATTTTTTAGTATTGAGACTGCCCGCCGCATTTTTCACGAAGCCGCCGAAAGTTTTAATCATATCGTCAGCCGCCCGCGCAGTTTCAGCGTCGACCATGCCTTTAACATTAAGAATTTTTTCAGCCTCACTGATTTTCTTGTCGACGGTTTCATTTAGGATATTCAAAATTTTTTCGTCGGTCAAGTCCATTGAACTAAGCACCAAAGCGCGTCCCGCCGAATCGCCTTCATAAGCCTCGCGCAATTCGGTTATCTTCTTCAAAATTTCGGCTTGCATGTGCTTGCTTTGCATAATCTTATGACCGGTATCAAAGAGCGCGATTAAAATCCGGCGGCTATGTCTATCGCTGGTAACGACTTTGATAATCGCGTCGAAAAATTTTTGCGCGTCGAGATTTCTAATTTCATTTTCTAAAATTGGCGCGGCACTTGATGAAATTTTCTTCGTATCGAGTTCGTTGAAAAGTTCGCTGAGAATTTCGCGCACAAGAGTTTTCGTTTTCGCCCTGCCGTTATTCTGCTCAAAATAATCAATCAAAAGTTGCGCGGCATTTTCGTCGCGAACGGTCTCCATAATATTTTTCGTGTTCAATAAATCGGTGCCGACAAACTCAACAATCGCGTCCATGATTCTAGCGCGATTGCGGCGCAAAATTTCTGTATGAAAACCAATTCCGAGCGGTTTACGGAAAAGAGCAGTCACGCCGAACCAGTCCGCCATTCCGCCGATTGTCGCCGCTAAAAAGCCGTGATTTAATAATCCTAATACAAATGAACCGGTCGCGCCCGTCAAAATAAATCTAAGCGGAGAAATTTCCGGCAAGGTCGAGACCGCAAAGACCGCGCTTGCCGCTAAAGTCGCCGTCGCCTTCGTTTTGTTATCTACCAAAAATTTTTCACCTCCATTTTCTAAAACATTTTAGCACGAAATTTCCCGTATGTCTTCAAAAACTTTTCACAAAAAAAGCCCGCCGAAGCGAGCTAAGATTTTCAATTTATTTAATCGAACCGTCGCGAAGTTTTTGGTCAATATAGTGATAGTATTCAAAATTGGTTACGGCAACTTCGTCGCGAATCAGCGTAAAGCCCGGCTGAATGTACGCTTCAAAAAGTTTTAGCTCGTAAACGTCGCCGCGCTTCTGAATTCCAACATCAATTCCAATGTCGAAAATAGTATCGCTGTAGAAGGATTGATAATAATCTGGGAAACGCGCCGCCAAGTCAACAAGCTGATTGTAAACTTTCTTGCTATCGTTGCCGAATTCCGCTTGCAAAAATGCATCAAGTTTCATGGTGAAGCCGCCTGCCACGACGTTTGAAATGACGCCGTCGGGATTGCCGATACGCGGATAAAGGAACGTTTTAAATTTGCCTTCTGCACCGCGCCGCGCATGAATTCTTATATCGAACGGATTGCCCTGGCGCGTCCTCGACGTGATATAAGGTTGCAGGAGATATTTTTTCCCAGCGAAGTTTTCCGCGTAATATTGCGACAATGCCGCGGCGTTCTCAAGCGTAAACGTTTTAGTTTTGGCGTTCACAATATATTTTCCTTCGGCAAGAGTGATTCTGGCTACGCCGCCGCCGCCCACGCCCCGCGCAGGCTTCAAGACAACATCGCCGTGATATTTATCGAACAGTGATAAAAAGTTCTCGAAACCTTCAATCGTGTAAGTATGAATCAAAAATTCGTTGAAACTGCCTTCTCGCGAAAATTCCGTATAAAATTTCTGTTTTCCCCAAGCCCCAATCGGGCGAATAAAATAGGCGCGTTCTTTAAGGCGATTCATTATTTCCAGGGTATCGCCGCGAGATAACGCAATGTCATTATCGATAATCTTTGGAATGGGCGCAACCTTGTGAACGACAACGCCATTTTCAAGGGTAATAGCTTTGACAGTATTTTTATCGAAGTCAATATCTTCGGGATTGAAGAAAAGCAATTCAATGTTGAAGTGCTTCGCCATGAGGAACATCGGGAAACGCGCATTGGACATTTCCCAGAAATGATTTTTAATCTTCTTCATAATGCCCACGGTCAAAGGCGGATTGACATTGGCGACAAGTTGCGGCTGCCCGTTCTCAAATTCAATGGGCGAATTATTTTCCGTCTCGATTGTCACGCGAACATTTCCCGCTTTAATCACCGTAAGATTATTCGCGCTGACGACGGCGGGCTTTTCAATTTCAGGAACTTTTTCTGTTGCAACGTCTGCAACCGGCTCGAAAGGAATGCTTTCGCCCTTAAAGCATTTGTTGTAGGCGAGCAAGCCCGAAATTGTATGCTGAACGTCATCAATTCGCACGCGGAAGGCGTCGCCGCGAACATGGAAACTATTAACCATACGCGCAGGATTTTGGAAATACATAGCGACTTCAGGCCAGAAATAGCTATTCTCCATTCGCTCGGCGCGTCTATCTGCTGCTGAATAAAATTCTTTGTCGTTTACGCTTTTGGAAAGTTCATTCATTGCGGGCAAAGTTTTCATGCGCCGAATCATATTTTCCGCCGCCATAATCATTTCCAACTGCGTGGGCGCGTGAACTAACGATTTATATATTCTCGGAAGGTACGATAAAATATTATCAAGTCCGAATTTAAAATACTCTTCCTTAGGCTTATAAATCGTTAGCTCGTTCAGCGTGTACTGCATCCAGTGGTCGTGATGTTCCCAATATTTTGCGTCGCGGAAGTAGCTAACGGCGCGTTCGACGGCTTCAAGCAACTCCGCATCTTTCGTAATGCCATAGAGGCGCAACAAGCCGAAAAGGGCTTCGCCGTCGTAGAAAGTGATTATGTAATCTTTTCTCAAGGAAAAATCCGACGCGTTAAGAGCTTGAATGAAATTTCCTTCGGGCTTTTGAACGGATAAAATTCCGCGGGCAAGAGCTTTCATGAGAGGAATATATTTTTGCGTGCCGGTGAGCGTCGTCCACTTTGAAAAAGCTAAAAGGGCTAAGCCGCTTATGCCGATTGTAGTTGCGCGACCTTCTGTGAAGTACGCTATATTTTGCCCGTTAATTTTTACGTAGTTCAAAAGATTCTCAATGCCATATTCCAAGCCGCGTTCGAT
>Ga0310697_10005595_pt1 | contig 12098 bp, 12 predicted proteins | sample 172DNAGHGlowgp2_FD_203883 | JGI IMG/M metagenome (GOLD analysis project Ga0310697, IMG submission 203883) | Sheep rumen microbial communities from Palmerston North, Manawatu-Wanganui, New Zealand - 1728 DNA GHGlow gp2 (v2) (version 2) | ecosystem: Host-associated > Mammals > Digestive system >... | reverse complement strand
GCTGTAATAACACGTGTAGTATAAGAAAACCGCCGGCATCAAAACGATGTCGGCGGTTTCTTTTGCTTTCGCGTTTAGTAGTACCTCGTACCTCGAAAATATTCCTTAGAGGTTCGGATTGATCTTGCTCCACTCGGCGATGGGCGGCACGATGTTCAGCGTCACCAGCTCGTCGCGCATCTTGCACAGGTGCTCGTAGCTCTGATCCAGCTTGGCGTTCTCCTCGGCAGTACCCTGAGGCACCTCATACTTAGCGCCCTCAGTCGTCATCGTGGTCTTCATGGCCATCATGATGTGGTCATACTTCTCAGTCTTCACGTAGGTACCCACGGGGAAGCGGAAAGGCTCACCGCCCATGGCGGCACGGATCATCTCCACGCTCAGGTATGAGGGGCTTTGGAACGACGAACGGCCGCGCAGCTCGATAATCTTCGCGCCACCCTTCGTCACGTCAACCTTCATCTGCTCCCACTCCTCAGCGGGGAACTCGGCGGTGCCGATGATGTCGGTCAGCTTGCGGCCGGCAATCTCAACGTGGCTGCCGAAGACGGCCATCTGCTCGCCGTGGCCACCGTAGGTAGCGCAACCCGTAATCTCGTTCTGCATCACGCCAAACTTCTTGGCCAATGCCGACTGTAGACGGGTGGTGTCCAGTCCTGCCAGCGTGGTCACCTGTCCGGGCTTCAGACCGCTATAGAGCAGCGTCACCAGACCGGTGAGGTCGGCGGGGTTGAAGATGATGACGACGTGCTTCACGTCGGGGCAGTATTTCTTGATGTTCTGGCCCAGTTCCTCGGCAATCTTGCAGTTGCCGGCCAGCAGGTCTTCGCGCGTCATGCCAGCCTTACGGGGTGCACCGCCCGACGAGATGATGTACTTAGCGTTCTTGAAAGCCTCCTCGGCGTTGGTCGTTGCTACGATGTTCACATCGTCGAAGCCGCTCTGGCGCATCTCCTCGGCCACACCTTCGGGTGAGAAGACATCGTAGAGACAGAGTTCCGTAGTCAAGCCCATCATCAGGGCGCACTGTGCCATGTTCGAGCCAATCATGCCGGCTGCGCCGACGATGACCAGTTTGTCGTTTGTTAATGTTGCCATAATCGTTGTTGTGATGTTATTGTTTTGATTCAGTGGCGCAAAGATACACAAAATTCTCCATAGTTCCCACAGATTAACACACATTAATATTTCGCCCCGTGGCTTTGCTATCTCGACGTGGCAAACGTGTGTATCCATGGAGCCGAGCCTCGTGAAAAGTGTTTCGAGCGTGGAAACACTTTGTTTCGAGCGTGGAAACACTTTGTATCGCACGTCGATACAATCGCGAAACGTGCTGATAATGAGCGATTTATGTGTCATTTTTACGAATTGAGCCTCGATTCCTCCGATTCGTGTATAGAGCGCTGCGGACGAACACTGTCTATACACGGCGTAAGCGTCTGAATGACTGAGGCTTACGTCGAAAGTGAAGAGGTGTATAGCGTTTTTCGATTTTTGCGTGGAAAAATTTTTTTCTTGACTGGCTTGCAATCTCGGAAATTATATTTAAATTTGCAGCATCAAGACTAAAGAATACGTAAATAGGATGAAGACAGTAGCAGAACGACTGGCAGCGCTGCGCGAGGAGATGCGCCGCGAACATATTGGTGCGTGTATATTCCCCAGCACTGACCCCCATCAGAGTGAGTATGTGGCCGACCACTGGAAAGGCCGCGAGTGGATCAGTGGTTTCAACGGTTCGGCGGGGACGGCCGTTGTCACCCTCGACGCTGCCGCCCTGTGGACCGACAGCCGCTACTTCCTGGCCGCCGAGGAACAACTGCGCGGCACGGAGTTTCAGCTGATGCGGCTGAAGGTGGCGGGCACGCCGACCATCGCCGAATGGCTGGGGCAGGCTCATAGTCCTCACTCATCTGAAGTGGCCATCGACGGCACGTGCTCATCGGTCAACACGGTGCGTGAGCTGATTGGCGAACTGCGCCAACATGGCGGCATGACGCTGCGCACAAACCTCGATATCCTCGGACGAATCTGGAGAGACCGTCCGTCCATCCCTGAGAACCCTGTGGAGATATATCCGCTGAAATATGCCGGTGAGGCAGCGCACGAGAAGATTGCCCGCATCCGACAGGCACTCCGCGACCGCCATGCCGACGGCATGCTGATGGCTGCACTCGACGACATCGCATGGACGCTGAACCTGCGCGGCTCGGACGTGTACTGCAACCCGGTGTTCGTCAGCTACCTGCTTATCTCGACCACCAGCGTCACGCTATTTGTTAATAAGAAGAAGCTGACTCCCGATGTAGAGGACTACCTGAAGGCCGAAGGGGTAGGGGTGGCCCCCTACGAAGACGTGGCCAAGGGCCTGAAGGACTACTTCGAGTATAACATCCTGATGGACCCTGACGAGATGAACCACTTGCTGTGGAGCCTGCTCAGCACCCCCGTTTCTCCCCGCACGCATACTCCTCTCATCGTTGAGGCGGAGTCGCCAGTGGCGAGGATGAAGACCGTGAAGAACGCAACGGAGATAGCGGGTTTTAAGTCGGCGATGCTGCGCGACGGCATCGCCATGGTACGGTTTTTGAAGTGGTTGGAGGAGGCTACGGAGCGTATTGGTGCTATTGGGTCCGACGAGGCCCCTCTCACCGAACTCTCCCTCACGGCGAAGCTCGAGGCGCTGCGCGCTGAGCAGCCGTTGTTCCGCGGTATCTCCTTCGACACCATCGCTGGCTATCAGGAGCATGGGGCTATCGTACACTACGAGGCCACACCTGAGACCGATGTCGAACTGAAACAAGAAGGGCTGCTACTGATAGACAGTGGCGCACAGTACCTTGACGGCACTACGGACATCACACGCACCATCGCTCTCGGCCCGCTGACCGACGAGCAGCGACGTGTCTATACCCTAGTGCTGAAAGCACATATCCAACTGGAACTGGCAAAGTTCCCAGAGGGAACGACTGGCACGCAGATTGATGCCTTGGCCCGCGAACCGTTGTGGCGCGAGGGTATGAACTTTTTGCACGGCACGGGTCACGGTGTGGGCACCTATCTCTGTGTCCACGAAGGACCGCACCAGATACGCATGGAGTGGAAACCCGCCCCACTGGTCGCCGGCATGACCGTCACCGACGAGCCGGGCATCTATATCGCCGGCCGTTTCGGCGTGCGCATCGAGAATACGCTGCTGGTGGTGCCCTATCAGGAGACGGCCTTCGGACGTTTCCTCGGCTTCGACTCGCTGACGCTCTGTCCCATCGACCTGGGGCCTGTCATGATGGAGATGTTGACGACGGAGGAACGCGATTGGCTGAACCAGTACCACCAGACGGTCTACGACCGCCTCGCTCCTCACCTCAGCGCGGACGAGGCTCAATGGCTGCGGAACAAATGCCTGAAGAAGTAATGGGGCATATCATATTGGGAAATTAGCTCCTAAATCCTCCTAAATCCCGCCATTATTAAAGAAAATTTGCGAAAAGTTTGGCGGTTTCGTGAAAAAGTCGTAAATTTGCAGCCGCTTTTCGTGGACGCTGTCCAGAAGCACTAAGTTTAACAGTTAAAATTTAAAACAAAAAGCAAAATGATTATTGTACCTGTAAAAGAAGGTGAGAACATCGAGAAGGCTCTCAAGAAGTTTAAGAGAAAGTTTGAAAAGACCGGCGTCGTGAAGGAACTCCGTCGTCGTCAGCAGTTCGACAAGCCCTCTGTTCTGAAGCGCCTGAAGATGGAGCACGCCATCTACGTACAGCAGCTCCGTACCAACGAGGAATAAAAAAAGTTCCCCGAAAATTTGGTGGATTGAATATTTTTCCGTAAATTCGTTGCCGAAAATAGCAAATCAGTGTAAAAGGCAACGTTTATGATGATCGACCAGTTCCTGAATTATCTGCGCTACGAGCTTAACAGAAGCCCGAAAACCGTGCAGGCGTACGAGGCGAGTCTACGCGACTTCCAGACGTACTTTCAGGGGGTGGACGATTATCTTTCGTTGTCAACTATCGATGCTGACGTCATCAGAGGGTGGCTGGAAAGCCTCATGGACCAGGGGAAGAAGCCTGCAACGGTGAAACTGTGCTTGAGTGCCGTCCGATCATTCTATCGCTACGCACTCTCCCGGAAACTGATTGACAAGGATCCTGCCCACTGCCTGACGGGGCCGAAGAAGGACAAGCCACTGCCGCAGTTTGTCAGAGAGTCGGAGATGAATTTGCTGCTTGACGAGAAATTGCCGGCCGATAATTATAATAATGTTCGCGCGCGTACCATTATTATATTATTCTATGAGACCGGTATCCGTCTGGCGGAGTTGGTCGGACTTGACGATAGCGATGTCGATTTGACTGGCATGCAGCTGAAGGTCACTGGCAAGCGAAACAAGCAGCGCGTCGTTCCCTTCGGTTCGGAACTGGCAGAGACTTTGCAGGCGTATGTGACGTGGCGTGACAACGAGGTGGTGCGCAATTCGTCGGCGTTGTTTGTCGACAAGAATGGCGAACGTATCTCTCGTGGACAGGTGCAGTATCTGGTCAGGAAGTATCTTTCGGAGGTGACAACCCTCAAGAAACGGTCGCCCCACGTGCTGAGGCACACTTTCGCTACGGCCATGCTGAATAACGGTGCCGGACTGGAGAGCGTGAAGAAGCTGCTCGGGCATGAAAGCTTGGAGACAACGGAGATCTATACGCACACGACGTTCGAGCAACTGATGAGAGTGTATAACGAAGCCCATCCGAGGGCATAACCTTTATTTAATAACTATTTAAAAATAGGAGGTATCTATGGAAATTAAGATTCAGTCGATTCACTTCGACGCCACCGAGAAGTTAGAGGCGTTCATCGAAAAGAAGGTCGCCAAGTTGGAAAAATCATTTGAAGACATACAGAAAGTAGAGGTGCAATTGAAGGTTGTGAAGCCCGCCACTGCTCAAAATAAGGAAGCCAGCCTCAGCGTGGCTGTTCCAGGGAGTACGTTATTTGTCGAGAAGACGAGCGATACTTTTGAGGAGAGTGTCGACCTTTGCGTCGACTCAATGCGGGGTCAACTGCAGAAATTTAAAGAAAAATTGAGGAATTACTAAAAAAAACTCGGAAAAGTTTTGGTAATTCAAAAATAAGTCGTAACTTTGCAGCCGTTTTCCGACAGGTCGTAAATCTGAAACAGAGAACGGCTGCTTTGAGAAGCCTCTTTAGCTCAGTTGGCCAGAGCACGTGATTTGTAATCTCGGGGTCGTTGGTTCGAATCCGACAAGAGGCTCAAGAAGTGAGGAAGACAAGACGAAAGTCTATAAATTTGGGTGGATACCAGAGTGGCCAAATGGGGCAGACTGTAAATCTGCTGGTTTTTACCTTCGGTGGTTCGAATCCATCTCCACCCACTCTCAAGAGAGTTTGTTTTTGCGGAAATAGCTCAGTTGATAGAGCACTAGCCTTCCAAGCTGGGGGTCGCGGGTTTGAGCCCCGTTTTCCGCTCTATGAACGAACGATACGCTGTAATAGCTCAGTGGTAGAGCACTTCCTTGGTAAGGAAGAGGTCCTGAGTTCAACTCTCAGTTACAGCTCTCTAAGAGGAACTGAAGGAGGAGCAAAAACAACAGTATTCAAACAATAAATTAATAAAACAAAAAAACAATGGCAAAAGAGCAATTTGTGCGCACCAAACCGCACGTAAACATTGGTACTATCGGTCACGTCGACCACGGTAAGACAACTCTGACTGCTGCTATCACCACCGTTCTGGCTAAGCAGGGTCTCTCTGAGGTTAAGTCATTCGATCAGATTGACAACGCTCCCGAGGAGAAGGAGCGTGGTATCACTATCAACACCGCTCACGTTGAGTACGAGACTGCAAAGCGTCACTATGCTCACGTTGACTGCCCGGGTCACGCTGACTATGTGAAGAACATGGTAACTGGTGCTGCCCAGATGGATGGTGCTATCCTTGTTGTAGCTGCTACTGACGGTCCTATGCCTCAGACTCGTGAGCACGTTCTGCTTGCTCGTCAGGTAAACGTTCCCCGTCTGGTTGTTTTCCTGAACAAGTGTGATATGGTTGACGATGAGGAGATGCTGGAGCTCGTTGAGATGGAGGTCCGTGAGATTTTGGAGCAGTATGAGTTCGAGGATGATACTCCTATCATTCGTGGCTCTGCCCTTGGTGCACTGAACGGTGTTGAGAAGTGGGAGCAGAAGGTGATGGAGCTGATGGATACCTGCGACACATGGATCCAGGAGCCTCCTCGTGCTACTGACAAGCCCTTCCTGATGCCTGTTGAGGACGTATTCTCAATCACAGGTCGTGGTACTGTTGCTACTGGTCGTATCGAGACTGGTGTGATCCACGTTGGTGATGAGGTTGAGCTGCTCGGTCTCGGTGAGGACAAGAAGTCTGTTGTAACTGGTGTTGAGATGTTCCGTAAGATTCTTGACGAGGGTCAGGCTGGTGATAACGTAGGTCTGCTGCTCCGTGGTATCGACAAGAACGAGATCAAGCGTGGTATGGTGCTCTGCCATCCGGGTCAGATCAAGCCTTTCAAGAAGTTCAAGGCTTCTATCTACGTGCTGAAGAAGGAAGAGGGTGGTCGTCACACTCCATTCGGAAACAAGTATCGTCCTCAGTTCTATCTCCGCACCATGGACTGCACAGGTGAGATTACTCTCCCCGCAGGTGTTGAGATGGTAATGCCTGGCGATAACGTAGAGATCACCGTTGAGCTGATCTACGCTGTTGCTCTGAACAAGGGTCTGCGTTTCGCTATCCGCGAAGGTGGCCGCACCGTTGGTTCTGGTCAGATCACTGAGGTCTTCGAGGACTAATCGTTCAGTAGGGTTGCTGAGTCACAGCAACACACAGAACAAAAAAATACCAAGCCCCCGTCAATGGGCGGGGGCTTATTTACGGGAATAGCTCAGTTGGTAGAGCATCGGTCTCCAAAACCGAGGGTCGTGGGTTCGAGTCCTCCTTCCCGTGCTAAAAGATTAAAAAGAAAGATGTTTAAGAAGTTTATCGATTACTGCAAAGCTTGCTATGATGAGCTTGCACATAAGACGACTTGGCCGACGCGCTCTGAGCTTACTCATAGCGCTGTTGTTGTGTTGTCGGCTTCCCTGGTCATTGCATTGGTAGTCTGGTGCATGGATAGTGTGTTCAAGTTTGTGATGTCTGGAATCTATTCGCTTGGAATGTAAATTTCAGGTATTGATGTAGGAAAAGATGGCAGAGACAGGAATGAAATGGTATGTGCTTCGTGCCGTAAGCGGCAAGGAGGCTAAGGTGAAGGAGTATCTTGAAGCGCTGATGAAGCATGACAAGGTGCTCGAGTCACATGTAGGCCAGATACTGCTGCCCACGGAGAAGTATGCCCAGCTTCGCAATGGCAAGCGCGTTGTCAAGGAGAAATTGTTTCTTCCTGGTTATGTGCTTGTAGAGGCAAACCTCCAAGGTGAGGTTGCACACACATTGCGTTTCACTCCTAATGTTCTTGGTTTCCTGGGTGGTCAGGACAATCCTTCTCCTGTACGTCAATCTGATATTAATCGCATACTCGGAAGCGCTGAGGAGACAGCTATCCGAACGGAAGAAATTGACGTTCCTTATATGGTCGATGAGACCGTGAAGGTGACCGACGGACCGTTCAGTGGTTTTACTGGCGTTATCGAAGAGGTCAATGTTGAGAAGCATAAGCTGAAGGTTAATGTTAAGATATTCGGTCGCAAGACTCCGTTGGAACTTTCGTTTAATCAAGTAGAGAAAGAATAGGGCGTAATTGTTACGGTACGCCGATTCTATATATACGGTCTGGGAGGCTTCCACTCCTGTGACTTATATAACAATCAAATAATTACAAAACAGAAATGGCTAAAGAAGTTGCTGGATTAATCAAATTACAGATTAAAGGTGGCGCTGCGAATCCCTCACCCCCCGTCGGTCCTGCTCTGGGTTCGAAGGGTATCAACATTATGGGATTCTGCAAGGAGTTCAACGCCAGAACCCAGGATAAGGCAGGTAAGATCCTTCCTGTCGTTATCACTTACTACGCTGACAAGTCATTCAGTTTCGTTATCAAGACTCCTCCCGCAGCTGTACAGCTGATGGAGGCAGCAAAGGTCAAGGGTGGCTCTTCAGAGCCTAACCGTAAGAAGGTGGCTTCTGTCACCTGGGATCAGGTTCGTGCTATCGCCGAAGACAAGATGGCTGACCTGAACTGCTTTACTATTGAGTCTGCAATGAAGCTGATTGCCGGTACTGCTCGTAGTATGGGTATCACTGTACAAGGGGAGTTCCCTGGTAAATAACAAATAACTTCAATTAGAACAATGAGTAAACTGACAAAAAATCAAAAGTTGGTAGCTGATAAGGTTGAAGCAGGGAAAGCCTACACGTTGAAAGAAGCCGCTGCGCTGGTGAAGGAAATCACCACTACGAAGTTTGAGGCTTCTGTAGATATCGATGTACGCTTGGGCGTAGACCCGCGTAAGGCAAACCAGATGGTTCGTGGCGTTGTGTCGCTGCCGAATGGTACTGGTAAGGTCACTCGCGTGCTCGCTCTCTGTACACCCGACCAGGAAGCTGCTGCCAAGGAGGCAGGTGCCGACTACGTTGGTCTTGATGAGTACATTGACAAGATCAAGCAGGGTTGGACTGATGTTGATGTGATCATCACTATGCCGTCTTGCATGGGTAAGCTGGGCCCTCTCGGTCGTATCCTCGGTCCCCGTGGCCTGATGCCGAACCCGAAGAGTGGTACTGTGACTATGGACGTTGCTAAGGCAGTGAAGGAAGTGAAGCAGGGTAAGATTGACTTCAAGGTTGACAAGGCCGGTATCGTGCACACGTCAATCGGCAAGGTTACGTTTACCGCTGACCAGATTTTTGAGAATGCGAAGGAGTTCATCTCCACCATTATCAAGCTGAAGCCCGCTGCCGCCAAGGGTACATACATCAAGAGTATCTTTGTATCGAGCACTATGAGTAAGGGTATCAAGGTCGATCCTAAATCAGTTGAATAACTCGTTAAAAGATTAGACAAATGAAAAAGGAAGTAAAAGATACTATTATCGTAGAGCTTGGCGAACAGTTGAAGAGCTATCCTCACTTCTATCTGGTCGACCTGACCGGTTTGAACGCTGAGAAGACCTCTGACCTGCGCCGCAAGTGCTTCAAGAACGAGATCAAACTGCTGATGGTGAAGAATACACTTCTTCACAAGGCTTTCGAGGCCTCAGAGATTGACTTCTCGCCTTTGTATGACTGCCTGAAGGGTAACACCGCTATTATGTTCACCCAGACGGCTAACGTTCCCGCCAAGCTGATCAAGGAGTACAAGAAGGAAGGCATTCCCGCCTTGAAGGGTGCATACGCAGAGGAGAGCTTCTTCGTTGGTGCTGACAAGCTGGATGAGCTGGTTGCTATCAAGAGCAAGAACGAACTGATTGCCGACGTTGTGGCTCTGCTGCAGTCGCCTATCAAGAATGTTGTCTCTGGCCTGAATGCTGGTGGCAAGATTCACGGTCTGCTTGACGCTATCGCTGAGCGTAACCAATAAGCGAAACAATTCATATTCACATTAAAAACAATTAAAAAAATTAAATAAAATGGCAGATATTAAAGCTATTGCAGAAGAGTTGGTAAACCTTACTGTAAAAGAAGTTAATGAGTTGGCAACTGTCCTGAAGGACGAGTATGGAATCGAGCCCGCCGCTGCAGCTGTTGCTGTTGCTGCTGGTCCTGCTGCTGCTGGTGGTGACGCCGCTGCTGCTGAGGAGAAGAGCTCTTTCGACGTTGTGCTGAAGTCAGCCGGTGCTGCTAAGCTCCAGGTTGTGAAGGCTGTGAAGGAAGCTTGCGGTCTTGGCCTGAAGGAGGCTAAGGATCTCGTAGACGGTGCTCCCGCTACTGTGAAGGAAGGCCTGTCTAAGGAAGAGGCTGAGAACCTGAAGAAGACCATTGAGGCCGCTGGTGCCGAGGTTGAGCTGAAGTAATCAGTTACATATCAATAGCATTTGGACTCCCCAGTCGGTGGTCCCTAACCTTTTCTTGTCTTAGTCCGGATAATCCGGATATTTCCGGACTCCCGGATCAAACAAACAACTTTTTATTTATGGCATCAAAAGTAATAGACAACAGAGTAAACTTTGGCAGCGTCAAGAATCCATTGCCATTCCCTGATTTCCTTGACGTGCAATTAAAGTCTTTCAAAGACTTCCTGCAGTTGGACACTCCGCCTGAGGAACGCAAGAACGACGGCTTGTATAAGGTGTTCGCCGAGAACTTCCCTATCACCGACACACGTAATAACTTCGTTCTTGAGTTCCTGGATTACTATATCGACCCGCCCCGCTACACTATTGACGAGTGTCTGGAGCGTGGCCTGACCTATAGCGTACCTTTGAAGGCTAAGCTGAAACTGTATTGCACCGATCCTGATCATGAGGATTTCGGTACGGTGATTCAGGATGTATTCCTTGGTCCCATTCCCTACATGACGGCCAACGGTACTTTCGTCATCAATGGAGCTGAGCGTGTTGTCGTTTCCCAGTTGCACCGTTCCCCTGGCGTATTCTTCGGCCAGAACGTCCATGCAAACGGAACGTTGCTTTACTCTGCCCGTATTATCCCGTTTAAGGGTTCGTGGATTGAGTTTGCCACCGACATCAACAACGTGATGTACGCTTACATTGATCGTAAGAAGAAGTTGCCTGTTACGACGCTGCTGCGTGCCATCGGTTTCGAGGCTGATAAGGACATCCTGCAGATTTTCGACCTTGCCGAAGAGGTGAAGGTCAACAAGAAGGCCTTGAAGGCTGTCGTCGGCTGCAAGCTCGCTGCTCGTGTGCTGAAGAGCTGGAACGAGGACTTCGTAGATGAGGATACCGGTGAGGTTGTATCTATCGAGCGTAATGAGGTCATCATGGAACGTGAGACCGAGATTACCGATGAGAACATGATGGAAATTCTCGAGAGCGGTGCTCAGACCATCCTTGTTCACAAGGACGAGCAGGCTGCTCAGGACTATAGCATCATCTTCAATACGCTGGCCAAGGACCCCTCGAACTCAGAAAAGGAGGCCGTGCTCTATATCTATCGTCAGTTGCGTAATGCCGATCCTGCCGATGATGCTAGTGCCCGTGAGGTCATTCAGAACCTTTTCTTCTCCGACAAGCGTTACGACCTTGGCGACGTAGGCCGCTACCGTATTAATAAGAAGTTGGGTCTCGACACAGACATGGAAGTCCGTGTGCTGACCAAAGAAGATATTATTGAGATTATCAAGTATCTCATCCAGCTCATCAACTCGAAAGCTACTGTCGACGATATCGACCACCTGTCGAACCGTCGCGTTCGTACTGTTGGCGAGCAGCTGTCCAACCAGTTCGCTATCGGACTGGCTCGTATGAGCCGTACCATCCGTGAGCGCATGAATGTTCGTGACAATGAGGTGTTCACGCCGACAGACCTGATCAACGCCAAGACCATTTCGAGCGTTATCAACTCGTTCTTCGGTACCAACCCGCTGTCGCAGTTCATGGACCAGACCAACCCGCTGGCCGAGGTGACCCACAAGCGTCGTCTCTCTGCACTGGGTCCTGGCGGTCTGTCTCGTGAGCGTGCCGGTTTCGAGGTACGTGACGTACACTATACGCACTATGGTCGTCTCTGCCCGATTGAGAGCCCTGAAGGACCAAACATTGGTCTGATTTCGTCGCTCTGCGTCTACGCTAAGATTAATGAGCTTGGCTTTATCCAGACTCCTTACCGTAAGGTTGAGAACGGTATTGCCAACCTTGATAATAATGAGATTGTGTATCTGACTGCCGAGGAAGAGGCTGAGCACATCATCGGTCAGGGCAATGCCCCGCTGAACGATGATGGTACGTTCATCCGCGAGGTGGTGAAGTGCCGTCAGGACGCTGACTTCCCCGTCGTTCCTCCGACGGATGTCGACCTTATGGACGTTTCACCGCAGCAGATTGCCTCTATCGCAGCTTCGCTCATCCCGTTCCTTGAGCACGACGATGCTCACCGTGCACTGATGGGATCGAACATGATGCGTCAGGCCGTTCCCCTGCTCCACAACGAGGCTCCTATCGTG
>Ga0310697_10005594_pt1 | contig 12099 bp, 18 predicted proteins | sample 172DNAGHGlowgp2_FD_203883 | JGI IMG/M metagenome (GOLD analysis project Ga0310697, IMG submission 203883) | Sheep rumen microbial communities from Palmerston North, Manawatu-Wanganui, New Zealand - 1728 DNA GHGlow gp2 (v2) (version 2) | ecosystem: Host-associated > Mammals > Digestive system >... | reverse complement strand
CAACGAGGGCGACGTGTTGTTCAACGTGTTTGTGCTGTGCCACAACCCGTTCGACGAGCATCATGATTTGGAGTGGATCTTGTCTTACAAGTCTACCGTCCACGTAGACTCGCAGGGTATCCGTTATCTGTATATTAACGACACCCAGTCCAGAGACCGTGCGTATGATTTCGCCGTAAGCGATGATCGTGACCGTTTCGACTTCCGTTGCGAGCCGAAGGCTAAAAATAAGCCGTTGCTCTACAAGGGCGCAGACATGGGAGAAGGCTGATGGAGAGCTTGAGATTAGGCACGTTCGAGACCAATTCCAGCAGCTGTCACGCTATGGTTCTCATGTCTGCCGAGATGTTCGGAAAGACATGGCGTAAGTACTTCTTTGTCGAGTGGAAGCGCAGTGGCGACGAGTCTGAGCCGGGTGCTGGTACAATCATGGACGATGCTACCGCGATTGACACCTTGTGGAAGGATTATGTCAAGTACGCGGAGAAGCATGGATTCCGCCACACTCTGACCAAGGAAGCGTTTGGTGAAGTGCTGATAAAGATGAGCGATGGCAAGGCCATTGAAGTCATCCGAGAAGAATACAAGACCATTACTGACCAGGATGCGGACGCTATTGAGAACGCTTTCTATGGCTACAAATTGGAGAGTAGCGATCTTTGCGGATGCACGTTCGTCCAGCTTGGCGACGTTGTCGGTATCGTTTTTGAGAAGGAATGCTAGTATGGAAAGTTTGAGAGTAGGTACATTCGAGACCAATTCGAGCAGTTGCCACGAGCTTACCCTCGGTAAGAATCCGCGACCGCTCGCCGAGTTCCCCTTGCCGAATGAGGACGGCATCATCGTCATCGAGCTCAAGCCGACTGACTGGGGTGCAATTGACTTTAGCCCGTCGCCGAAGACGTTTATGGAGTTCATCATGCTTGGTATCGGCATGATGGCTTGCGGAGAAAATCCGTTCCGCGAAAGCTATAGTCATAGTGACCAGAAGCGGTTCTTGAAGTGGATAAATGCTATCTACAAGATGCTTGACCTTCCAGTAGTCAAGGGTATCAAGATTCCGTACAATAGCGACATCAACTTGATGAGCGACGGAAGCGGTAATAGCAGTCCTGGCAACTGGTATATCAATACACCAGACGATTTCCAAGGAAACGGTCTAGATACGTTCTTCTTTTCTTTGGCACGCGATATCAAGCCGGAAAACGAGAAAATCTGGATGACACGTGCACTGGAAAAGATTACCGACGAGGAGTACGACGAGGATACGCTGGTATACAACGCCGCTTTAGCCATGATTGTCGACTCTACCGGCGAAATCGGTGGAAATTAGAAACAATAAACTAGATTAATGCTAACACTGCTGGTGTAGTTCAATTTGGTAGAACTCTTGATTTGTACTCAAGATGTTGCGGGTTCAAGTCCTGCCACCAGCTCTAGGCATTAAAGGACTGTTATGGAAAACACATGCAAGCAAGACTTCGGACTAACGCTGGGCGGACAGATCACTAGGATGGAAACACTTGTAGGAGAGGTTAAGCAGCTGGTCGAATCGCTTACTGCCGAGAACAAGATGCTCAAGGAACGGCTTGCTAAGTACGAGCCCGAGTACGAGAAGTACTATAACCGTTCGGAATACTGTGCACCGGACTCTCCGCATGTGTACCTTATGGCAGACCGTGTCGACGTTCGTACCACAGAGGATTACCTTGATGACAAGTCGCCAGAGTTCAAAGACCCGGTGTTTATACCGGCTGAACGAGACTGTCCGATTGATGTGCTCGTGAGGGAATACAAGCATCGTATACTGGTTAACCCGAAGAATCCTCAAGTCATTGCTAGTGGACAGCTCTTCACGGTGAATGGCAAGTTATATTTCCACGAAGACTGGCATAATAATAATTTAAAATATCCCATCGTATCGTTGCTGAGTGACTCCGCCGCAGTCGATGCGAATAACAAAGTTAAAAATGGAATTGCATTATAGGTGAAACATGAAGAAGCATACATTTATCTCCGATGAAACCCCGGAACAGAAACAGGCACGCTGGGACAAGCAGTCCAAGGCGGCACGCACGTTCGCAAAGAGCTGCGGTATCAACGTCAAGAAGCTTGTTGAGGCACGTCGTCAGGACGCCTTCATCAAGGAACACATGTCTTTGTACTAGTTTTCGGTTCTCGTCTTCCAGATGAGGGAACGGTTCGGATTGAATCCCGAACCGTTCTTTTTTATTTTGTGGATAAAGGAGACGCAATATGTATGATTCTGATTGCTTGAGCGGTGTTTGCCATACCGACTTTGACGACGAATTCTATAGGGCATGGAGATTTCACCGAAATTTCTGGAATCAGCGATATTGGCTCCATCAGGAAGCCTATTTAACGCCGGATGGCAAGATAGACTTCGACCGGGATGGTCTATGGGGTCCGAGTATCGAGGAGACTCGCAAGGAGCGTCGTCTTCGTGACGAGGCTACTAAGCGTCTGGAGGTTTGGAGAGAGCCGACGGCTCAGGACATCGTTAATTCCAGTGTCCGCCAGTTCAAGGAAGGGAAGAAGCTTGAAGACCAGTTCTTCGAGTACGAGTATTCCATGCAGTATCTCAAGGACAACAACCTTAAGCTCTGCATCTACAAGATAACCGATCCTGACCGCAGACTGGGGTTCACGCGGTTCTACATGAATAAATTGTTCAAGGCGTTCGACATCGAGTTCGACGGGTCCACGTTCAAGTACGACGGAAAGACCGAGCTTCTGATGGATTTGATGGAGTCTGCCGAGCCTTGACTGTGACACATTTGGTTGCTATATTTCCATGAAACGCGAGGCATTATGGCTAGGAAGTCAATACGTAAAGCGTCGTCTCGTAAGCTGACCCGTGACGACGTGATGAACTACAAGGTCGATTGGAAGGAATGGCACGACATTGTCGCCGAATCGCTACATGCGTTCGATTTCGACGGGGTCGCCTATGTTGCTAACAAGCTCGATATCGTGTGCGAGGGGTGGGACAAGGACGAAAGATTCCCCATAAAGGGCTTCGACTTGTCGATGGAAGTTGAACGGGTCTGTCGATTCCTTATCGCTATGTATGAGCTTGGATGGGATGAACCGGCTGAGAATGCTGAAGGCGTCTCTGTGTTCGATGGCTACTGCACTGCATACAAGTCGTCTTCGCCGACGGACGGCATATACCATGCCTATCTCAAGTTCCGTCCGCCTAGCAACGATGAAAACCAGGAAATACCTATATGGCTCATCGAACCGCATATCGAAATCAAGCTCGCGATTGACAATGACGCCAAGCCGTGGTTCCAGATCGATTTTAACGTCATTTCGCAGAGTTTCTGATGGTATCATGCAAATATGTCACAAATTGGGTTAAGTCGTTCGAAGTCAAGAAATTCCTTGGCAAGTTCGACTATCACATCGAGTTCCTCGACAAGCCGTACATTACCGGTGCAACCGGCTCTGGCAAGACTTCTTTGCTGAAGTTGATTAACAAGGCTATCAAGGCAATCGATCATGGCAATTTCAGCCCTTTTAATTACCTCGACATTGATTTCCCTGGTTATGAAGGTTTGCTCTTCACTGAACTGACATTGGAAACGTTCGGCGGTTCTATGAAAATGATTTGCCTTGACCCAGATCATTACTGGGTTACGGTTTGCCGTGACGGTGAGCCGGTATATGAAAACCGTTGCGAGGATATTTGCAAGGGGTGGCAACATGACGAGATTCAGACGATAGGAGAAGTCAATTCAAAATTCTTGGGAGACGACCGGTTTGACGAATTGACCCACATGACGGCACAACGGTATTCATTTGAAAGGACTCCGGCATTTGAGTATTATCTTAGGTCGATTATTGACGAACGCAACCCGGAATGGTACATGGCTAACATTATTGCCAACGTTCCGTATATGTATGGCGATAAGAGTTCTGTCTGGGATTATACGTGGCAGAAGCCGGGTTCACCTATGCTTAACGGCATTGAAATGATGTATGACGCTCCTGTAATTGACCAGGACGGCTCATACAGCATCAAGCCTATTTTTGGACGTCATACACCGTCCAAGGGCGACTTCGGTATGCTATTGCTCGCGTTAGCCATTTCTGGTAAGCCTGGAACCATCCTTGTAGACGACATCGACATGCACATGCATATGGTCACTCAGGAACAGATGCCAAGGTTGCTCAAGCTTGCCGAGTCTCGCGGAATCCAGATTATAGCCACGACTAACAGTTTCCATTTGTTTGATAACGAGGACTTCTCCCAGTCGACTGACTTGGAGAGCCTAAAGGTAGACCCGAAGTACGCCTACAACGTTATCGAACAGTACAACATCGTACCGACGACCGCCAACAAGCGTGAGGTCGCGTTCCAGTTCATGAACGCAAAGGTCGGCGAAGCCGTGATGGCGTTCGGCATGAAGCTCGGAATCCGCAAGAGCGAGAATGAGTACGAGGTTATCGGCAAGAAGACGTTTACCGATTACGAGGAGATGACTGAGTACGCTATCGACTATGTAAACGACCCGACCCATCTTATCGTGAGGTTAAGATGAAGGAATTCGTTGAAAAATATTGGTATTGCTTCATACTTGCCGCCATCATGGAAGGTCTCCGGGTAGAACCAGATTGGTCGGTAGGAATGTGCTTTTGCACGTTTATTTACTACTTGTCATGTGCTATACTTGGTGCAAAGATTGCCGAGTATTTTATGGAGGACAAATGAAAAAGTACTATAACGGCAAAGAGCTGCCTGGGTTTGATACATCCATGCCACCGTCGGTAAGCCCTCGCTGGATGGTGGTATGGGACAGCGAGGGACCGCTTTCTACTCCGGTACGACGGATAGTGGTCGGATTCAACGGCAAGTTCGTCACGTCTGACGGGGTTGAGTATGACCAGGCGTCGGAGCTCCCGACTGAATACCTTGGCCGCGTATGGAGAGGGTGGCGTGAGCTTCCGGATTCCATGACAAAGAGTATATTCAGCAAATATATGGACTTGCTTGGCGAGCTGACGGCTGAATCTAAAGAACCGTTATTCAAATGCAAGAGTCCAATCCAAATTGACATTTTTAAATAAAAATTTTATATTAAAGGAGAAACCAATGAAAAAGCTAATATCAATCCTCATGCTTGCGTTGTTCTTCGTAGGCTGTTCCGTAATCGACGAGACCGAACGTGGTGTCGTCCTTTCTTGGGGCAAGTACTCGGAAACTCTCGGCTCTGGCATGCACGCCATCAACCCGATTACCGACGAGGTGATCAAGTTCCCGATTCGTACCGAGCTCAAGACGATTACGCTTGAGGCTGGTTCCAACGACCTCCAGACGGTTACTGTGAAGGCTCAAGTAAACTACCACGTAGACCCGAACAAGGTCGACGTCATCTACAAGAACTACGGACTAGACTACGTGGACAACATCCTCGTGCCGAAGATCAATGAGACGATTACTGGTGTCACTCCGCAGTACAAGGCTGAGGACATGCTCCAGAAGCGCGAGGAAATCCGAGACCGCATGCGTACGACCTTGAGAACGAAGCTAGACTCGGCGAAAGCACCGATCATCATCGATGGTCTCGCCATCACGTCTTTCGAGTTCTCTCGCGAGTTCAAGGCATCCGTCGAGGAAAAGCAAGTCCAGGAGCAGAAGGCTCAGAAGGAAAAGTATATCACACAGCAGCTGTCCGAGCAGAACAAGCAGAAGGTCGAGCGTGCACGTGCGGACTCAACGGTCATTGCACTCCAGATGAAGGCACTCAAGCAGCAGAGCGGTAGCGAATACCTCATGCTCAAGTTCATCGAGAAGTGGGACGGTCAGTTGCCGGACGTCATCAACGGTAACAACCCGATGATGCAGATGCTCGACGTTACTGGTCATGCCACGGACAACGGCAAGAAAAAATGAAAGGAAGACGACTATGTACATAATGCTACACAAGGAGAACGGACTGTTCTTCGACAAAGACCAGACGGATTTGCCTATCCCATTCGGAGGACCGAAGGAGAAGGCTACTCAGTATGTCGACAAGGACCTTGCCGAGAAGATGATAGAAACAGCTCAGCAGTTCTTCCGTGGAATGTATCCTCAGGATATGGACTTGATAAACCGTAACGCCTTTATGAGTAAATGTATCGTAGTCGACGCCGACGAATAATTTGTTGGTAGGAGTGGAAGGGCGGTCAAAAGACCGCCCTTTTTGCATACTTGCACGTTTTGTGCAAACTTGCTATATTTGTTACAACGAAAAGGAAACATCTTATGGATAACAAGATTCTACTAAACAAGGTTGTTGATATCCTTACAAAAATCAAGACCAAGCTCTCCGAACAGACCGACAATCCGAGCGCACTGGTTGCATCCGTCATCGGTTACATCGACGGTCAGGTAGACATCCTCAACGCTATGGCACCGGAAACGAGCATCACGGTGAAGGAATACAGCCCACTACTTGAGGGTGGTGGTTCTACCATCACCATTCCGGCCAACGAACAAGGCTCTAACAAGGGTACAGTCCAGCTCGACAACGAACAGCTCAACAAGCTCATCGAAGCCATGAAGGACAAGCAGATCGTCATCAATCAGCCGGGTATCAGTACAGGTGACGGTAAACCGTGGTGGCAACAGGTTACGTACTGCACCGCCCAAGATACTGTAGGCGCACCGGTTGCGACCGCCAAAATTTCCCTTTCAGACATTCCGCAACAAGCTAAGCCGGTAATCCAATTCCGTGGTGCCGACTGCAATGCTTAGGAAGCTTTTCAAGAAAAAGATTAAGGAGAAGACGGCTGCAAAGCCGTCCTATCCTCCCGTGCTTGACAAGCCCGACTTGTCCTTCAGCGAGCTGAAGGCTATTTGGAAGATGTCGATTGAGGGAAAAGGGAATGAAGGTTGATTTCTATGCACCGTGTACTATAACTGGCTATAACGGTCGTCTCGGCACCAAGCCGAAATGCAACGAGACTCTTGGCACTATATTGGACGCCATCGAGAGCCAGCTCCATGTGGACTTCTGTGAAGACCTCGCCGAGTTCATTGAAAATGACAAGTTTGACAAACTTGGTTATAAGATTTATGCGACATGTGCCAATATGACGATATACGAGGGTAAACTGTATATCAGAATGTCGCTGTTCATCAATATTCCGCAACGTTACGAGTCGATAACCGGTCATGAAGGACAAGAAATTAAAATTCCGTACGACGATTACAAGGACTTCAAGGAGTTCATTGACACTTGTATAGGCGAGCTTAACGGACAGCTCATGGATGGCTGGGGAGAGTGCTTCGAACAGCACAAGTTCACCATACCTGACACAGATGCTGAATACTACTATCCGAAACCGGATTGTGTAGAGTTTGTACGCTGGGGAGGAGTCGCCGTAGGTAAGCGGAACAAGCTGATGCGACCCATCGTCTATATTCCGGGTGACAGCAAGGTATTCGACCACGGCTGGGTATCAGCCGGCATGGACGATTTAAACATATTCATTAGCCAAGTAAACGGATACGCGGTGTCATATTACCGTCTGTGCCATCCTCTTGTCAAGCAGACAAAAAAAGAGAAAACCCGAATAACTAAAGAAATTACGACAGGCTTCATGAAAAAATACGGTATAGACAAGGTATTCATGAAGAGCTTTATCAACTGGTACATAAATATGCGGAAAAATGGCATGTGCCAGTTCAGTTCCGAAGAAGAGCATAGGCTCCGTGCTTACAAGACATTGTTCGAATAGTATGGACACATAGGAAGGTGGAAATGGTAGACAAGCAAGAATTTTTCAGCATGACGCTGTTCGACATACGACGGCGGATAACCAAGAAAGCCGGATGCAAGCCGATGGACGCTGTGGAGGCGTCGAACCGGCTACGACGAATGGTCGATACGTTGCCGGGGTGGACAGACCAGAAACTTGAGAGAATATACAAGGACACTGGACTGACACCGGATGTATCGACCGACGAACTGATAGACGGACTAATTGATGCCTGGTGGGGAGAGCTGAAACCGCTAATACGTCCCTATGACCGCATGGCGCACGAGACCCATCCGAGGTCTATCCCAATACGTCGAACGGTCAAGAAGGCTAAGGTCTACTACGCCACCTACGAGATGGGGTCACAGGAGGAATTCAACGCCCTCGTGGCGAAGTACAGCCGTACCGGCACATTCCCTGAGATTACAGTCAAGAATGCCGAATTTCCAACCATTACTCTGACAGCCAAGACTCCGTTCGAGATCACATTGGCGAACAAGAGCGTAAACGCATATCCGACGGCTTCCAACGTTCTGGAAGTCATCTAGGAGCATATATATATGAAGAACTATTCTTTCAGACTACTACGTCCCTACAATGCCGAAGCCCAGAGCCTTAACGAGCCGGCTGGCATGGCGAACTCCATCTTCCTCGCAGGACCGTGTCCTCGCCATAACTACGAGGACGACTGGCGTTTCGAGGCGTTCGACATCCTCGACGAGCTCGGATTCACTGGTACGGTCATCACGCCGACCAATGACCAGTACAACGAGATGGAGCGTCACGAGCCGGAAGCACTTTGGGCTCAGACGGAGTGGGAGCGTGCGTGCATGTATATGTGCTCAGCTCTGGTTTTCTGGGTTCCCCGTTCCGAGGAACATCCGGCATACACGACCAATATCGAGTTCGGCGAATGGTATAAGAAAACCGGAGTTTACTTCGGCTTCCCGGAAGAAGCTCTCCGCATGAAGTATCTCACCTTGAAGATGTCCGAGCAGAAGAAGTCCTGGTACAGCAACCTTCGCGGAATGCTTGCCGACGTCGTGGCTGACTTGCAGTGCAAGGACAAGACGCCGAAGAAGTGGTTTACGTCCGACACCCACTTCACCCAGCAGCGTACGCTGGAGCTGTCTCGCCGTCCGTTCGTCGACGTGACGGAGATGGACTTGACTATGATTTCCAACTGGAATAAGAACGTCCGTCCGAACGACATCGTATACCATGCCGGTGACTTCGTCGACTATACCAATTTCGACCGCCTCAAGGAACTCTTGGGCGACCTCAACTTCGGCACGCTTCACTGGGTTCTTGGTAACTATGATCGTAACTACGCGGAACAGATTCGCGATATTGCCGAGGTGTTCAACCAGTGTCACGCCGGCTATCGTGAAATCATTATCTACGACCAGGCGGATGACGAACAGATGTGCTTGACCGGTCTTACCGATAGCGAGGGCAAGACGCACGAGTACGTAATAGTCCACGAGCCGTACGACCTCCCGGCTCCGTACCGCGAGGGTGCGGTTTATTTGTACGGTCACATCCACGGTCGCTCCTTTGCGAAGTACAATGGTTTCGACATCGGTACCGACTACCACAACTATACTCCGCTTTCCGAAGATCAGGTACTATGGTTCACCAACGCCATGCAGTACTGGGACAAGAATGTCTATACCAATACCGTGAAGACCGACTTGAGCGTATCCAAGATTCTTGACGTGTATAGCGGTGACAACTGGACTAAGCCTATCGAGGCTATGCTTGACAGACTACGATGCAGTGTCGACGGCGTTGAGACCGTCGACGTCAGCAAGGTGAACTGGAGAAGAAGCCCGTATGGCGACTTGGTAAAGCTTTACCTTTCCAAGTTCAGCCATCATCCGGGAGACGCTCTTAGCCTTTATGACATCGTTTCCGGACTCTATTCGCTCGACAACACGGTGTTCAAGCCTAAGCAGTGGGCAATATTGCTTGACTGGTGTACGTATAGCGGAACCAAGGCTTACGCGACTGGGGTGGGTGCATGAGGATAGCCGGTATCGACCCTTCCATCAAGTCGAGCGGCATCGTCGTAATGGACTTGGATGACAGCCTGAACGTGGCTGCCATCCAGTTCTTTGGTTATACAACTACCAAGATGTACGCGATTGACGAGGGCAACGTCCACATTTCGTACTTGATGCCGGAGGACAAGTACGCTGCCCTCTGTATGCCGGAACGCCAGCGGTTGACATACCAGATCATAGATAGGGCTCTGATAGGGGTATCGTTCGTTGGCATGGAAGACTATGCCACGTCCAAGACGAAGGGAACCAGCGGAAGTATTTTGCAGATTGCCGAGTTCTGTGGCGGAATCCGTTACCTTGCCTACAAGCAAGGCATAGGTATCATCAACTTCGGTATCGGCCAGATTAAGCGGTTCGCTACCGGTGATGGCGATGCTGACAAGATTTCCATGTGTATGGCGTTTGCGAGCCAGTACAGGGACTTGTACCCGTCCGCCATATTCGAGAAGCTGAAACGGTTCGAGTCGCCTCACAATGACCTCTGCGACGCGTTCTGGATGTGCGAAATCATGCGTGAGCTAATGGTACTGGAGAAGTTCGGTGAGGAAGCCCTTGACCCCTCGAACTTGGCTTTCCTCACGACAACGAAGACTAAGGGGGCAATATCCCTCGCCGAGTCGCCGATGATGAAGATGGGCATGGAATACGAGAGCGTCCGCAAGAAGAAGAGAGCCAAGAAGAAGGCTATCAAGGCTGATTGCGGAAAGAATAAGTAATTGCTATAATTCATGAAAAGAGGTTTTTATGGACAAGAACGAACTTGAACAGGACATCTTGAAGGGCATGGACGAGATGACCAACATCCAGAGCATGGTTGCCAACGTGAACCTTGAAATGGAAAAGGCAAACAAGGTCATGTTTACCCGTCTTGGTGAACTGAACAGAAACGGCAAGGACTATTCTGCCGTAATCAAGGAAATGAGCAAGCCGACGACAAGGTTCAGCATACAGCCGGACGGTACGGTTTCTGTCGATCCAGGTCGTCTATCTCACGATGTTGATGAAGAGTTTTTCTTTCACGAGCTCGGACCGCAAGAGATGACGACAATCGGCGATAAAAAGCTGGTTATCAATCCGGACGGTTCTGTAGAGCAAAAGCCGATTAAGGAAGAGCCAAAGCGTCCGCTGGTTGTCAACCTGTTCGCAGGACCCGGAGCCGGCAAGAGTACGGGAGCTGCTTTCCTCTTTGCCTATCTCAAGCTTCTGAAGGTGAACGTTGAGCTCGTTACCGAGTTCGCCAAGGAACTCGCGTGGGAAGGCGACAAGGAATTCATGGCTAACAACCAGGTCTACATCACCGGTCAGCAGATTCGCCGCATGAACCGCCTTATCGGCAAGGTCGACGTGATTATCACCGATTCTCCAATTGAGCTTGGTGCTCTGTATTCGGATAGCTCTCTTCTCAAGGATCTTTGCTATTCCGAGGGTCGCAAGTGGGAACGCCGTATCGACTTCTTCGTGAACCGTGTAAAGCCGTACAATCCGTCTGGACGGAACCAGACGCTTGATGAAGCCCAGAATCTCGACGCGAAAATCCTTATGACTGTCCCTAACATGTTGACAATTCCAGGCGACATGGACGGGTATTTCCATGCTCTGGAGACGATTCTCCGTCGCCTCGGGTATGACGTGCCGTATATTGATGGTATGTCGCACACAGATAACATGATTAACTTTTTCAAAACCAAAGGATAAAATATGCTCTTAGCAGAACAGATTGCCAAGAAAACAGACGCCGCCCGCAAGGAGTCCAGCGTCGACCGCCGTTTCCGTGACATCACGAAAAGCATCGAGGAACGTGCCGCTCTCATGCAGGACGAGTATGTCATCAAGAAGCTCACAAAGTACGGTCTTGCCCATCCGGCTGAAGTCCAGTGGGTCGTCCAGTACGGTTCTGTGATACCGGAAGACGTCAAGGCTCGTATCGGTGCTCAGGAACTCGAACCGAGCCTTGTCGAGTCGCTTTACAAGGACCAGCAAGCAATCAACGACCGACTTGCGGCGGAAGGTTTCAACCTGACCGAGCGTGCGCTCGACTTGCCGTCCATCCTTGACCCGGAACTTACCAAGGAAGCTCGCGAAACTATCGAGGCTTACCATAAGCTCATCGAGTGCGAGGTGGTCATTTCCTGGAAGCATCTTACTACGGTTCCGGCATAGTTAATGCGGATAGAGAACCCCGTCCGCACTAGGGCGGGGTATTTTGTTATGAAGAAGCTGCTGCATATCATTTATTGGTCGTTTTTTGCTATGGCGGTAT
>Ga0310697_10005592_pt1 | contig 12100 bp, 14 predicted proteins | sample 172DNAGHGlowgp2_FD_203883 | JGI IMG/M metagenome (GOLD analysis project Ga0310697, IMG submission 203883) | Sheep rumen microbial communities from Palmerston North, Manawatu-Wanganui, New Zealand - 1728 DNA GHGlow gp2 (v2) (version 2) | ecosystem: Host-associated > Mammals > Digestive system >... | reverse complement strand
GCAGGGTGTCTATTTGCTGGAAGGTCCTAACGGCTTCCTTGTCTATAACGACGCGGATTATACGCTCGATTTGAAGCCCGGCAAGTATGCGCTTTACCAGATTGACCGCAAAACGGGCAATATCAGCTACCTTCGCGACGTCACCGAAAGCAGTATCCTGCTGTCTAACCAACATCTTTGGTGGCTCAAGCGGAAATTATAGTATTACTTGGCAAAGATACAAAATTTTTCCTGACTTTATTCGTTTATTCGAAATTAATTCGTATATTTGCACTCAGAAGTAACAGTTAACACGAAGTAAAATCCTTTAAAACGTAGTTGCTAATGACATAGAAACGAGACGAATGAACGCTACCGACCTTTTGGATGAGGCCCAGCCTCACGAGGTCACAGAGAGATAATAAATCAAATTAGCATTAAAGCAGATGAAAACGACTAGCGAATATATCAACCTCATAAAGGCTCACTCCGACGAGATACGCACCCAGTTCGGAGTCAAGACGTTACGGCTATTCGGCTCTGTGTCTCGTGGAGAACAACACGAAGGTAGCGATGTGGACGTTTGTGTGGAGATGGAGCCGCGCATCCTGCTGATTGTTCGCTTACAGCGGTTTCTGGAGCAGTTGTTAGAGTGTCCTGTTGATGTTATTCACATGCACAAGCACATCAATCCGTATCTTTTAAAAGATATTAATCGTGATGGAATTTACGTCATTAATTAAGCGTGAAAGGGTAAAGAATACCTTCGAGCAGATAGACAATGCAATCAATCAACTCAAAGAGTGGAATGCTGAAGTTAGTTCAGCAGAGGATTACTATTTGTCCTCTAACGGGATGCAGAAACTAGCAGCCAACTGTATGCTCATCGAAGCTATTGGTGAGGGTATCAAGCAGATTGATGAGATTACCAAAGGAGAACTGTTGACAGAGCGTCCTGAGATACCTTGGCCAGAAGTTATTGGCATTAGAAACCATATAGCTCATGGCTATTTCGATATCAATGGCTATTTGGTATTCGACACCATCAAGAACGACCTCGACCCACTGCAAGATGCAATTAATTATTTCTTAGAGACTATATAGTCTTTTCTCTCATCTCCACCGCTCTGACGGTGGCAGGATACACATTAATAATATTAACTTACAGATTAGCGTTTCTGTTCGTACTTATACATAGATATTGAGCTTTCAGCTCTTGTTCTTTGGAATCGAATACCGCCAAATCATTCGCACAAAAGAACAAGCAGATGAAAGTTCACGCTTGATAGGCGTGGACTATTCGTGCTTGTTTTGTGCAGGTCACTTGGCGGTAACCAGATTCCAGATAAGTTATGAATGGTTCCGCCTTTTTTATGACAATGAAAAATATTAGTAAATATTCTTTTATGATTCATCTGGAAGAAATGATATAGATTGTACAACATATATACAGGAATAATAGTTCCTATAACAAAATAATAGAACTTTAAGTTACGTACTATTCTTAGCTTAATCATTTGTTAATCATATTTTAATTTAAAACTTTAGTAAAATGAAAAAGAACTTTTTTAATTTTGTTTGTACGCTGATGATGATGGTTGTCAGCATGAGTTTTGTTTCTTGTGGTGATGATGACAACGATTCGTCTGAAGGAGGTGGTGGTTCTTCAACCCGAGACAGCGAGTTGGTTGGAACGTGGGTTGAGTCGAGTAGAGCATCGTACGGGACACTCTATTTTGGCTTTTTGTTCCAAAGCAATGGTAGTGGTTATTATAACGAATGGGATTCAAAGGATCCTGAAACGCCCCAAGATGGCACGAGTCTCACATGGAGTACAGCTGATGGAATCTTAACAATCGTTATGAGTGGTGAAAAACCTGAGACGTACAAGTATGTGTTGTCAAGTAATAAGAAGACGTTGACATTATATGATGTATCCAACGGTAGCGTGTGGTACACGCTTGCTAAGCAATAATCATGGTGAGCAACTTTCAAGTGATTAGGGATCTCTGGTCGCTTTTTCCATTTGTTGTATATTTATTAAAGGTTGTGCCCGACACGTATAAGGGAAGTTAAAATGAATAGTTTAGCACGTTTAATAGTGGCTGTAGCAATTATGCTTTGTGGAACAACAATAGCCAATGCCCAAAGTACAGTTTATGTATTCATGCGTTCAGCAATCAATGCAGATTGTGTTATGGCTATTAATGGTGGCGAACCTTTTGAGATTCGTGGACCGCTGAAAAAAACAATGATGAATCTTAGTGGTCCAGAACCCAACAGGTTCTACCATCCTGCAAAGAAAAAGATAGTCTTAAAAGAAGAAGGGAAGGCACTTTTTAGTGCAAAATATACATTTTACGCAAATATGGACAGGAGTAATCCTCGAGATATGGTCGCAGAAATACAATTGAATCTTTCCGAAGGATCAGTTCACTATATAAAGTTGAGTTTCAAAGGTATGAATGATGTTCAACTTAAGGAAGTTGAAGAAAAGGAAGGATTGAAACTTCTAAAAGACAAGAAGTATAAAGAATTACCAGAATTCATAGAACAATAGACACCATAATGAAGAAATACTTATTTGTGTTGTCTTTCACTCTAACAAGTTCGCTAGCCTTTGCACAGGCAGGGTTGGCGAACTTGTTCTCCAAATCTTTTGAGATAGTCAATGAAAAGAGTGGAAGGGAGCGTTTTAAAGGCCAAATTCTTAAAGGGAAACGTAATGGTATGGGAGCCATCCTTACTAAGAAGGGTGTTGTGTACATTGGAGATTTCTATCGTGATGAGATGACAGGTATAGGCATAATGATTGCTGCAGATGGTGCTTCTGTAGAAAATTGTGAGGACTGTGTGGTTTATGTTGGCAATTGGAAAGACGGACGTAAATCTGGATTTGGAAAATGCTATGATATAGACGGCAATATTATCTATAAAGGTCAATTCTCCGATGGTAAACCAACAGGTTCATATCCTTCTAATCAGTCGAATGAGAATGATCGTCAACTCTCCTTGTTAGATTTAGACAATAACAATTTATTTCTTGGTGAAACTATCAATGGGATTCCAAATGGATTGGGTGTTGTCCTTTACCCGGATGGAGCTCTTTGGTTTCACTTGTTTAAAGATGGTGTCGCCAAAGGTATTGGTTTATATGCTGCATATGATGGCGAATGGCAGACTCTAAAATGGGATAAAGGAGAGGCTGTAGCCGTTAGTTCTTCTGAATACTACAGACAAGTAGACAAAGCAAGAAAAGCGTCATTAAGAAATGCCCTGATAGGTGTATTGAATGAGTTTAATGAGGCTATGGAACAGCAACAAGCAATCTTTAATGCTGGTCATGTCTCTGGTTCTATAGGGGCAGAAGTAGCCGCAAATGGTAGTAGCAGTAACAACTCCCATTCTGCTTCTGTAAAAAGTGGCAAGTGTAAAGATTGTGCTGGGAATGGCAAATGTTCGGGCGGAACTAAACCTTCTTCACGTTATCATTGTCATGGTTCAAAAAAATGCGGATATTGCCAAGGGGATGGTTTTATCATCTCTGCAGGCAATCATGTTACATGTAGCAGATGTAAAGGGAAAGAACCACGAGGAAAAAATAAATGTACATATTGTAATGGTACAGGTCAATGCTCAACATGTGGAGGAAGTGGAAAGGTGTGAATTTGCTGGAAGGTTCCAATGGCTTCCTTGTCTATAACGACGCGGATTATACGCTCGATTTGAAGCCCGGCAAGTATGCGCTTTACCAGATTGACCGCAAAACGGGTAATATCAGCTACCTTCGTGACGTGACAGAAAGCGTTCCCCTCTCCAGTCATTCCGTCTGGTGGCTCAAAAAGATTACATAATATTTGCAAAAAATATAATGTCTTTCACTAAATTTTTGTATCTTTGCAGTAAATTTTAATTGCAAAGTTTGGGATGTATGTTGCAAAGTCTGCAATTTACATTGCAAAGTTTGGGATATAGATTGCAAAGTTTGAAATATAAAATAATATTGGTAGTATGGCAAATTATGTGATTAAGGAGATGCCCACAGGCATGGGCAACGGCAAAAAAGGAAGATTATTCCCTAAGATGCAAGTATATACAGGGTTCGACTACGACAAAGTCGTTGAGCTTGTCCACACCAATTCGCCAGCTTTCAGTGAAGCGACTGTTCGTGGTGTGCTAGACACATTGGCGGTGGTCATGAAGTCGTACCTACCTATAGGACACACGATGAAAATCGACAATCTGGGTGTGTTCTCTTTATCGCTGGAATTTGCCGACAACGAGTTGGAAACAGTCAATCAACAAGAGACACAAGAACCCCAGGGAACGGAGTTCAAGAAGAAATACCATCACGTAAGAGTCAAAGGTGTGAATTTCAAGGTAGACAAAAAACTGGTCGACGAAATCAACAAAGAGAACACCTTCGAACGCACAAACGGCACCACCACATCTCCCTCACCCTATTCTCCTGAGGAGCGTCTACAGCGTGCTCTGAACCATATCGACAAACACGGCTTCATCACCCTACAGGAATACGCCAACCTCAACCGCCTCAGCTACAGCTCCGCCTCCCGCGAACTCGCCAAACTCGTCGCCAACCCCTCCTCAGGTGTCAAAGCCAAAGGCGCCGCCTCCCACAAAGTCTGGGTCCGCAGGTGATAATTGACAAAGAAAAAGTGACCAGAACGGAGATGTCCCTGATAGAAATTATTCACTGACTTATGTTGAAATGGGTTAAGAATTCATGTTCACTGATGATGTTTTCTGGCTTTATCCCGTCAAGCCAACGCGCGTCATACATGGTTTGAAGAGCAACAGAAAGCTTTTTGTGATGCTGTTCAGGACTGTCACCAACGGCCACACGTTCTTTTTCTCCTTCTGGGGTAATTAATACGGCCTTTATGACGCGATATTGATAGGTCATCACATATAACTGATCGTTGCCTGATGGGAAATGAGCGTAGAGGTACTCTTGATAGTCGTCAGCTTTTAGTGACGTGAATGTATCTCTTATCTTAGCGATATTGGCTGGGGTAGCGTATTGCTTCTCTACTTTTATGGAGACACCAGAACGTATGGCGCTGTCCTGTTGCGGCAGAGAGCCTGCCATTGGTACTTTTGTGAATTTCATGCGTGTCTCGAACTGATACATCCTCTCTTCATATTCTTTCTGATAGCGAAGAGGATCGGTATAGAAATACGTGGATATGTACAGATTCTTTTCCTTAAAATTACATGAGAACCACACACCGCACTCTGGGTCGTACAATGTCGCAGTCTGTTCTTTTGAGTTTTCTTCCACACGGATTTTCCTGTAATGATTAGGCGACATAACCTTCAACCTGCGGAAAAGCCAGATGTTATCCATACTCTTCCACATGAAGAATAGAAATAAGACAGTCCATATTGCTATGGTAATCATGCCATTGGACGTATCATGCTCCAACAAGACTATGATGATTACAGCCAGATAAACAATAGTGCTACCGATAGGAACATAGACAATTTTGTGGATGAATATCTTGTCAGCCCATCGTCTGAGGAAAGAGGGAATATGGGACGTATGCTGCTGATGCTCGCATGCAACCTGCTGTTTAAGGCGGCTCAGCACGTCGCTGTCAGCACGTTGTATCCATTTATGAGAGAAAAAACCGAAGACGGAGATAAAGACAATGATGGCTAATACATAATAAAGGGCATAAGGTATGATGGTCCTGAAAACGACGAGCCCTAATGCAATGATAAGAAAGGGAAGGACAAACAATAACGAGTATTTGTTTCTGCGATTGAATTCCTTTGCACTTTCTTCATAGTATCTTGCCTTATTTACCGCCAACTGCTCTTCTTGTCTGACACTGAGTATTCTGGTATCGTCAGGGTAGTATACATTGTCCGTACCACTGATGTCGAAGAAAGCCACGTCACATTCTTTGGCCTTCTCATACAGGAAACCGTATATCTGGCTAATATCCGAATATCCCACTTCTACATGGATTACTTCGGGCAGCAAGTCGTAATCGCCCCAATACGTACCAGGGATTTCTTCATCATCATGTGAAACCTCAATAAAAAAAGGCCTGACGACATCCTTCACGGCCAGGAACCACTGTTGCAGACTTGGCGAACAGTTATGATAGTCGCATGGGTCGTATTCGTTTTCAGAATCTACCGCTCTTCTGTAAAAGTCATCGAAAGCCCGTCGCGATTCAAAGCGATGTCGTTTGTCTATAACAGCAATGTCGTAACCCATATTGTATTTTTATGCTTGCAAAATTACTAAAAATTTCCATCAAAACAAAATAGTATCGAAAAAATGTGTATCTTTGCCAAGGAAACAATGGATATAGCGACGTTTGAAAGTCAGAAAGCATTTGCTGGCGAGAAAAAGCCTCCAATGCAGCGACGCAGTGTGGACAAAATCTTACATCCTGAACTGGTAGCCAAGGGTGAGCCACAAGGAGTTACTACGCCAGGTTTCGTCCAGCACCTGGTGGTTACAAAGGTTGGTCAATCCGATATTGTAACGTAAGTCGGCCACCCAATTGTGAAACTCGTAAGAGATGCCGGCAGGAATGGAGATGCCCACACGATGGAAAGAGTTCGTGTTGGTTGCTGTATTACCCATCAGCGTTTCCTTGCCCTGCAAAAGATAGGCTACCTGCATACCTGCTTTTAAAGACAGACCTGGCAACATGTTGGGCTCTACATAGAAGTTCACCATAACGGGAACGTTCAGGAAGTGCAGCGACTGCTTCCATTCTTCCACATCATCTTTTTCATCGAACAGAAAACCCTCATTGGAATACATCAATCCTATGGAAATGCCTAATTGCGACCACATCTGATATTGCGTTTCCACACCAGCTGTCAGGCCCCATTTGTGCTTCGCTTTCATTGATTCCGTCTTCCCGTTGCCGTCCAAATACAGCACGTCGTCCACCGAGAGGACTGATGAGTTAATACCTACATGTGGGGTGATGCTCCACGTACCTGTTTCTTGTTGTGCCTTGACTCCGAGGAAGGAAGTCAAAAAGAGAAATAATAGTTTGATTCGTGTCATGATAAACTGCTTTTTTATTAATAACGCTGACAAAAGTTTTTTATTGTCTTAACAAGATAGACTCTAAAACAATTAACGATGGGTCTCACCCCCCAGCATGTCCTAATACGAATTATTTCAAAGCACCCGTATAATTCTGGTTTTTCTCACTCTTTTCCTTTTTTTAACTTTTATTTTGCAGGTAGTTTTGCTTTTTTCCTTAACTTTGCAGCCGTAAACAAACTACTATCGATTTATACTAAACTACTATGGTGCCAAGTAAATTAAGGATCCGCACCCAGCAATTGGTGGCACAATTCTGTTCCGGTGACGATCAGGCGTATGCTGAATTGTACGATATGTACGTTCAGATGCTTTACAATTATGGTCTGAAAATGACCAATGACCAGGAACTCCTAAAAGATTGTATTCATGATGTTTTCGTGAAGGTGTACTTGAAACGCAACGACAAGAATGCCATTAATAATCTATGTTCCTATTTGCTGATCTCGTTGAAAAACAGGTTGTTAGATGAATTCCGACGTCAGACGTTCACAACGCCAAACGAAGTGGAAGAGTACGAATATCGTCGTGCTGCGGAAGATGTGGAGAAGGACTATCTTTGTCAGGAACGCTACTTGTTACAGACCGAACGCGTGGCATATCTGATGCAGAATCTGACTCGTCGTCAGCGACAGGCAATTACCTTATATTATTTAGAAGAGCGCAAGTATGACGAGATATGCAAAATCATGCAGATGAACTATCACTCCGTGCGTAACCTGATGCACCGAGGGATGCTGAAACTGCGTGAGGCGGCGATGTAATATTTTCTTCTTATTTCTGATTACAAAGTACAAAGTGTATCGTCTTTATAATAACTAAAAACGATGCATGTGAAAAGACAAATATACACTAAAGTAGAACAGTTCCTGCGTGACGATGATTTCATTCGTTACGTGTTGGATTGTTCGCCTGATGAGGAATCTTATTGGGTTTCGTACTTGTCTGCTGCTCCTCAGGTCCGCTCAGCCTATCTGAAGGCCTACGATATTCTTGTGCATCTTGACGATTGCCAGCTGTTGACCCCTGAACAGGCAGAAGCACTCAAGAAACGCATCTTCAACACGCTTCGTACCAAGGTAAACTGACGCGTTATTCCCCAAAGTCGAGGCTTAATTGCCCGTCGCCCAGCATATTAAAGGTCTTCCGATGATAGGGTGTAATGCCGTATTGACGGATGGCATCACGGTGTTTCTTGGTAGGGTAGCCCTTGTTCGACAGCCAGTCGTACTGGGGAAACTCTTCTGCCAGGCGGTTCATATAGTCGTCGCGATAAGTCTTGGCCAGAATGCTGGCAGCTGCAATCGACAGGTATTTCCCGTCGCCCTTCACAATCGTCGTGTGGGGAAGGGCGGCTTGCTTTTGGCCATCAGCCGTTGGCGGGTAATAGGGCTTGAAGCGGTTGCCGTCGACGATGATGGCTTCAGGACGCACCGTCAGCCGGTCTAGTGCGCGATGCATAGCTAGAATGGAAGCGTTGAGTATGTTGATTTTGTCGATTTCATCGGGAGTGACAACTCCTACGGCCCATGCAACGGCATCACGTTCGATCATCTCGCGAAGCTGGTAGCGCTTCTTCTCTGTCAGCTGCTTGGAGTCGTTCAGGAGTCCGTTATGGTAGTCTTCGGGTAGGATGACAGCAGCAGCATAGACGCTACCCGCCAGACATCCGCGTCCTGCTTCGTCGCATCCTGCTTCAATCTTTCCTTCGTAATAATGACTTGCCAACATAGTGCAAAGGTAAGGAATTCTATTGAATCTACCAAATATTGTTCCACAATAAATATTTGTGAAAAACATATTCGGCCGTTTGGGAAGATTACAGGGGGGCGGCAGCCCCTGTTTTAAGAAAAGATCAGAGACCTGTCCCTGTAAACTATTTGGCATATAGTGGAGGAATATTTCTTTGTTTAATCATGCAACTTTGTGGCGTACTTCAGCGTTACGGTGCCGTCGTATGTGGACTCCCTTGTTGTGATGTCCATGATGGTGACTTCTATGCCTTTGTTGTTGACAAGTTCTTGCCAGTCGACACCATTGACATCGTACACATAATGAGCACGCATTGTATAGACACCCATTCCGTTGTAGCTCACTTCAAACTCCTTGCTGTCGACCGACTCACGGGTCAGCTCATACTTGCACTCTATCTGATGCTGGATGGTGCCGTCCAACAGGCAGTAGGCCCAGTCGAAATGGTCGTCGGGGTTGGCAATCTGCTGGACGTACATGTGCTTGGTTTTCTCAATGAAGTCGTGGCTTACGTTGATGGTGACAGTACCCGTTGCCTTGAGTCCGTTCTCTTCGAAACGTCCTGTGATGTCGTCGCCAATCTTGTAGTTGCCGAACTCGTCGACGGTGATGAAGTCATGACGGTTGAGGAACTGCTCAACGCCTGTCTGGAAGCGGGCGCGTTTGTTCAGCGCATTGTTCAGATAGATGTAACCCTCACCACCATCATACATGCCGTCAGGAGTACCCGTCAGGGCAACTTCATACGTCAGCACGGCGGGGTCGTATTCCAGCTCCAGTCCTTCGAGCGGACGGGTGTCGACCGCCATACCGCCCTTGTCAAGGTCGATGGTGACGTAGACCTTGTCCGTGCCGTTAGGTATCTCAAACTCGAAGGCCTTTTTGTCAACGCCATTGGGGTCGGCGAGTGTGAGGTGCGGACGCAACTCATTCTGCAGGAGCGAATAGATGGTGACAATCTGATAGCTCCGGCCTTCGTCATCGATGCGACATGCAAACTGCTCAGGATGTGGGACGATGCCCTTAGCATCAGTCAGGCGCACGCTCCATCCCGCATACTTCGACAGCTCGTCGCCATGCTGCGACGAATCTTTATAACGCAGGATGATTTCTGTGTTCACGATTTCACCCATGTCCTCCAGCGCCTTGACAAAGCGGTTTTGTGCTTCTATTTTCAGGTGGCTCTTGATGCCTCTGAATACGCTTACCAAATCGCCGTTCATCAACTCGGCAAAATGCTCGTTGGACAGTTGTTCCTTCAAACTCTCAGTAAGTCCTGGTACGGTAGCCCCAGGCGTCCACACCTTAGCGACCTCGCAACATCTGACCCATGCCTGATAATTGTTCCATATTTCATCGCAGTACATACGCACCGACTGCTCGATATAGGCATCGAGTTTGTCCTTCGTCATCTTACCCTGAGCAAAAGCGGGATAGAAATAGTTATACCAGTCCTTGGGCGAACGGTAGTTACTCTTCACATCGGCATCCATCTTTCCTCGTTTGCTGTAGTAATAATGATAGGCGTTATAGGCGAGGTCGTGCATGCGCTCTTGCACCATTGTGCCAAACTTGTTGAGGGCAACACCAATGAAGGCAACACAGCCCATTGAGGCCGACATGATGGGCGTGCCGATGGCAGCAGCCATCTGACCCGATGCAAAGTTCAGAATGGTGTTCAGCGTACCAGATGCTACAGCCACATCGTCGCCACGGATGTCGGCACCAACGACGTCGAGGATGCTCAGTGCGGTGCCCACGTAGCCCATTGCCGTTACGGCGTGGTCGATGGCCTCGGGCTTGAAGTTGAGCAAAGGATCGCTCACACTTGTAAATGCATTATACAAACCGTCCAAGCCCACACTTTGCCAGAGGGCCATATCGTCCTTGAACTTTCTCACCATCTCCTTGTCGGGGTCTTCGCTGGAGACAAGATCGAGCAGTATCTTCGTGGCATCGTTGAGCTGGTTGTACGACACGATGGGTTCAAAGAAATATATATTGGCCGTATTGCTGTAATTAGCCGACACATTGAAGACATAGAAGGTAGAAAGGTGATCGGTAGAGATGGTCACCTTTTCAGATACCTTGTCGTACTTAAAGCAGACTGGTTCCCACTGTCCTTTTTCTTCGTTATAGTAGGCCGCTTGCACCTTCTCGTTGGAACCCACTGAGACGGGGATGACGATGTCGGCCGTACCGCTCAGCTCGTGAGTGCCGTCCGACAGGCTCAGGTCGACGGCAAAGCCACTGATGACGTCATCGTTGACTTGAGGCTTCAGCACCAAATTGCGCACGCAGAGTTGCACGTCGTCGTCAATCACCGTGGCGTCGAACGTCACCGAACACTTCTGAGCCTCAACGGTCAGTGTCGAGTCGTTCAGTTCGAAGACTTCGGCACCCTCGTACACGAAGCCGGGCGCCCACGAGATGCTGTCGAGGGCTACCACCGATGTCGTCAGGTCGTCCTTGCCGTTGCGGCAGATGACGACATGTGTTCCGTCGTCGCTCACCGACATACTTTGCACCTCACTGATAGGCATGCTCACCCGTTGTTGTCTGCTATTATCCGTTCTGTTGACCACCATGTAGTATTCTCGGTCCTGGTCGGGTAGCGGGGTGTATTCCTGGTCACCGATAATGTTGGGGAACTTGCGCCAGCCAGGGGCATTGGCATACATTTCCTCCGTACCTTCAGGCACATGAAGCACGATGTTCGGCTCGTTCTCGAATAACTTATCATTGAAGGTCGCATCAGTAATTACCGGCGGCACCACAGCAAGACAGGTCAAGCCGCTCAATCTCTCACAATTTTTGAATGCGCCTTCCATCTCAACAACTGTAGCAGGAATCGTGACCGGATCATATCTACTGATGATGCTGCCTGGTTCCATTTTGACCATCGTCTCTTCAAAGGGAAACTGAGTAAAGCCATTAGGTTCTCTAATGCCTATGGCATTTCTCGCACCGCCAATCAATACCAGACTCGTCTCATTTTTGTTATAGAGGAACGGACCGCCCCAGGAGTAACCGGCTCCTGAGAAATATGGATTATTTTCATCAACTATAAATTCCCTTATACTGGTAGATATATAACTGACAGGGTCAGGCTGGATAGAACCGCTTAATGCCGTTGGCGATATGTACCTGAGCGTCGGTGGAATTCTAAAACTGCCTTTATGCCACGTCGAACCGAGGAAAGCATCATCGTCAATTCTCTCGACATGGGAAAAGTAGGGATTCTCTTCGAAGTAAGCACCGAAGAAC
>Ga0310697_10005589_pt1 | contig 12106 bp, 4 predicted proteins | sample 172DNAGHGlowgp2_FD_203883 | JGI IMG/M metagenome (GOLD analysis project Ga0310697, IMG submission 203883) | Sheep rumen microbial communities from Palmerston North, Manawatu-Wanganui, New Zealand - 1728 DNA GHGlow gp2 (v2) (version 2) | ecosystem: Host-associated > Mammals > Digestive system >... | reverse complement strand
CTCTTGATTTGTTCGAAGATTCTCTGCCAGTCTGCCTCCGTGCCGTTCGGGATGATGTAAATGGTTCCTTCGGCATGTTGACGGATGCGTTCGGAGTTATTGAACGTGACCAATTGGTATTGATAGGTAGGTCCATCGTAAATGACTCCCACACTGCCAACGTCTTTACGTGATACGTACTCGCCGAACAGCTTCTCCATTTCCTCCACGATGGCAGGATGGGCTTCGTGTCCCAACACCGCATTTTTGTTTCTCGAAATGTAGCAGAAGTGCATGGTATTCCGATTGAAAACCAGTTCCACGTAGTTTTCCTGCGTGTCATCGTGAAAGTTGGGATAGCAAGCGAAGACGATTCCCTCGGCAGGATCGTTCTCTCTGATTGTCTTCTTCCCCTTGCTTGGAAGCGACTTCAGTTTCTCAATCATCGGCTTCAACTTCTCCAGTGTCCCGAGGAAGTCGTATTCGGGATGCATCGAGCGGTTCACCCAATAGCACACCTCGGTGGGCTTCAAGGTCACGTAGTCGCTGTAGGGAAACGCACCATTCAGTGTTTCGTACATCTCCACCAAGTCTTTCATCGGCTCCACGAGGGGCAAAGTCTGTGCCGTGGTTCGCGCCGTCACCCATCCGCATAGGAGCAGCGTTATTATCAAGTATTTCAATCTTTTAAGTTTTTAAGTTTTTTAGTTTTTAAGTTACTTTTCACTCCCCTCGCCTTTCGGAGAGGGGTCGGGGGTGAGGCTTCTTTTTACAAACCTTCATCTCCTACCATTATTCCTATTCCGTTCAAACATTCATTGATTTCCACGTCGTCATCCTCTGGCTGCATGACGTCTGACTCCATCATTTCCAGCCTTTGGCGTTCCTCAATCGTCATGAAATTGGCAGCTATGTATTGAGCCATCAGCTCTGCGTCCGTCGTTTCTTCGCTTTCCTCTATTTCAGTCCCAACAGGAGCCGACTTCACTGCTACTTTTGGCTTTGGCATTGGAGTAGGCTTAGGCTTTGGCATCACCTTGGCGGGCTTTTCCTCAGCCTTGTTGTCTGCAAGGCTTGGCTCATCTTCCGAAACTGACACCTCGTGCCGCTCCACCTTGGCAATCTTCGTTTCTCGTGTTGGCACGTTGTCCGTATCGTGAAGCATCCAGAGTACCAACGACGCAATCAGTAACGATGCTGCCACACCGACCGCCCATCTCATCGCCGAAGACAGTCTCTTCTTTTTCGTCATCGAACCTCGATGGCTCATTCCCTGGAACATCACAGCGTATGCTACCCATGCCTTGGGGAAATCGTCATGCGAAGAAAAAAACTCCTTGAGCTCTCTTTCCTCTTCAATGGTGGTTTCGCTTGTCATGTAACGTTCCAGCAGTTGTTGTATGTGTTCCTTGTCAGTCATCGCAATTCTATTTTTAGAGGGTCAAAGGTCGAAAGTCAAAAGTCAAAGGCGACCTTAGTCCTTAGACCCCAGACCATAGACCTTAAACCTTAGACCTTAGTCCTTAGACCCCAGACCATAGACATTCTTTATCAGTTCAAGCAATTTCGCCTTTGCCTTGCTGAGCGTACCCCTTGCCGACGATTCCGTAGTGCCCAAAATGGAGGCTATCTCCGCATAACTCATTTCCTCTTCGCTCCTCATCTGTAGGATGGTTCGCCAGTGGTAAGGCAGTCGGTTCATCGCTCTGAGGTAGATGTCGCTTGCCTCCTGTTCCTCCATCCTTCGCTGGGGCGTGTCGAACGAGGGAATCTCCACTTCGCTGTCCGTTTCCTCCTCGTCGTGTCGCCACAAGAGTCTTAGAATGGGATGCCGTCGTTTCACCTTCCTCTTGTCCAGACAGATGTTTCTCGTCAGTGTATCAACGTAGGCGTTCAGCTTCTTCGCGTCGTTCTCAAGACTGTCGTGCCGTTCCCACATCTTCAGCAGAACCTCTTGCGCCACATCCTCCACTTCGTCCGCGTCCTGTAGCAATTGGGATGCTTTCGTCATAGCCAAGTGGCGGAATCGCTCTGCCAATGATATGTAGGTTTTCGTGTCCATTCATCATATATATACGACAAAGATAGTCGAACGCTACGGAAAAATCAAAAAAAATGATCATCTTTTTAAAAACACAGATGCACAGATGCAAACAAATTGTTTCTTTCTGCTTAACTTTTGATTTTTGATTGTTCATTTTTTCGTACTTCGCTGAAAATCCGTATATTTGTGCGAAAATCTATAATCATGAAACAAACCACCTAATTTTACTGAATAATTCGACTACAAGAAACAATCAATATTTTTCAATTTTCAACGATGAAACAATCTAAATTATTACTAACGCTATTCCTGGCGCTTGGACTCAGTGCCTCGGCAGCAGGAGTGAAAAGAAGTGGAAACTTCGTGACGGTAAGCGTGGAGCAACCCGAAGCCAACGGTGCTCAGCTCGTGCGCTTGCAAGTGGTAAACGACAACATCATCCGTGTGCAGAGCACAGCTGAGAAAGCCTTTCCAAAGAAGCACAAGAGCCTGATGATTGTGGACCAAAAGGCAAAACCTCAGTTCAACGTGAAGGAAGAAGGCGGCAAGGTGATTGTCACCGCCAAGAACGTAAGGGCAGAAGTGGAAAAGAAGAGCGGTCGCGTGGTGTTCTTCGACGCACAGGGCAAGCAACTGCTGAAGGAAACAGCGCAACAGGGAAAGACCTTCAAGCGTTTCACTGTGCCTGAAAGGGAAATCGGTGTAGGCACGCTCACCGAGCAGGAACGTAATGCCTGGACTTGGCACATGCAGTTCGACAGTCCCGACGACGAGGCTTTCTACGGACTCGGTCAGCATCAGGCAGAGGACTTCAACTACAAAGGCATCAACGAGGAACTCTACCAATACAACACGAAGGTGAGCATTCCTTTCGTCATCAGCAACAAGAACTATGGACTACTGTGGGACAGCTATTCCTATTGCCGTTGGGGAAATCCTAACGACTACCAGCAGTTGCATCGCGCCTTCACCATCTACAACAAGGGTGGCAACAAGGGTTCGCTCACAGGCACCTACGTGGATGCCAGAGGCAAGAAGTTGGTGCGCGAGGAAGATTCCATCTATTTCGAAAACTCCGAAACCATCGGTAATCTTCCAAAGGGTTTCAATCTGCAAGGAGCAAAGGTGGTTTACGAAGGCTTCCTTCAAGCTCCTCAGACCACTGACTATCATTTCATCCTTTATTATGCAGGCTACATGCGCGTGTTCCTCGATGGCAAGGAAGTCGTTACAGAGCGTTGGAGAACGGCTTGGAATCCAAACTCTTGGAAATTCACTTGCAACATGGTGAAGGGAAAGAAAACGCCTCTCCGCATCGAGTGGGAACCCGACGGAGGCGAGAGCTATTGCGGATTGAGAGCTGCCGTGCCTCTAACCAAGGAGGTGCAGAACCGCTTGAGTGTTTGGAGCGAAATGGCTCGCGATATGGACTACTATTTCATTGCTGGCAATAATTTCGATGAAATCATCAGTGGATACCGCACACTCACGGGTAAGGCTCAAATCATGCCTAAGTGGGTGCTCGGTTTCTGGCAGAGCCGCGAACGCTACAAGAGCAGTGCCGACATCGAGCAGACCTTGAGCGAATTCCGCAAGCGCAAAGTGCCTGTTGACAACATTGTGCAGGACTGGAACTACTGGAAACTGGATTCGTGGGGCGACCACAAGTTCGAAAGCAGTCGATTCCCTAATCCTCAGGCTATGCTCGACAGCGTGCACGCCATGGGCGGACGCTTCATGATTAGTGTTTGGCCTAAGTTCTATTGCACCGTTGACAACTACAAGGCACTCGACAAGAAAGGCTGGATTTACCAACAGGCCGTGAAGGACTCCATCCACGACTGGCTCGGTTTTATGGGCTCCTTCTACGATGCTTACGACCCAGGAGCTCGCAAGTTGTTCTGGAAGCAGATGAACGAGCGTCTCTACTCCAAGTATAAGTTCGGCATCGACGCATGGTGGATGGATGCCAGCGAACCTAACGTAAGAGACTGCACACCAATGTGGTATCGCAAGGCGCTGAGCGGTCCTACTGCCTTAGGAAGCAGTACAGAGTATTTCAATGCGTATTCCATCGTCAACGCCGATGCTATCTACAACGGACAGCGCAGCGTGAACCCTAACCAGCGCGTGTTCCTCCTCACTCGCAGTGGATTCGCTGGTGAGCAGCGTTACAGCACTGCCACTTGGAGCGGCGACATCGGCACCCGCTGGGAGGACATGCGAGCGCAGATGACAGCAGGTCTCAACTACTGCATGGCAGGTATTCCTTTCTGGGGTATGGACCAAGGTGGCTTCTCCGTTGAAAACCGCTACGTGAAGGCGCAGCAGATTTTCGATGAGACAGGCGAGGAAACGGAAGACCTGAAGGAATGGCGCGAGTTGCAGACACGCTGGAATCAGTTTGGTTGCTTTATTCCGCTCTATCGTGCTCATGGTCAGTGGCCTCTGCGCGAGGTGTGGAACATCGCTCCTGACAATCATCCTGCTTACAAGACCATCGTTTGGTACGACAAGCTTCGCTACCGCATGATGCCTTACCTCTACTCCATCGCAGCATGGGCACACCTCAAGGACTACACCCTGATGCGCGCTCTCGTCATGGACTTCAACGGCGACAAGAACGTGGAAAACATTCCTAACCAGTGGATGTTCGGTCCTTCGTTCATGGCATGTCCAGTGGGTTACTATGGCGCACGTTCCCGCGAAGTCTATTTCCCTCAGCAACGCGGTTGGTACGACCTCTACACAGGTAAGTACATCGCTGGTGGACAGACACTTGAAGTGGAAGCTCCTTACGAGCGAATTCCTGTATTTGTGCCAGAAGGCTCCATCATTCCATTCGGTCCAGAAATCCAATGGAGCGACGAGAAACCTGCTGAACTCATCAACCTCTACGTCTATGAAGGCAAGGATGCCGAGTTCCTCCTCTACGAAGACGAAGGCACCAACTACAACTACGAGAAGGGCAAGTACGCTACCATCAACATCACTTACAGCGAAAGCAGCAAGACACTCACTATCGGTGCTCGCAAGGGTAGTTTCAACGGAATGTTGCAGAACCGCCGTTTCAACGTAGTGACTATCTCGAAGAACCATGCCCAAGCCCTCAACCTCGAGAATCCTCAGGGCAAGATGATTGAGTACAACGGTGCAGAAGTGAAAGTAAACCTTTAAAATAATGAAGAATGAAGAGTGAAGAATGAAGAATAATGCCATCCGGATGGAGGTAAAATTTATTCTTCATTCTTAATTCTTCATTCTTAATTCTTCATTTTCCAGCTATGTCAAGATTTTTCTCCTTCATTCTCTATTTTTCACTTTTCTCTTTTCACTTTTCATTTCTTCAGGCTCGTGAGCGTCAGAACTTCGATGAAGGCTGGCTTTTCTTGCTAGCTGACTCGACTCAGATGTCGCAAAAGGACTATAACGACAGGGCTTGGCGGTCGTTGAATCTCCCTCACGACTGGAGTATCGAAGGCGATTTCAACGCAGGAAATCCTGCTGGGGCAGGCGGAGGAGCCTTGCCTGGCGGCATCGGATGGTATCGCAAGCACTTCACGATAAGTCCTAAGGACAAGGGCCAGCGTTTCTACATTGAGTTCGATGGCGTCTATATGAACTCCACCGTCTTTGTGAATGGGAAGGAATTGGGTACACGACCTTACGGCTTCATTTCTTTTTCCTACGACATCACGGACGCTCTGAACTTCAGCGGCGACAACGTCGTTGCTGTGCGTGTAGATAATCACTACCAACCCAACTGCCGTTGGTACAGCGGTTCGGGCATCTATCGCCACACCTATTTGCTGAAAACCAATCCTACCCACGTCACGCAGTGGGGCACCTATGTGACAGCCCAACTGAACGACAACATGAAACGTGCCGACATCGCAGTGGAAGTGCAAGTGGAAGGCGCACAGAAAGCCACAAAGGTTCGTGCCATTTTTCTCGATGAATTCGGCAAAAAAGTAGGGAAAAGCCAAGCCACACTTGCTAAATCCAACCACAAAAACGAACAAGGCAAAACGGTATCGACCTTCAAGGCTAACCTCACACTCTCCAACCCAATCATTTGGAGCATCGAGCACCCTGCACTCTACAAGGTGGTGACGGAAGTGCTGAACGGTTCGAAGGTGGTGGATTCCTACGAAACGACCTTTGGTGTTCGCACCTTCAAGTTCGATGCACAGAAAGGTTTCTCCCTCAATGGCAAGAGCATGAAAATCAATGGCGTTTGCCAGCACCACGACTTGGGTTGCCTCGGTGCAGCCATCAACGAAGACGCGCTCCATCGCCAGCTCCGAATCCTCAAGGACATGGGATGCAACGGCATTCGCTGTTCCCACAACCCTCCTGCTCCTGAGTTGCTCGCCATGTGCGACTCGATGGGCTTCATCGTCATGGACGAAGCTTTCGACATGTGGCACCGTTCGAAGACGAAATACGACTACGCACACTACTTCGACCAGTGGTTTGAGCGCGACCTCACCGATTTCGTCCTTCGCGACCGCAATCATCCAAGCATCCTGATGTGGAGCACAGGAAACGAAGTGCTGGAACAATGGTCGAGCAACGATGGAACAGAACTCTCCATCGAACAGGCCAACCTCATCCTCAACTTCGGACACGATGCCTCCACACTTGCCAACGGAAACGAGAAGAGTGTCAATTCCCTCTTGGCAGAACGTCTCTCCGACATCGTCCGCCAACTCGATGCCACACGTCCCATCACGGCAGGATGCAACGAGCCGAATCCGAACAACCATCTCTTCAAGAGCAATGCCTTCGACATCATCGGCTACAACTACCACAATGGCAATGTAGCCGACGTGCCAAAGAACTTCCCCGGCAAAGCGTTTATCTTCACGGAGAGCAACTCTTCGCTCGCTACCCGTGGCTTCTACGTGATGCCGTCCGATTCTATCATCGAATCGCCGAAGGAATGGTGGCGACCTTACACCGACCCAACTTTCATGTGCTCCGCCTACGACAACCAACGTGCTTCGTGGGGCAATCTGCAAGAAGAAACTTGGGACCTCATCAAGCACAACGACTTCGTCACGGGTCAGTACATCTGGACGGGATGGGACTACATCGGCGAACCAACGCCTTACGGATTCCCTGCCCGCAGCAGTTATTTCGGCATCATCGACTTGGCAGGTTTCCCGAAGGACACCTATTATTTCTATCAGAGCGAATGGACTGACAAACCAACCCTCCATCTCTTTCCTCACTGGAACTGGATAGAAGGTCAGACTGTTGACCTTTGGTGCTACTACAACCAAGCTGACGAAGTGGAACTGTTCGTGAACGGTAAGTCGAAAGGCACACGGAAGAAAGGCGAACACACATTCCATGTGATGTGGCGCGTTCCGTTTGAGCCAGGCGAAGTGCGCGTGGTGGCAAGGAAGAACGGAGAGGAAGTGCGCAGCCAAACCATCCACACGGCAGGTCAGCCTCATCACTTACGCCTCACCACCGACAAGACACACATCGCCGCCAACGGCACCAGTCTTGCCTTCGTCACTGTGGAAGTGGTTGACAAGGACGGCAATCTCTGTCCTCATGCCGACACTCAAATCTTCTTCGAAGTGGAAGGCGGAGCCACCATCGCAGGCGTTGACAACGGTTGCCAAACCAGCATGGAGCGCTTCAAGGACAACAAGCGCAAGGCATTTCATGGCAAATGCCTCGTCGTGCTGCAAAGCACCAAGACAGCCAGTACCATCCGCCTCACCGCCAAGTCCTACGACCTCCTAACAGCAACCCTCAGCATTATAAGTGAAAAATGAAAAATTTCAACGTGAAGTGTGAAGAGTGAAGAGAAGTACAAAGTACAATTTACAAAGTACAAATTCCGAAGCCTGTACATTGTCCTTTGTTCTTTGTACTTAATTGAGGTTCTTCATTCTTCATTTGAAAAACTCCCATTATGTCATTTTGGGATAAGATACGAGCCATTAAGAACGTCTTAGACAAGAGCAGTTCCGCAGAAGACGAGAAGATGTCAGCCCAGCGCGACATTTCCCGTTATGCCTTCGTGGACGTTGAGGTCAGCGTACACGACCAGAAGATTCACGACATCGGCGCAATCCGACACGACGGCGCCACCTATCACTCTGCATCAAAAGAAGGACTGAAGAAATTCCTCAACGGCATCGATTTTATCTGTGGACACAACATTGTCCATCACGACATCAAATATCTTTTCGGGGACGAAAAACTGCATTGGCAGCTGACAGACACCCTTTATTTTTCTCCCCTGTTGTTTCCAGAACGTCCCTACCACCATCTGGTGAAAGACTACAAACTGGTCAGCGAGCAAATCAACAACCCTGTTAGCGAATGCACAAAAGCAAAAGAACTGCTCGATGATGAAATTGCAAAATGGAAATCCCTACCAGTAGCCAAGCAACAGATATACACATCATTACTCAGGAAACAAAAGGAGTTTGAAGGTTTTCTGCTGATGGTAGAAGCCCATCCATCGGAAGAAAACATTGCAACATTGATTGCAAGCACATACGAAGGTCTGATATGCAGCCATGCCCCTCTACAAGAACTTATCAACGATTATCCTTGCGAATTGGCATACGCTCTTGCCCTGATTGACACAAGCGACCATCGCTCTATCACGCCTGCATGGGTGTTGCACAACTATCCAAAAGTAGAATTCGTTGTTCAGCAATTACGCCACACCAGATGCAAAGAAGGTTGCAAATACTGCAACTCGCAACTGAACATACACCATCATCTGCAAACTTTTTTCGGCTACGACCAATTCCGCACCTACGAAGGAGAACCCTTGCAGGAAAAGGCTGCACAAGCCGCCGTGGATGGAAAATCTCTGCTTGCCATCTTCCCGACAGGCGGAGGCAAATCCCTCACCTTCCAACTTCCCGCCCTGATGGGAGGCCGTGCCGTGCATGGACTAACCGTTGTGATTTCGCCTTTGCAATCGCTGATGAAAGACCAAGTTGACAATTTGGCTGAGCGAGGCATTACCGATGCAGTTACCATCAACGGACTACTCGACCCCATCAGTCGTTCTCTGTCCATCCAGAGAGTGTTGGAAGGAGATGCTTCCCTGCTGTATATCGCTCCCGAAATGCTTCGCTCCAAAACGATTGAGAAGATACTCATGGCTCGGCATGTGGTGAGGTTCGTGATAGACGAAGCGCATTGTTTTTCTTCGTGGGGACAGGATTTCAGAGTCGATTATCTCTATATTGGCAAGTTCATCAAGGAATACCAAGAGAAGAAAAAATACAAGGAATCCATCCCTGTTTCATGTTTCACTGCCACTGCCAAGCAGAAAGTCGTGCAAGACATCTGCGACTATTTCCGTCAGTCATTAGGTCTTGAACTTGAAATTTTTGCATCGGCTGCATCACGCACCAATCTCCACTATTCGGTGATTCATGCCGACACGAATGAAGACAAATACGCCAAGCTACGCTCTCTGATTGCCATATCCGACTGTCCGACCATCGTTTACGTGTCGCGCACGAAGCGAACAAAGGAACTTGCAGCCAAATTGTCGCGCGACGGTTACAAAGCTCTGCCTTTCAACGGAAAGATGGAATCGGACCAGAAGATTAAGAACCAGGAAGCCTTCATGAGCGACCAAGTGCGCATCATCGTTGCTACGTCGGCTTTTGGTATGGGCGTTGACAAGAAAGACGTAGGGCTCGTTGTCCATTTCGACATTTCGGATTCCCTGGAAAACTATGTGCAAGAAGCAGGAAGAGCAGGACGCGACCCAAGCCTAACCGCCCGTTGCTACGTTCTCTATAGCGACAGCGACCTCGACAAGCATTTCATCTTACTAAACCAAACCAAACTCAGCATCAGCGAAATACAACAGATATGGAAGGCAGTGAAAGAGATGACAAGGCACAGGATGAAAGCATACTGCTCAGCCTTGGAAATCGCTCGGCAAGCAGGTTGGGACGACTCCATTATGGATATTGAAACACGTGTTCGAACGGCTCTGTCAGCTTTAGAACAAAGTGGCTACCTCGTAAGAGGGAACAACGTGCCCCATGTCTATGCCACAGGTATCACTGTGAACAATATGGACGAAGCCAGGAAACGCATCACCGACTCCCTACTTTTCGAAAGGGAAGAAATCGACAATGCTGTTCGTATCATCAAGTCGCTCATTTCGCAAAAACACATTTCAAAAGCGCAAGACACTGAAGCAGAATCCCGCGTTGATTACCTTGCCGACATTTTAGGATTGACCAAGAAGGATGTGATTTCAGTGGTGGAACGCATGAGGCTGGAAGGCATTTTGGCTGACACAAAGGACATTTCGGCTTTTCTGATTGAAGGCGATTCACAGCGCAAATCACGTTTATTACTCGACCGATTCACCAAACTTGAGCAATACATTTTAAGAAGACTCTCTGAGGGACCTTTAAGCATTTCTTACAAGCAACTGAATGACGATGCCATCAACGAGGGAATTGCCTCTTCCAACGAGAAGGCACTCCGCACATTGCTTTATTTCTTGACCATCAAGGATTACACTCGCAAAGAAGAGGATGCTGCCCACAACGTAAAACTAAGCAATAAAGCCGACTTGGATGTCATCATCTCGCGCTTTGAGAAGAGAGTGGGAATTTGCCAATTCATCGTCGAATGGCTCTATCAACTCGCTGCAACAGATGCAACAGATGCGAACAAGAACAACTCCGTTCAATTTTCTGTCATAGAACTCCTGAATGCCATCAAGTCGAGTCAAGACACGCTGTTTGGCAATCTTGCAAACACTCAACTCGAAGATGTGGAAGAAGCCCTGCTCTACATGTCGAAGATTGGAGCCTTGAAATTGGAGGGCGGTTTTCTTGTGCTCTACAATGCCATGGAAATACGCAGAATCAAGGATAACAAATTCCAATACAAGCAGGATGACTATCGTATGCTCAATGAATTCTATAAGCAGAAGATTCAGCAGATACACATCGTTGGCGAATATGCCAACCTGATGGTGAAAGATTATGATGCCGCCTTGCAGTTTGTACACGACTATTTCCAAATGGACTATCGGCGATTCATCTCCAAGTATTTCAAAGGTGAACGCATCAATGAAATACAGCGCAACTTGACACCCAACAAGTACGAACAACTGTTTGGAAATCTCTCCAAACGCCAGTTGGAAATCATTTCCGACAAGGAATCGCGCTGTATTGTGGTGGCAGCAGGACCAGGTAGTGGCAAAACGCGAGTGCTGGTCCACAAACTTGCCTCACTGCTTTCGTTGGAAGATGTGAAGCACGAACAGCTGTTGATGCTCACCTTCTCAAGAGCCGCTGCCACCGAATTCAAGCAACGCTTGATGGACTTGATTGGCAATGCTGCTCATTTTGTCGAGATAAAAACTTTCCACTCCTACTGTTTCGATTTGTTGGGAAGGATTGGCAATTTGGAAGATGCGGGGAACGTGGTGGCTGAAGCCGCAAAGATGATTGCACAAGGGGAAGTGGAGCCAAACAGAATAGGCAAAACCGTCTTGGTGATAGATGAAGCTCAAGACATGAGCAGCGATGAATATGCGCTTGTGAAAGCCTTGATGGACAAAAACGAAGAGATGAGGGTGATTGCTGTGGGCGATGATGACCAAAACATCTACGAGTTTCGCGGTTCGGATTCCTCTTACATGCAAGCGCTTGCACAAGAACCTGGAGGCAGATTTGTGGAAATGACCGAGAACTTCCGAAGTACACAGCACATCGTCGATGCTGCCAACAGCTTTGTCGCTTGCATTCGGAAAAGGATGAAATCCACTCCCATCGTCTCCATGAGCACACACAAGGGATGGGTCAGCGTAGTGCATCATCAGTCGCAGCTGATGTATGAACCATTGGTAGAGGACATGATCCAAAACGGCAGAGAAGGCAGCACAGCTGTGCTTACACAAACAAACGAGGAAGCGGTCATCACCGTCGCTTTATTACGAAAGCATGGCATCAACAGCAAGCTCGTTCAATCAATGGATGGCATTCGCTTCTGGAACTTGGCAGAAATGCGCTATTTTCTGAAATACATCGAACATCGCGTAAAATCGCCAATGAT